>SESH01031895.1_pt1 | contig 37851 bp, 36 predicted proteins | sample 3171561 | NCBI WGS metagenome assembly SESH01 (sample SAMN10866947, study PRJNA518727) | freshwater metagenome | biome: subpolar coniferous forest; feature: holomictic lake; material: water; isolation source: holomictic Lake 442 2011 16.5 m and 2014 13 m | place: Canada: near Kenora, Ontario
CCTCATGCGCCAGTTGCGCCGCCATCAGCCCGGTGAAAGACTTGGTCACCGACATCAACAGATGCGGCGTCGAGGGTTTCATCGGACTTTCGTAGCGCTCGTACACAATGCGCCCCTTGTGCAGCACCACGATGGCGTCGCTGTAGCTGCTCTTGAACCAGTCATCGATGGTGGTCTTGTTGCCCTTGTCGTCGTCGAAGCTGAAGCTGCCTATCGGTTTGAGTGCCAGCGGCAGGCTGGAGACCGGCGTGCTGCCGTGACGAATGTTGTGTGTTGGATGCAATTCGCGCACATGTTGCAAGGCCCAGCGCATCTGCGGGTACTTGTACGAGTTGCTTAAATCAACACGCTGCGTGTCCGTTGGCGGAAAGGTGCTCATCAGGCCCAGTTTGTCCAGCGCCACCGATTCGGGTGCGGGAAGCGCCTGCGCCAGCGCAGCCTGTGCGAAGCAGATAGTGGCGGTAAGGGCAACAATATGACGTAGAGGATGCATGGTGTTCCTTGGTGAATCGGGGACCTGCCCCGCGAGCAGTCCATTGTTCCTGACTCCAAGCTCAATGGCCAATAGGGAAAAACCTTCACTGTGTCGCCTTTGCGACGGCACAGATTCATGCCCCCCAAAAAGCACGCCTGTCGACAATCGTTTAGAGTGCTTCCGTATGAACACACTCCCTACATCGCGCCAGGTGGAACGGCTGATTGCCGGGCAGGCCACCTCCGACGGCGCGGGGGTCAAGCTGACTCGCGTATTGACACAGGATCTGCAGCGCCGGCTTGATCCCTTCCTCATGCTCGACGCCTTTGGCAGTGACGACCCGAACGATTACATCGCCGGTTTTCCGGATCATCCGCATCGCGGTTTCGAGACCGTGACCTACATGATCGCCGGGCGCATGCGCCACCGCGACAGCGCCGGCCACGAAGGACTGCTGGAGGGCGGCGCCGTGCAATGGATGACGGCCGGGCGCGGCGTCATTCATTCCGAGATTCCAGAGCAGACCGACGGCGTGATGGAAGGCTTTCAGCTGTGGCTGAATCTGCCCGCTAGCGACAAGATGAGCGCGCCCTGGTACCGCGATTTCAGGGCCGAGGAGCTACCGCGCTTCGTAACCGCGCAGGGCGTGACGGTGATCGTGATTGCCGGCGAAAGCCAGGGCGTGAGCGGCGCCGTGACGCGCGCTGCCAGCGCGCCGCTCTATCTGGACCTGCACCTGCCGGCGGGTTCCCAATTTGCGCAGGCGCTACCACTACAGCACAACGCCTTTGTCTACGTCTATCGTGGTGAGGTGCACATTGCGGGGCAAGCGGTGCCAGCGCAACGCATGGCCCTGCTGACCAATGAGGGCGCAGCCGACGGCGTGCTGATTGAGGCCAGCGCAGACGCCCGGGTCCTGCTGCTCGCGGGCCAACCACTCGGGGAACCGATTGCCCAGTACGGTCCTTTTGTGATGAATACGCAGCAGGAAATTCATCAGGCGATCCAGGATTTTCGCGATGGGACGCTCGGCGAGTGAGCCGTATCGCCACGACAAGCACTGCTCAAAGTCATAGCCGGGCGCTGCCAATGCGTCCGCGTCCCGCGAGCGGCGGTGGCGCGCTTCAAAGCAGTAAAACCAAAAGCCATCGCTTGTCTATGTGGGAAGTCCCGGTACAAGGCCAAACTGCTTGGGGTCCAGATACGCTGATGCGATTGGCAGCAGCGCTGTGGCGCTGATCCCCAGGCAGGACAGGCCCGGGACTTTGCCGCTGGCGACGTTGTCAATTCGCATGGAATCAAGGTTGTCGCGGCTCATCAGGGGTTCGCCTGGTGCCAGTTCCATCAGCGTGGCCTGCCATCGACCCAACCAGCCCGGCAGTGCCAGCACCGGGCGACCCCGCCCGCCTCGTATGCCGCTGAGTCGCGCCGACAGCTGCACCAATTCACGCAGCGTAAATACATCCGGGCCGCACAATTCCAGAACCAGTGGTACATCAGGTGCACTGGCGATGTCGGTGCGCTCCAGGCTGCGCACGACGGCACTGGCCACGTCCTGCACCCAGACCGGCTGAAAGCGCGTTGTGGCACCAGCCAGAGGCATCACTGGCAGCACCTTTTGCAATTGCGCAAAGACGTTGAGGAACTTGTCCCTGACGCCGAAAATCACACTGGGCCGCAAAACGGTCAGATCAAAACCACCTTGCTGTCCCACGCACCCGGCGGCTCGCAGCAAGACCGCTTCGCCCTGACCCTTGCTGCGCAGGTACATCGATGGCGCTGATTGCGGCTGAACTGAATTAGCGCCCAGGGCACTGAGATGCACCATTTGCCTGACCCCGGCGGCGCCGCAGGCGCGTGCCAGCTTATGCGGCAGGTCCACATGAACCTTCTCAAATGCTCCAGCCGTCCCGTGCAGGATCGCCACCAGGTTCACCACTGCCTGCTGACCTGCCAACGCCTGGGCCAGAGCCGTTTCATCATGCACGTCAAGCTCCAGCAGGTGTGCCTCGGGCAAGCTCCTGTGCAAGGTTTCGGCATTGGACAGCTGGCGGCTTGGCACAGTCACCTGCCAGCCCTGACGCAACAGCATCTCACACACCGGGGCACCGACAAAACCGGTACCGCCCAATACCAAAACATTTTTCATACCCCGAATCTAACGCCTCTCATCATGTGCAGTGCGGAGCAGGGTCAAACGGGCATGGTCAACGGGATGCGAAAAACCGCTAACATGGCGACCTGTTTTTGTTTCAAGACTTACCATGACCACTTCCAGCATTGACAACGTCAGCATCGCGACCCAGGCCAATATCTACTTTGACGGCAAATGTGTCAGCCACGGCATCACCCTGGCCGATGGCAGCAAAATAACCGTCGGTGTGGTGCTGCCAGCCACTCTGAAATTCAACACGGGAGCGCCGGAGACCATGGAATGTGTGGCCGGCAGTTGCGAATACAAACTGGCAGGCAGCCCGGCTTGGGTAAATTCGATTGCAGGCGACCAGTTCAGCGTGCCAGGGAACTCTTCTTTCGAGATACGGGTCGCCGAGTCCTATCACTACATTTGCCATTTCGGTTGACTCATACAAACACCGGTTCGGGCTCCAGCCGGATGCCAAAGCGCTCGTAGACACTGGTCTGAATAGACCTGGCCAGGGTCATCACTTCGCCGCCCGTTGCGCCGCCCCGATTGACGAGCACCAAAGCCTGCTTTTCATAGACGCTGGCATTGCCGACGGACTTGCCCTTCCAGCCACAGGCGTCAATCAGCCAGCCGGCGGCCAGTTTGATGGAGCCATCGGCCAGGTGGTAGTAAACAATTTTCGGATCGCGGGCAATGATGTCAGCGCACTGTTCAGGTGTGACGGTCGGATTCTTGAAAAAGCTGCCGGCATTGCCGATCAGCGCCGGATCCGGCAACTTGGCGCGCCGAATTTCACAAATCCACTGGAACACTTGCTGCGCCGAGGGCTCCGCAATACCTGACTCCAGCATCTTCTTTTCAATATCGGCGTAGCCAAGCACTGCTTTCCAGGGCTTGGGCAGGCTCAAACGAACCCGTGTGATGAGGGCCCGCCCAGCCAGCCCAAGGCTTGTTGACTGGTGCTTGAAGATCGAGTCACGATAGCCAAAGGCGCACTGCGCGGCGTTAAGCGTGAACTCTTTTCCGGTATGCAGGTCCACCGCATCCAGCGACTCAAAACGGTCCTGCAGTTCAACACCATATGCACCTATGTTTTGCACCGGTGCAGCACCCACGGTACCAGGAATAAGGGCCATATTCTCCAGCCCGGGATAGCCCTGACTGAGCGTCCAGCAGACAAACTCGTGCCAGTTTTCACCGGCACCGGCTTCAACCACGAGGGCTTTGTCAGACTCGCTGACAAAGCGCCGCCCCCTGATCTCGACTTTCAACACCATGGACTTGACGTCACCGGTGAGCACAATATTGCTCCCCCCGCCCAGTACGAACTTGGCTTGTCCGGCCGATTCAGGGTCGGCGAGCAGCATCTGCAACTCGGCTTGACTTCCAATTCGGGCCAGACAATGGGCCTTGGCGACAATGCCAAAGCTGTTGAAGGCTTGAAGGGGAACGTTTTTCTCGATTACCATTGCTGCAATTCTCTCACTAGCGAGCTGCTATGATTTTTATGGGAGTTGACCATGCCCTCTTTTGATACCGTCTGCGAAGCCAACCAGGTAGAAGTAAAACACGCGGTGGAAAACAGCGCCAAGGAAATCGGCACGCGCTTTGATTTCAAAGGAACACCTGCGGCAATCGAAATCAAGGAAAAGGAGATCACACTGATTGGCAACGCTGATTTTCAACTGACCCAGATCGAAGACATCCTGCACAGCAAACTGGCCAAACGTGGCGTCGATGTGCGATTTCTGGACCGGGGGGAGGTACAGAAAATGGGCGGCGACAGGGTCAAACTGGTCGTCAAGGTGCGCAATGGCATCGAGACCGAAGTTTCGAAGAAGATTCAGCGCGCACTCAAGGACAGCAAACTCAAGGTTCAGTCAGCCATTCAGGAGAACAAGCTGCGAGTCACTGGAGCCAAGCGTGACGATCTCCAGGCAGCCATGGCGCTGGTCCGAAAGAGCATCACTGACATACCTTTGAGTTTTGATAATTTTCGCGACTGACCAATCACCGCTGTGACCTTACAGAACGAAAACGATTACCAGGATCTGCTCAGCCTGTGGTCCGACCTGGAATCGGGTCTGGGCATCATCTTGAACAGTCCGGACAGCATTCAGGAGTTCGAGCAACGCGTCTGGCAATACGATCGCTGGATGAAAGACCTGCTCGAACGTGATCCGGACCTGGGTTTGTACCTGCTGTTCCAGTTGGCAAGCAACTCACCCGTCGGATACAGCGCGTCCCACACCCTGATCAGTGCCGTGCTGTGTCACCTGATCGCGCGCGAACTGGGTTTGCCTGACGCAGAGCGCAACAGTTTGGTCCACGCGGCCATGACCATGAATATTTCCATGACATCGCTGCAGGACCAGTTGACCGAACAGGCAGAAAAGCCAGACCCCCAACAGCAGGAGGCGATTGCAGCGCATCCGGCCAAGGGTTCTGCGCTACTGAGCCGAATCGGTGTGACAGACGCGCTCTGGCTTCACACCGTTGAAATGCATCATGACGAAACCACCGACAAGGGTGAGTTGCGGGTGATCTCTCCGACCAGACGACTGGCTCGCATTCTGCGCGTGGTGGACCGCTATGCGGCCCTGATCAGCCCCCGCAAGTCACGCGAGGGCCGCAGTGCGACCGATTCCATGCGCTCGATTATTGGTAAATCCAGCCAACGTCACGACGAAGTAGGGCACGCTCTGGTGCGAGCCGTCGGTTTGTGTCCACCGGGAACTTATGTGCGCCTGGACAATGGTGAGCTCGCAGTGGTGCTTCGGCGCAGCGATCAGCCCAACTTACCCGAGGTCGCCATTGTGATCAACGAGGAAGGTCTGGTCATTACTCCAGCGCGTCTGCACCGAACCGCCCATGGCAACCCGCGCATCAAGACGGCCCTGCCTGCGACCGCGGTACGCCAGCGCCTGAATCATCACCGAATCCTGAAACTCGGTTAGGCTGAAGTCAGCGCAGCCATTTCTGCAGGAACTGGGCGTGACCGGCAGCAGGGTCAAGCTGGTAGTTGGCAAAGCCGACCCGCCTGTAGACTTGCATGGCACCAACGTTGCCACTGAGGACTTCCAGCGTCAATTTGCAGGCGCCGCGTTCACGTGCGATGCAGTCAACCAGCGCCAGCATTTGCTGTGCAATGCGCTGCCCGCGAAAGGCCGGCAAGACCACAACGTCGTGAATATTGACCAGTGCTCGGCAGGCGAAGGTTGAGAAACCTTCGATGCAGTTCACCAGACCTACCGGTGTATCGTCCTCAGCACCCATGAAGGCCAGCACACTGAAGGCCTGCGGCCGCTCAGCCAGCGAACGCACCAGATGCGTCCTGGCAAAATCGCTCAGAGCTTCGCCTCCACCCATCGGATCCCGGGCGTAGACGTCCAGCAGCGTCACCAGCGCCAAGGAATGGCTCTGGCAGCCATAGTCGGCGCGACAGATACGCAGACCATCGATTGGATTGTTCATCTCAGGGTGTCGGCAATTCGCTGGGCGCAACTGCGTGCCTGGCTGGCATCCCGCGCTTCGACCATCACACGCACCAGCGGTTCGGTGCCGCTGGCGCGAATCAGTACCCGGCCCTGGCTGCCCAGTTCATGCTCGATGGACTTGGTAGTGGCTGCCAGTTCGGGGTTGGTCAGCCACTCCTGCTTGGGTCGAAGTCGAACATTGATCAGGACCTGCGGGAAAAGAGTGACCTCGGCCAGCAGTTGAGCTAGCGTCTGCCCGCTGCGCAGACAGGCCTGCAAAACCTGAAGGGCGGAAATGATTCCATCGCCGGTGGTGTGCTTGTCCAGTGCCAGCAGGTGGCCCGAACCTTCGCCACCCAACAGCCAGCCGCGCTTCTCCAACTCCTCGAGCACATAACGGTCGCCCACCTTGGCACGCACCAATTCAACTCCTCGGGCCTTCAGAGCAAGTTCCACTGCCATATTGGTCATCAAAGTCCCGACAACGCCAGGAACCGATTCCTCGGAACATTTGCATCTCGCATTCTTCCCGCGCGAAAGTCTCTCCTTGACCATCAGGTAAAGTATTTCGTCGCCATTGAACAGACGCCCATTGCCATCAACCAGTTGCAAGCGGTCGGCGTCACCGTCGAGCGCAACGCCAAACTGTGCACGGTTCTCTTGAACGGCCCTGACAAGCGCTTGCGGATGGGTCGCACCAACCTCGTGATTGATATTCAATCCGTCAGGTGTGCAGCCGATGGACAGCACTTCTGCCCCCAACTCGTGAAACACCATGGGCGCAATGTGATAGGCGGCACCATGCGCCGCGTCGACCACAATCTTCACCCCGCGCAGGCTCAGGTCGTGAGCAAATGTACTTTTGCAAAATTCAATGTAACGGCCCGCCGCGTCATTGAGTCGGCGCGTCTTGCCCAGACTGGCAGAGTCAGCCCAAACGGGCGGCTCCTGCAGTGCAGATTCAACGTCGGACTCCCATTCATCGGTGAGTTTGGTCCCCTGGGCACTGAAAAACTTGATTCCATTGTCGGCAAATGGATTGTGACTGGCGCTGATGACGACCCCCAGTGAGGCGCGCTGCGCCCTTGTCAGATAAGCAACACCGGGTGTCGGCAACGGACCGAGCAGCACAACATCGACCCCTGCGGAGTTAAACCCGCTCTCCAGAGCACTTTCGAGCATGTAGCCGGAAATCCGTGTGTCCTTGCCAATCAGAACGGTCGGACGGTCTTGCGAGCGCTTCAATACACGCCCGACCGCGTGTGCCAATCGCAGGACAAAATCAGGGGTGATCGGAGTCTGCCCAACCGTCCCGCGAATGCCGTCCGTACCAAAATATTTTCTGCTCATTTCTATTCCTCGCGATCTGATCAATGCCACAGACTGTGACCTATCTTATAGCGCTCAGTACCTTGAGCGCCTGCACGGTCTCCCGCACGTCATGCACCCGAACAATGGAGGCACCACGCTCCACAGCCAGTACAGCCGCCGTGACGCTGGACACCACCCGTTCGTCAGGACCACCACCCACAGATCCGGCTGTAAGGCCCACGAGCGCCGCCAGCGACGACTTGCGCGACCAGCCAACCAACAATGGGCAGGCGAGTTCGAGCAAATCAACTTGCCGCGCCAGCAACGCGAAGTTCTGCGCAGGCGTCTTGCCAAACCCAATACCGGGATCGATGACGATACGACTCGTCTCGACACCTGCCCCATGCAGCTCGTTGACAGCCTTTTGCAGGAAAAGCTTCACCTGTGCAACAGCATCGCCCTGCATTGGATGCAACTGCATGGTCGACGGTTCACCCTGCATGTGCATCAAACACACGCCGCATGCAGGATGACCGACAACAACCTGTGTCGCCGTCAGCGAATCGGTCGCTGCGTCGTGCCAGCGCAGGGCCCATATGTCATTGATGATGTCGGCACCAAGATCAAGCGCCACCTGCATCACGCCAGGCTTGTAGCTGTCTACCGATACTGGTACGCCCAGACGAACGGCTTCACGCAGCACCGGCACCAGACGCGCCAATTCTTCATCCAGTGGCACTGCCGCGGCACCCGGTCGGGTCGATTCGGCGCCAATGTCCAGGATATCGGCACCGTCCCTGAGAAGCTTTTCACAATGCCGCAACGCTGAATTGACGTCGGCGTGATTGCCACCGTCCGAGAAAGAATCAGGCGTCGCGTTGACAATGCCCATGACCCTGGGCGTTGTCAGGTCAAGCAGGAATCTTGAGGTCTTCCATTTCATGAAAAAGAACGGGACAACTCTGCCCCGCTACCGTCGCTGATGCTGGCCGCTAGGCTGCCGTTGGTGCTGCGTCAGGCTTGACAGCGGGTGTGCCACCGCTACTGCCGTCGCCACCGGAGGCCGGTATGCGTGGCGTCCAATCCTTGGGTGGACGCGGCTCCTTGCCTGCCATGATGTCTTCGATTTGATCGCTGTCGATGGTTTCCCATTCCAGCAAGGCCTTGGCCATGGCGTGCATCTTGTCCTGATTATCTTCAATCAGTCTGCGCGCCTGGCTGTACTGCTGGTCAATGATCCGGCGCACCTCTGCATCCACTTTCTGCATGGTCTCCTCGCTCATGTTGGTAGTCTTCGTCACCGAGCGACCTAAAAATACCTCACCCTCGTTGTCTGCGTAAACCATCGGGCCCAGCGCATCGGTCATGCCGTAGCGCGTCACCATGTCGCGCGCAATGTGAGTAGCGCGCTCAAAATCGTTGCTGGCGCCCGTGGTCATCTGGTGCATGAATACCTCTTCAGCAATGCGGCCACCAAACAGCATGCTGATCTGATGCAGCATGTATTCGCTGTCGTAGCTGTAGCGGTCCTGCGAAGGCAGGCTCATGGTCACACCCAGGGCACGGCCGCGCGGAATGATGGTGACCTTGTGGACCGGGTCGCATTTGGAGAGCATCTTGCCAATCAGCGCATGGCCGGACTCGTGATAAGCGGTGTTCCTGCGTTCGCTCTCAGGCATCACCATGCTCTTGCGCTCCGGGCCCATCAGGATCTTGTCTTTCGCCTTTTCAAAATCCTGCATTTCTACCGTGCGCGCACTGCGCCGTGCTGCCATCAGTGCAGCCTCATTGCACAGGTTGGCGAGGTCGGCCCCCGACATGCCAGGTGTACCGCGTGCGATCACGCCCGGGATGACATCCTGACCCAAAGGTACTTTGCGCATATGCACATTGAGAATCTGCTCGCGGCCCCGAATATCGGGCAAGGTGACGTAAACCTGCCTGTCAAAACGCCCAGGACGCAGCAGCGCAGAATCAAGAATGTCGGGACGGTTGGTGGCCGCCACCACGATCACGCCGACATTGGTTTCGAAGCCATCCATTTCGACCAGCATCTGATTGAGCGTCTGCTCGCGCTCGTCGTTGCCACCGCCCAAGCCAGCCCCACGCTGACGTCCAACCGCATCAATTTCGTCGATAAAGATGATGCAGGGAGCGTTCTTCTTGGCGTTGTCAAACATGTCGCGAACACGCGCTGCCCCTACGCCAACAAACATTTCCACAAAGTCTGAGCCACTGATACTGAAAAAAGGAACCTTGGCTTCACCAGCAATGCCTTTGGCGAGCAGGGTTTTGCCGGTACCCGGTGGGCCGACCAGCAGCAGGCCGCGCGGAATTCGGCCGCCGAGCTTCTGGAACTTGGCCGGATCCTTCAGGAAATCGACCACCTCCTTGACTTCCTCTTTGGCCTCATCGCAACCAGCAACATCGGCGAAGGTCACCTGATTGGTATTTTCATCAAGCATTCGCGCCTTGCTCTTGCCAAAGCTGAAGGCACCGCCCTTGCCACCGCCCTGCATCTGTCGCATGAAATAGATCCAGACACCGATCAGCAAGAGCATCGGGCCCCAACTCACCAGCAGCGTCATGAGGAGAGAGCCCTCTTCGCGCGCCTTGACGTCAAACTTGACGCCATTGGCGATCAGGTCACCGACCAGGCCACGATCAAGGTAGGTGGCGGTGGTCCGGACTTTTCGGTCATCCGTGGTGACAGCGATGATTTCGGTTCCGCCCTGACCTTCCTGAATGATGGCGCTCTTGATACGCTTGCCTCGAACCTCTTCCAGAAAATCGGAATAACCCAGATTGCCGGCACCAGCCGGGCCACGGGTTTCAAACTGTTTGAAAACGGTAAAGAGCACAAGCGCAATGACGAGCCAGACCGCAATTTTCGAGAACCACTGATTATTCAAGCGAGGCTCCAATAAGGACGCAAATAGATAGGCAATGCACAGTTGGGCACCATTTTAGGCGTTTCAAGACGCTCAGTGGCGTTTACCCGGTTTTGGTCGGACGCCGTCGTGTCTTCAGGCCGCTTTCAAGCTGATGCCGACCAGAAAGGTTTCGGAAGACTTGTCGCGCGAGGCTTTCGGCTTGATGCGTTTGACGGTCACAAAAACCTCCCGAAAGCGCTTGACCAGCAACTCGTAGGCATCACCGTGGAAGACCTTGGCAACCAGAGTCCCGCGCGCCTTCATGTGGGTTTGCGCGAACTCCAGCGCCAGCTCAACCAGATTTTCGATGCGCGCAGCATCGGCCGAGGCAATGCCAGACAGATTGGGCGCCATGTCGGAGACCACAACATCAGCTTGCCGGCCCTGCATTTCATTGGCCAATCGCTGCAATACCTCCGGCTCACGAAAATCCCCCAACAGAAAAACGACGCCCTCCACCGGTTCCATCGGAAGGATGTCCAGCGCAATGATGCAGCCATTGAGTTCCCCAACGGCGGCGCCGCCACCAACTGCCGTTCTGGGCGACATTTTGCGACGCACATACTGACTCCATGCACCGGGGGTCGAACCCAGATCAACCACCAACTGACCCGGCTTGATGAGGCCCAGCGACTCATCAATTTCCTTGAGCTTGTAAGCGGCACGCGCCCGGTAACCTTCGAGCTTGGCCAGCTTGACATAAGGATCGTTGACATGGTCATTGATCCACGCGCGGTTGACTTTGCTGCTTTTGACTTTGTCTTTCATTTTGACCTTCGTGACCGATAATAGCGCCATGCCGCAAATTCAATTGACACCCGCCCAGCGCAAAGAGCACCGTGCTCAAGCGCATCATCTGGACCCCGTTGTGATGGTCGGCGCCGATGGGCTGAGCGCCGCCGTGAAAAAGGAAGCGGACGCGGCCCTGAACGCGCACGGCTTGATCAAAGTGCGCATTTTTGCCGATGACCGCTCCGCGCGCGAAACCATGTTTCAGACCCTGGCTGACGAATTGAGCGCAGCACCGATTCAGCATATTGGCAAGTTGCTGGTGCTGTGGCGACCCATGCCGGATCGCGAAAAGTCGGTTGATCCCGATCGCATGCCGGGACCGCGTGACTTCAAAGTGCTCAAGTACAGCACACGCGGCGGTCAGCGCCCGGAGGTCAAGACCTTGCGCGTTCTGGGCAATCAGCGACTCACATCAGGTGGTCAGGTTAAACGCTCCAAGCCCAAGCAAATCAGCATCAAGAAGCGCAGCCAATCCTGACGGCCAGGGTCCTCATTGACCAGGCCCTGGTGGCGTCAACTTCCAAAACACAAGCGAGGCGAAGAAGAACTGAAGCACGAACATGGCGCTGCCAATGCCGTGCCACAGACGCAAATTCTCGCGCGCCAGGATGCGTGGCGAGACCGCAAATTCGGACAGCAGGGCCAGCAGCATGCCCGCCGTGATGAACATGAAGACCGGGGACGAGGCTGGCGCGGGCAGCGTCCAACGCAGGGACCGCCCACTGAGCAAGAGCAGGAGCGCGAGACCGCACAGCAGCGAGATCCAGGTTTGAGCCTGAAACAATCCGGCAGCCATATTGCCTGCCATCGCTGGCGTGGGCAAGCGAGCAAACAGCAGCGGAACCACCAGAAAGCCGATCAGCCCCAGACTGCTCGACCACAGTGCGGCAAGCCAAAGTGCAAGACGCGTCATCGTATTAGACGTAGCTGACGGCCACCACCTCATAGTGCCGGGCGCCGCCCGGTGCCTGCACTTCAACGCTATCGCCCTCCTCCTTGCCAATCAAGGCGCGAGCAATCGGACTGCCGATGTTGATCAGTCCAAGTTTGATGTCGGCCTCATCTTCACCGACGATCTGGTAAGTCACCTTCGTTCCTGATGCTTCATCTTCCAGGGTCACGGTCGCACCAAATACCACGCGCCCCCCGGCATTGAGCTCGGAGGGGTCAATGATCTGACTGGCAGATAGCTTGCCCTCCACTTCCTGGATCCGGCCTTCGATGAAACCCTGGCGGTCCTTGGCGACCTCGTACTCGGCGTTCTCACTCAGATCGCCCTGCGCGCGTGCCTCGGCAATCGCATTGATGACCCAAGGGCGATCAATCGTCTTGAGTTTTTGCAACTCAGCCTTGAGCTTTTCAGCACCGCGTTTGGTAATGGGTATGGTAGCCACTTGCTGCTCCGTTATGGATTGCACAAAAGGAAACCGCCGAACGTTGCCGTCCGGCGGTAGGCTCTGATTATGCCGTGAATGTCGGTGAAAAATCAAGCAGTTGTCAATTGCGCGTGCATCTCCTGCACCGAGATCACGTCCAGATGATCCACATGCGCCATACCCTGCACGGCAGCTTCGGCGCCGGCAATGGTGGTAAAGGTGGTCACCCGTGCCAGCAAGGCCGAGGTGCGAATCTGCCGGGAGTCTGCAATGGCGTTGCGGCGCTCCTCCACTGTGTGAATGACCATCACGATTTCGTTGTTCTTGATCATGTCCACAATGTGCGGGCGCCCCTCTGTCACCTTGTTCACGCTGGTGCAGGAGACACCTGCGGCGTTAATGGAAGCCGCCGTCCCTTTGGTTGCCAGCACCGCAAAGCCCATCTCCGACAAGGCACGAGCGACCTCAATGGCGCGCGGTTTGTCGGTGCCCTTCACAGAAATGAAGACTTTGCCAGAAGACTCGCCCTGAATTGCTGAGGGCCTGGGCAACTTGGTACCGGCTCCAATCTGGGACTTGACAAACGCTTCACCAAAGGTCTTGCCCACACCCATCACCTCACCGGTCGATTTCATCTCCGGCCCGAGAATCGTGTCCACGCCGGGAAACTTCACGAAAGGAAAGACCGCCTCCTTGACGCTGAAATACGGTGGTGTCACCTCGACGCCGATTCCCTGTGATGCCAGAGACTGCCCGACCATGCAACGCGCGGCTACTTTGGCGAGTTGAATTCCTGTGGCTTTGGATACAAAAGGCACGGTGCGCGAAGCCCGCGGATTCACTTCGAGCACGTAAATCACATCTTTGCCATCTATGTTTTGAATCGCAAACTGCACATTCATCAAACCGACCACATTGAGTGCACATGCCATGGCAGCAGTCTGACGCTTGATCTCGGCTACCGTTGCGCCCGACAGGCTGTAGGGTGGCAGTGAACAGGCCGAGTCTCCACTGTGCACACCGGCCTGTTCGATGTGTTCCATGACGCCACCAATGAACGTGCGCCCAGCTTCGGTTGGCGAACCGGCGTCGCGCAAGCAGTCCACATCGCACTCGATGGCGTCATTGAGAAATCGGTCGAGCAGCACCGGCGAGTCGTGGCTGACCTTGACGGCTTCTCGCATGTAGCGCTCCAGATCGCGCTGCTCGTGCACGATCTCCATTGCACGACCACCCAGCACGTAACTGGGGCGCACTACCAGCGGGTAACCGAGGGCCGCCGCCTTTTCAAGCGCTTCTGACTCAGTCCGTGCGGTTGCATTGGACGGCTGGCGCAGACCCAGGGTATGGAGCAGTTTCTGAAAGCGTTCGCGGTCTTCTGCCGCGTCAATCATGTCCGGGGAAGTACCGATGATGGGTACGCCATTGGCCTCCAGATCGAGCGCGAGTTTCAAGGGGGTCTGACCACCGTACTGCACGATCACGCCCAGGGGCTTTTCTTTGTCGACGATCTCAAGCACATCTTCCAGCGTGAGCGGTTCGAAATAGAGGCGATCCGACGTGTCGTAATCGGTCGATACGGTCTCCGGATTGCAGTTGACCATGATGGTCTCGTAGCCATCCTCGCGCAGCGCCAGCGCGGCGTGCACGCAGCAGTAGTCAAACTCGATGCCCTGGCCGATTCGGTTCGGACCACCGCCGAGCACCATGATCTTCTTTCTCTCGGTCGGCGCAGCCTCACATTCCGATCCCTCGGCCTCGTAGGTCGAATACATATAAGCCGTATTGGTGGAAAACTCGGCGGCGCAGGTGTCAACGCGTTTGTAAACCGGGCGCACACCCAGAGCGCGGCGCTTTTCCCGAATGGCAGTGTCCGTGGTCTTGAACTGGCGCGCCAGGCGACGATCAGAAAAGCCCTTTTGTTTCAAGGCACGAAGCGTTGCCGCATCGATGCCGTCCAGAGCACTGCCGCCTTCGGGCACCGGCAAACGTTCAATTTCCAGTTCAATTTTGACAATCTGCTCAATCTGGACGAGGAACCAGCGGTCAATCCGTGTCAGGGCAAACACTTCGTCAACACTCCAACCGGCGGCGAAGGCGTCGCCAACGTACCAGATCCGGTCCGGACCCGGCTCACCCAGTTCCTTCTCCAGCAATTCGCGGTCCTGAGTCTTCTCGTTCATTCCGTCAACGCCGACTTCCAGGCCTCGCAGCGCCTTTTGAAACGACTCCTGAAAGGTACGACCTATGGCCATGACTTCCCCCACTGACTTCATCTGTGTTGTCAGACGGCTGTCGGCTGCCGGGAACTTTTCAAAGGCGAAACGCGGGATCTTGGTGACCACGTAGTCGATACTCGGCTCAAAACTCGCTGGTGTGGCACCGCCAGTGATCTCGTTGCGCAACTCATCCAGTGTGTAGCCCACGGCCAACTTGGCGGCCACCTTGGCGATCGGAAATCCGGTTGCCTTGGAGGCCAGGGCAGACGAGCGTGAGACGCGCGGATTCATCTCGATGACAATCATGCGTCCGTTCTCGGGATTGATCGCAAACTGCACGTTGGAGCCGCCCGTATCGACTCCGATCTCGCGCAATACAGCCAGACTGGCGTTGCGCAGAATCTGGTATTCCTTGTCGCTCAGCGTCTGCGCCGGCGCAACGGTGATCGAGTCCCCCGTGTGGACACCCATTGGGTCCAGATTTTCGATCGAGCAGATGATGATGCAGTTGTCCGCCTTGTCGCGCACCACCTCCATCTCGAACTCTTTCCAGCCCAGAAGTGACTCTTCAATCAAGAGTTCATTGGTCGGCGACGCTTCCAGACCGCGCTTGCATATGACTTCAAACTCTTCAGCGTTGTAGGCGATGCCCCCGCCCGTTCCACCGAGCGTGAAACTGGGTCGAATCACAGTCGGGAATCCCACCGTTTTTTGCACCGACCAAGCCTCTTGCAGCGAATGAGCAATGCCAGAGCGGGCTGAGGAGAGCCCGATCCTGGTCATGGCGTCCTTGAACTTCAAGCGATCTTCTGCCTTGTCGATGGCCTCTGGGCTGGCGCCAATCAATTCAACCTGGTAGCGCTCCAGCACGCCCTGGTGCCACAAGTCGAGCGCGCAATTGAGAGCAGTCTGCCCCCCCATGGTCGGCAAAATGGCGTCGGGGCGCTCCTTGGCAATGATCTTCTCTACAGTCTGCCAGGTGATCGGCTCGATGTACGTCACATCCGCCGTCGCTGGATCCGTCATGATGGTGGCTGGGTTGCTGTTGATCAGGATGACCTTGTAGCCTTCTTCACGCAAAGCCTTGCAGGCCTGCACGCCTGAATAATCGAATTCGCAGGCCTGGCCAATGATGATCGGCCCTGCCCCAATGATGAGGATCGACTTGATGTCTGTGCGCTTAGGCATTCTTCTTCTCCTGCGCCTTGTCCATTAACGCAGTGAAGCGGTCAAACAGATAGGCAATATCGTGCGGTCCTGGCGAAGCCTCCGGATGCCCCTGGAACGAGAAGGCCGGTCGATCAGTACGTTCCAGCCCCTGCAGCGTGCCGTCAAACAAACTGATGTGGGTAGCGCGCAAATTAGCTGGCAATGTCTTCTCGTCCACCGCAAATCCATGGTTCTGACTGGTGATGCTGACGCGCCCGTTGTCGAGGTCTTTGACCGGATGGTTGGCACCATGATGACCGAATTTCATTTTGAAGGTCTTCGCGCCGCTGGCCAACGCCATGATCTGGTGACCCAGGCAAATGCCGAAGGTCGGTATGCCAGCATCCATCAGTTCCGCGGCGGCTGCGATGGCGTAATCGCAAGGCTGTGGATCACCCGGACCATTACTCAGGAAGATGCCGTCCGGCTTATGTGCAAGTACTTGCGCCGCGCATGTCTGGGCCGGTAGCACCGTGACTCGGCACGCTCGTGCAGTCAGCATGCGAAGGATATTGAACTTGACTCCAAAGTCATAGGCCACGACGTGGAACCGGCTGTCCGTCTGGCTGCCAAAGCCAGCTCTGCCCTGGGCCTGCGGATGCGCCAACCGCCATTCAGTCTGCGTCCACTCGTAGCTTGCCTTGGTCGAGACCACTTTCGCCAGATCAGTGCCAGCCATGCTGGGGGCCGCTTGCGCCATTGCCAGGGCACGGTCAACGACAGTTTGGGTGATACTTTGCCCTGCGCTCAAAGTCAGAATGCAGCCGTTTTGCGCGCCATGGGTACGCAGATGGCGGGTCAGTTGGCGCGTATCCAGATTGGTGATCGCGACCGTGTTCTCCTGCACAAGGTACTGTGATAGCGTCATGCTGGAGCGAAAATTGGATGCCACCAAGGGCAGGTCCCGGATGATCAAACCTGCGGCGTGCACTTTGGCCGCTTCGACATCTTGCTGGTTGATCCCATAGCTGCCTATATGGGGGTAGGTCAGTGTCACAATTTGCTGACAATAACTCGGGTCAGTCAGAATTTCCTGGTAGCCGGTCATGGCGGTGTTGAACACCACCTCGCCAACCGTTGAGCCAGCGGCTCCTATGGAATTTCCGACAAACACCGTGCCGTCTGCAAGCGCCAGAATGGCGGGGGGATGGTTTCCCTGTAAAGACAAAAGCACTGGGTTCTCCGGATGGGTTTTCGGGTACGCCCAAACGTGCTCAAGCCTTGACTCTTGGCTTGCTTAATTAAGGGATTTGGCTTGAGAAGGCTCTGGGCGTACAGCGTGCGATGAAGCGTCCTATTATAGCTGAGGCCGCTGTGTGGACAGGTGTCCAGTCGCACAGGCATGCAGGCATATGGCTGCCGCTGCGGCGACGTTGAGCGACTCTTCGCCGCCGGGCTGCGCAATGCGAACATGCAGACTGGCCATCGCTTCAAGTTCAGCGCCAACGCCCTGCCCTTCATGCCCCAGCACCCAGGCACAAGGCATTGGCAGCGACTTGCCATGCTGGGCTTGATGCAGGTCCTCACCCCGATGCGAACTGGTGACGATGATGGGCACTGTCAAGCTCGAAACCTGCGCATGCTCGACCGCCTCGATCAGATGCAAGCCCCAGTGGGCTCCCATGCCCGCGCGCAAAACCTTCGGACTCCACAAGGCAGCAGTCCCCTTCAGGGCAATGATCTGCGTGAATCCGAAAGCCGATGCACTGCGCAAAATCGATCCAACATTGCCGGCGTCCTGAACCCGATCAAGAATGACCGAACTGACGTTTGGCTGCATGAGCCTGAGCGTCGGCATTTCAAACACAAAGCCGATGCTGGCGGGCGACTCGAGAACCCCGATGTCGGCGAACAAGGTGTCAGCAATGACAATGTTCTTGCCGGCTGCCTGGGTCCATGCGGACGACGCCGCAGCCCAAAAGGACTCGGAAAAAATGGCAATAACGGGTTTGACACCGCGCGCTAGCGCGGCGCCACACAAGTGCTCTCCCTCAACCCAAAATCTACCCTGTTTCCGATAGGCCGTGCTGTCCTGAGACAAGCGCCGCAGGTCTTTCAGGAACGCGTTATCACGCGAGCTGATGAGTTGGAAGGGCGCCGAGATCATCTCATGACCTCAGCCACCGGTCGGAAGGTCTTTCGATGCTGCGGACAGGCCCCGTGAAACCGCAGGGCCTCCAGATGCTCGGCCGTGCCATAGCCTTTGTGCTGGGCAAAGCCGTACTGAGGGAACTGCAGGTCGTACTCAACACACCAGCGATCACGCTGCACCTTGGCCAGGATGGATGCCGCCGAAATGGCCGGCACCAGACTGTCGCCTTTGATGATCGCCTCCCCCAGCATATCGAGCAGCGGCAGCCGATTGCCATCCACCAGCACCTTGACCGGCTTGAGACGCAAACCATCGACAGCGCGGCGCATCGCCAGCAGGGTTGCCTGCAGGATGTTGAGCTGTTCGATTTCCTCGACGCTGGCCTCGGCGATCGAACAGCACAGCGCCTTGGCACGAATTTCATCAAACAGTTTTTCACGACGCAAGGCAGTCAGGGTCTTGGAATCTGCCAAGCCCTTGATCGGTTGACAATCGTCCAGAATCACGGCGGCAGCCACCACCGGACCGGCAAGCGGGCCTCGACCAGCCTCGTCAACGCCTGCCACGAGACCGGGAATGTCCCAATTCAGGGAGGCTTGTTCAGCTTTGAAGTACTTGCTCGATCGCATGACTGGCCAGTTCAGGGGTGTTGCGCCGGAGTTGCTGATGCAACCGCAAAAACCGTTGCTGCAGTTTGACAAGCCTCTGGGGAGCATCTAGCCACGCCAACACTGCCTCGGACAGCGCCAGTGGCGTGGCGGCCTCCTGCAATAGCTCCGGCACAACAAAGTCCTCACACAGGATATTGGGCAGACCCACCCAGGGCTGCAATTTCTTGCGCCGCATGATTTGCCATGACCACCAGGCCATGTGGTAAGCGATCACCATGGGGCGCTTGAAGAGGGCAGCCTCCAGCGTAGCGGTGCCGCTGGCGATGAGAGTGACGTCGCAGGCCGCCAGGACGCTGTGGGCCTGCCCCTCGATGATCCGCAGATTGCGCGTCAGCGCACTGTGATGCGCAGCCCGTTCAATTTCCGCTTTCAGGCCGGGCGCCGCAGGGACGACAAACTGAATGGCCGGTCGCTCCTGCTGCATTTGCAGCGCGGCCTTGAAAAACCGGCCCGCCAGGTGGCTGATTTCCGATTGGCGACTACCAGGAAGAATGGCCACCACCTGCTCGGCCTCGGTAAACCCCAAGGCCCGGCGTGCTGCGGCTCGATCAGGCTCGATCGGGATCACACTGGCCAACGGGTGACCTACATAAGTGGCCGCAATCCCGTGCCGCGCCAGCAGCGCAGGCTCAAATGGAAAGATGCACAGAACATGGTCCACGCTGCGACGGATCTTTTCGATTCGCTCGGGACGCCAGGCCCAGACCGATGGCGAAACAAAGTGCACCGCCTTGATGCCCTTGGCCTTCAGGGCAGCTTCGAGGTCAAGGTTGAAATCCGGGGCATCGACGCCGATGAACAAATCCGGCCGATGGTGCAGCAGGCGAGCCTTGAGTTGTTCCCGAATGTCGACAATTTCCCGGTAGCGTCGCAACACCTCCCAGCCATAGCCATGCACCGACAGCTTATGGTGTGGCCACCACGCCTCAAATCCGCGACCAGCCATTTGGGGTCCACCAATGCCGACTGCACTCAAGTCAGGCCAGCGTTGACGCAATCCGTCCAGTAACAAGGCAGCCAGCAAGTCACCCGAGACTTCGCCGGCGACCAGGCCGAACTTCATGTCAACGCACGATCCCGCGCTGTGGCGAAGATTGCTCCAGGAACGAGAGCATCATTTGGACATCTGCCAAAGATTCGGCGTGCTTCTTCGGCAACTCTGCAATGCGCTGGCGCGCCAGTTGCAGCGTCAAGTCTTCGCGGTAGAGTGCCTTGTGCATGGACTTGATCACAGCCACGCGCTCCGAAGCGAAGTCGCGTCGACGCAGGCCAATGCTGTTGACGCCCCGCACTGCAAGCGGGTTGCCATCGACCAGCATGAAGGGCGGCACATCCTGCGCTACGGCACTGGCAAATCCGACCATGGCGTGGGCGCCAACCTTCACAAATTGGTGAATGCCGGTAAGTCCGCCAATCGTCACCCACTCCCCCAAATGCACATGCCCCCCCAGTGTGGTGTTGTTGGCCAGCGTTGTATGGTTCTCGATCTGGCAGTCGTGGGCCACATGCGTGTACGCCATGATCCAGTTGTCGTCACCGATTTTCGTCACGCCAAGATCGCCGGGAGATCCGATATTGAAGGTGCAAAACTCCCGAATCGTGTTGCGCGCGCCAATCAGCAGTCCACAGGGCTCACCCCGGTACTTCTTGTCCTGCGGAATGGCGCCGATGGAATTAAATTGAAAAATCCGGTTGTCACACCCGATATTGGTATGCCCCTCCAGCACACAATGTGCTCCGACAATCGTGCCGGCACCAATCTTGACGTGCGGACCGATCAGCGTGTAGGCGCCGACGCTGACAGACTCGTCAAGTTCGGCGCCTGCGTCAACGATGGCCGTTGCATGAATCGCGGTCATGCCACACCCCTTATTTGATGGAGCGCATGGCGCAGGTCAGCTCTGCCTCCACGGCAATGTCGGTGCCGACCAACGCGCGCGTCTTGAATTTGAAGATACCCGACTTCATGCGCAATATTTGCGCCTCCAGAATCAGTTGGTCTCCGGGCTCCACTGGACGCCGAAAGCGCACCCCCTCCATCCCGGCAAAGTAGTAAATCATCTGATCGTCCGGCAGAGCGTCCAGCGCATCAAACGACAGCAGGGCTGACGCCTGGGCCAGTGCCTCCAGCATCAGCACCCCGGGCATGACAGGACGATTCGGAAAATGTCCTTCAAAAAACGGCTCATTGATGGTGACGTTCTTCAGCGCCCTGATGCTCTTGCCCTTGTCGATCTCGAGAACCCGATCAACCAGCAAGAAGGGATAGCGATGAGGCAATTGTTTGAGAATTTTGTGGATGTCCATCATGCTTGGTATGACTCAAGGTTCATTTCTTGGTGTTTTCTTCCAGGGCCCGGATACGGTCGCGCAAACCGTGCAACTGCTTTAGTGAAGCTGCGTTCTTCTCCCAGGCAGCATTGTCGTCAATCGGGAAGATACCCGTGTAGTGTCCAGCCTTGCGGATCGATCGCGTCACGACGCTGGCCGCTGAAATGTTGACGCCGTCCGCCAGCACAAGGTGCCCGAGAACGACCGCACCACCACCAATGGTGCAGTTTGCACCAATGGTGGCGCTTCCCGCGACTCCAACGCAACCAGCCATGGCCGTGTTTTTGCCAACCCGCACGTTGTGTCCAATCTGGATCAGGTTATCGAGCTTGACACCATCTTCGATGACGGTGTCCTGCAGCGCACCGCGGTCGATACAGGTATTGGCACCAATCTCAACATCATCACCGATCCTTACGGCTCCCAACTGTTCGATCTTTTCCCAGCCACCGGCATGCGGTGCGAAGCCAAAGCCATCGGCACCAATCACAACACCCGGATGCAGCAGACATCGTTGACCGACGACGCAACCCTCACCCACGGTAACGCGTGACTTCAGTTCGGTATCAGCGCCGATTCGAGCGCCCCGCTCGATCACGCACAAAGCACCAATGCGAGCACTTGGATGAACGTAGGCCTGCGGGTCGATGACCGCGCTTGGATGCTGTCGCGCCAGCACCGGCTGTTCCGTGCTCTTCTTCCAGAGTTGGGTGAGGCGTGCAAAATACAGATAAGGCTCGTCCGCAACGATGCAGGAGCCGCGCTGCACGGCACCTGCCTGCATTTGCGGATTCACTATCACGCAAGCTGCTTTGGACGGTGCCAGTTGATTCTGATAGCGTACGTTGCTCAGAAAACTCAAGTCACCTGGGCCTGCTTTCTCCAGCGTAGCCAAGCCTTCGATCAAAAGGGCACGGTCACCATGGAGTTCACCGCCGAGTGCATCAACAATCGAACCCAGACTCAAGCCCACTCTTTACATGCCTCGGGTGTATTACTTGACGCCACCCGCATTCAAGGATTTGATGACCTTGTCAGTGATGTCGTGCTTTGGATTGACATACACCGCTTCTTGCAGGACGAGGTCGTACTTTTCGGCTTCAGCAACCTGTTTGACCACCCTGTTGGCGCGTTCCAGAACCTGCTGCAGTTCTTCATTCTTTCTGGAGGTCAGATCTTCCTGAAATTCCCGGCGCTTGCGCTGCAACTCCCGATCCTGGTCGAGCAACTGCTTTTGACGAACTGTCTTTTGCCCTTCCGGCAAGGTCGGCCCTTCGCGCTCGAATTTGTCCACCATCGCCTTCATGGTAGTGGTCAGATCAACGATGTCCTTTTCACGCTTGGAAAACTCCTGCTCCAATTTGGCCTGCGCTGCCTTGGCAGTACTTGCCTCCTTGAAAATACGATCGGTACTGACGAATCCGATTCGAAACTCCTGCGCCTGAACCGGCGCCAAGACCAGCAAACCACCGAACAACATGCCGGCGGCGCATCGACGTAATAAATCGTTCATTAGAAATTCGTCCCAATCTGAAATTGCATGTTTTGTATTTTATCGCCATCAAACTTCTTGATCGGCTTGGCAAATGCCAGTCGCAAGGGACCCATTGGCGAGATCCAGCTGACACCCACGCCAACCGACGCCCGCAGGCTGTTCGCATCCGGATTGACACCATCGGGACCGGCCACGCCGCCGACGTCGGCAAAAGCGTACATTCTCAAGGTCCGGTCATTTCCCGATCCAGGGAAGGGCGACAACAACTCCAGGTTCAGATTGAGTTTGCTGGACCCGCCCACCGCCACGCCGCTTGCGTCCTGTGGACCCAGGCTGCCCTGCTCGAAACCACGCACTGACCCCAGGCCTCCGCCGAAAAACTTCTTGAACACGGGAAAGGAACGATCTCCGGGCGCCATCCCCCAACCCACTTCGCCATTAAAGGCAACCGTGAACTGCTTGTTCAGGGGAATAAACTGCTGATACTGGTAAGTGGTCCGCAGGTAGCGAGCATCGCCTGCGGCTGACCACTCGGCATAGGCACGCTGGAAGCGGCCGGAATTAGGAGAAAGTGCGCTGTCCCGGCTGTCGCGCGCCCAACCGGCGGTAAATGGCACCGACATACTCTCGTAACCATACTGATTGGCATACGCCATATAGGAAGTTGGCAAGGCCGTCCCCGGCACGATGGTCGTCTTCTCTACCCCGGCACCGAAATAGACCGTATCGATCTCGGTAAAGGGCACGCCGAAACGCAGACTTCCGCCGGTCGACACGAGCTGATAGTAACTTTGGTCCTGGTAAGGGCTGCTTGACTTGTGGTACAGATCAATGGTCCGTGAAACGCCGTCCTGCGTAAAGTAGGGATCCGTCGTATTGAACACGATGACCCGATTAATCTTGCTGGTATTGATTTGCACACCAAGAGAGTTGCCGGAACCAAATGCGTTGTCCTGTTTCAGACCAAACGAGAGTCCCAGACCGTCGGCACTCGAGAAACCAGCTCCAAGGCTCAGACTGCCGGTGGGTTTGTCAACCACATTGATGGTCAAGTCCACCTGGTCGGGCGAGCCGGCCACTTCCTGGGTCTCGATTCCAACTTCCTTGAAGTAGCCCAGGCGATCGACCCGGTCACGCGACAGGCGGATCTTTTCGCCGTCATACCATGAGGCCTCAAATTGCCGAAATTCGCGACGCACGACGACGTCACGCGTCCGACTGTTACCCACCACATTGATCCTGCGCACATAAGCACGCCGCGAAGGGTCGGCCTGCATGACCAGGACCACGCGGTTGTTCACTCGATCGATTTCCGGACGCGCAATGACCCGTGCAAAAGCAAAACCAAAATTTCCGAAATAGTCGGTGAAGGCCTTGGTTGTCCTGACCACTTCATCGGCGTTGTAGGCCTGGCCCGGCTGAATCGTTACCAGCGACTTGAATTCATCCTCTCTGCCCAGAAAATTGCCTTCGAGCTTGACACCGCTGACGATAAAGCGATCTCCCTCGGTGACATTGATAGTGATTGCAATGTCCGTCTTGTTGGGCAGTATCGCGACCTGAGTCGAATCCACCTTGAACTCAATGTAGCCACGTGTCAGATAGTAGGAACGAAGGGTTTCGATGTCGGCATTGAGTTTGGCACGTGAATAGCGGTCTGACTTGGTGTACCAGCTCAGCCAGCCTCCGGTATCAAGGTCAAACAGACTACGAAGCGTTGACTCGCCAAACACCTGGTTGCCGACGATCCGGATTTCACTGATTTTGGCTGGATCTCCCTCAACCACTGTAAAAGTCAGGTTAACCCGATTGCGCTCCGCGGGTGTGACGGTTGACACTACTTCTGCGGCATAAAGGCTGCGATTGATGTATTGGCGCTTGAGTTCCTGCTCGGCGCGATCGAGCTGCGCCTTGTCAAAGGGTCTGCCATCAGCCAGGCCGACATCCCTGAGCGCCTTCTTTAGGACATCCTTGTCAAATTCCTTGGTTCCAACGAAGTCCACGTCAGCAATCGTGGGCCGCTCCTCGACCAGAATCACGAGCACGTCGCCGCTGACTTCAATTCGCACATCCTTGAACAAACCCAGATCAAAAAGCGCACGGATAGCCGAAGTACCCTTTTCGTCGTTGTAAACATCTCCAACTCGAACCGGCAGCGATACAAAAATGGTTCCCGGCTCGACACGCTGCAAACCTTCAATGCGAATATCGCGCACCGTAAAAGGGTTGACGGCCCACGCCGTGCTCACCACGAAAGTCAAACAGGCCGCAGTCGATACAGCGCGCGGATAGAAGCGATTGAATTGCATTTTTAATATTGAATAGTCAAACCAGTGCTGAACAATCAACACCAGACGTTTAGCCAAACAGTCGGTTGATATCGTTGAAAATCGCAATTGACATCAAGACCAACAGAAACACGAAGCCACCCCGCTGCAGACGCTCCATCGACACGTCGGAGACAGGTTTGCCCGTAATCCACTCCCAAAGATAATACATCAGGTGACCACCGTCGAGCAGCGGCAGCGGCAGCAGGTTCAAAACCCCCAAACTCACACTGATCAAGGCAAGAAACAATAGATACTGAGTCCATCCCAGGCTGGCGGACTTGCCGGCGTAATCGGCTATGGTCAAGGGACCACTCAGATTCTTGAGGGAGGCATCGCCCAGCAACATCTTCCCCATCATTTTGATCGTCAACAGGCAGACATCGCTGCTACGGATGATGGCACGCCACAAACCATCCAGCGGACCATACTGGACAAGCACCATTTCAGGCGCAGCACCCACGTAGGCCCCAACTTTTCCAATCCAGAGGCCACCCTCAAGCTGTCGCTCAGGTTTGACCAAGATGACGAGCTCGACGCCATCGCGCTCGATCTTCCATTGAGATGGCACGGCGCCAGCGTCGACCCCCGACGCCCGGATGAGCTGACGCAATTGCCGCCCATCCAACACTGCCACCAAGTCGATCTGGCGCACGACATCTCCATTGCGCAAACCCGCTTTGTCGGCCGCTGCGCCGGCCGTGATGCCACCCATGACCGGCCGGCTAAACGGGCCAAGCAGACCAATTTGCCGGAACATATCTGTATTGACCTCGCTCGAATCGACTGCACTCAACTGAAGCAGAACTTCACCGCGCCGCCCCCGCGCCGCCTCGGTCAGCTGCAGACGCAGGTCCTGCTTTTCGAGAGCCGCGCGTGTCAGCAACCAGTGAACCTCCTCATACGAGCGAACATCTTGCAACTCGGCCCCAACAAACCCGGCGCGCACAACCCTTTCACCCCCCGTCAATCCGGCGCGTGCGGCGATAGACCCGCTCTCCGGGCTGGCCAGGGTCGCCGCCGGCAGTTGCACGCCACTCCAATTGACCACGGCGTACAACAAGACGGCCAAAACCAGGTTGGCAGTCGGTCCAGCCAAGACAATGGCGACGCGTGCCAGCAAGGGTTGAACGTTGAATGCCAGATGCCGCTCCTCGATGGGAACCAGAGTCTCGCGCTCGTCGAGCATCTTCACGTAACCCCCAAGTGGGAAGGCGCAGAGCACAAATTCGGCAGACGATCCTTTGCCCTGCCAACGAATCAGCGGCTTGCCAAATCCAACCGAAAAACGCAGGATCCTGACGCCGCAGAGGACTGCCACCCCGTAGTGCCCAAACTCATGCACTGCAATCAGCAATCCAAGGGCGAGCGCAAACCAGACCAGAGTCAACATGCTTGCAACCAGGTGAGGTCATCCATTCGGGAGACGCATGATGGCCTGTCTGGCCGCTCGACGCGACTGCTCATCCAGGGCCAACAAGTCCTCAAGCGACTGCGGTCCGGTGGCGCTAGCAGACTCCAGGGTTGCAAGGTTGACAGCGTGAATCTGATCAAAGCGGATTTGTCCATCCAGGAACGCCGCTACACCAATTTCATTGGCAGCATTCAGGACAGCCGTAGTACCGGCAGGTGCATTCAACACCGACCAAGCAAGCTTCAATCCGGGAAAGCGCTGCTCGTGCCGGTTCGAATCCAGCGACTCGAACGTCATGGCTGGCATGGCTCCGAAATCGAGGGCAGCTGCTCCTGACTGCATTCGATCCGGCCAGGAAAGCCCATAAGCGATCGGAACCTTCATGTCGGGCGTACCGAGTTGAGCCACCACCGAGTTATCCTTGTACTGCACCATGGAATGGATAACGCTCTGCGGGTGAATCACGACCTCAATCTGCTCGGGTTTGACGCCAAACAGGAAACGCGCCTCGATGACCTCCAGCGCTTTGTTCATCATGGTCGCGGAGTCAACAGAAATCTTTCGTCCCATAACCCAGTTGGGGTGAGCACAAGCCTGCTGCGGCGTCACATCACGAAGCGCGAGCGGGTCGGAGAGTCGAAACGGCCCACCCGAGGCCGTAAGAATGATCTTGTCAATTTGAGTTGGCCAGGCGGCGCAGTCATCCGGCAAGGACTGAAAGATGGCCGAATGCTCGCTGTCAATCGGTAGCAGTTTGGCTCCACCGAGTGCCACAGCCTGCATAAAGAAGTCGCCGCCGACCACCAGCGCTTCTTTGTTCGCCAGCAGCAATCGCTTGCCAGCGCGCGCTGCGGCGAGACAGGAGGCCAGTCCGGCGGCTCCGACAATGGCAGCCATCACGACGTCCGCCAGTTCGTGCTGCGCAATCATGGTGATCGCCTGAGCACCCCACAGAACCCGTGTGTTCAGGTTCAGGCTGCGACACTTCTGCTCCAGATCGCGCCCGTGCGGCTCGCTGGCCATGACAGCAAAAACCGGTTTGAACTCGACACACTGACGCAACAACAGGTCAACCGAAGTGTCAGCGCTCAGGGCAAACACTTCGAACCGTTGCGGATGCCGAGCGATCACATTCAGGGTATTGGCGCCGATCGATCCGGTCGAACCCAATATGACGACGCGCTTCTTCGACCCCGCAGCTAGATCAGTCATCTTTGCCTTCAGACAGAGTAAAGCATCATCGCCAAAGGTAGCGTCGGCAACAGTGCATCGACCCGATCCAGCACGCCGCCATGACCTGGCAGCAAACCACTGCTATCTTTCACGCCGGCACTGCGTTTGACCAGCGACTCGAACAGATCTCCGAGCACGCTCATCGCAGCAAGGAACAAAACACACACCAGCAACAGCCAGGTACTGCGACTGCCAAGGTGACTGAACAGACTGGGAACAGCGGCGACAAAGACCCTGTCAGCCACCTGCCAGGCGAACGCCAAAACAAGCACCCCGATCATGCCACCCCAAACGCCCTCCCAACTCTTGCCAGGACTGATGCTGGGCGCCAGTTTTCCGCGACTGAACCGACCGCCCAGTGCACGACCTGCAAAGTAGGCAAAGATGTCAGCAACCCACACCAACAACAAAATGGAGAGCAGAAAATTGACCCCTACAGTCCTGGCCTGGACCACTGCCAGCCAGGCCAGCCACAATGCGATCAGGCCCGCAATCTGGCGCAGAGAGCGCGAGTGCCCGGCCCATGCAGCCACACCCTGGTGCAAGACCCAAGCGCCAGCGATGATCCAGCAGATTCCGGCAGATAGCCACAACAGGGTCAAAGACTGGTCCAGCATGCCGAGCCACCAACTCGCAGCGCACAGAAGCAGGCAGAGCAGTCCTGACAGCAATGAGCGAACCTGACTGTAGCCATTGAGCCGCGCCCACTCCCAGGCAGCAACACCAATGAGCGCCATGGCAATCATGCAAAATGGAAATGCTGTCCTGTAAAACAGAGCTGGCAGCAAGATCAAAAGCATCACAACTGCGGTGATTACACGCTGTTTGAGCATCGGTCCCCCTTAGCTCACAACCGTTGATACGGTCTTGGGCAGCAGCTGATCAGATGTCTTGCCAAACCGTCTCTGGCGCTTGCCGTACGACTCAATCGCAAGGTCGAGTTCTGCCTCGTCAAACTCCGGCCAGAGCCGGTCGCTGAAGTAGAGCTCGGAATAAGCGGCTTGCCACAGCAAGAAATTGCTGATCCTCTGCTCGGCACCAGTGCGAATCACCAGATCCGGGTCGGCAACATGCACCATCGCCATGGCGGCACCAAGATTTGCCTCCGTGACCGGTTTGCCCTGTTCTGCCAGTTGCTTGGCCGCCTGAACAATATCCCAGCGACCACCGTAATTGAAACAGATATTCAGAATCAGACGTGAATTGGAAGCTGTGGCTCGCTCAGCACTTTCAATGCCGGTCACCAACTTTTCCGACAATCCCAGTCGGTCACCAACAAAATGCAGTTGAACGCCATCGGCGTGAAGTTTTGGCACCTCTCTGGCCATTGCCACGGCGAACAACGACATCAGGCCCGAGACCTCTTCCACCGGGCGGTTCCAGTTCTCCGACGAAAATGCAAAAACAGTCAATACGCCAACACCCCGCTGAGCACAGGCCTTGACGCATCGACGCAGTGAAACCACACCCTGCTTATGACCGGCCACTCGCGGCAAAAAACGCTTGGCCGCCCAACGCCCGTTGCCATCCATCACAACAGCGATGTGGTGCGGGACCTGATTCATGGATGCAGCGGCATTCAGACTGCCATGAGGTCTTGCTCTTTGGCCGCAACAAGTCTGTCGATTTCAATGATGTGGCGGTCGGTGACTTTCTGGATCTCCGCCTCTGAGCGTTTTTGATCGTCTTCAGAGGCCATTTTGTCTTTGACCGCCTTCTTGACAGCTTCATTGGCATCGCGTCGCAGGTTGCGCACCGCGATTTTGGCAGTTTCTCCCTCGTGTCTGACCACCTTGGTAAGTTCCTTGCGACGTTCCTCCGACATGGCTGGCATCGGAACACGCAGCAAATCCCCCATGGACGAAGGATTAAGCCCCAAATCGCTGTCGCGAATGGCTTTTTCGATTTTTGGTCCCATCCCTTTTTCCCAGGGCTGCACGCTGATGGTTCGTGCATCAAGCAGGGACACATTGGCAACCTGACTGATCGGTAGCATGGCACCGTAGTAATCGACATGGACCGAATCAAGCAGTGCCGGATTGGCACGTCCAGTGCGGATCTTGCTCAGGTTGTTCTTGAAAGCGCTGATGGACTGGTCCATCTTCACTTCAACGGTCATTCTTATTTCGGTAATAGGCACTTTTTTCTCCTTACTCGACCTTGCGCCAAGGACTATCAGCTCGTGGCGATTTTGACACAGTCAGGCGTGAACCAGTGTGCCCTCATCCTCGCCCATCACCACGCGCTTGAGAGCGCCGTGCTTGAAAATGGAAAAAACCTTGACCGGCAATTTTTGATCTCTGCACAAAGCAAAGGCGGTGGCATCCATGATGCCCAAATTCTGTGCCATGGCCTCATCAAAGGTAATCTTGCTGTAACGCGTGGCATCGAAGTTTTTCTTTGGGTCGGCTGTATAAACACCATCAACTTTAGTGGCTTTGAGAACGACTTCGGCACCGATTTCAGCGCCACGCAAGGCGGCTGCGGTATCGGTTGTAAAAAAAGGATTGCCAGTACCGGCAGCGAAAATCACTACCTTGCCCTCTTCGAGGTATTGCAGTGCCTTCGGTCTGACATAGGGCTCAACCACCTGCTCAATCGCAATGGCAGACATCACGCGTGCTGTCAATCCTGCCTTGTTCATGGTATCGCCCAGCGCCAGTGCATTCATTACCGTGGCAAGCATACCCATGTAATCTGCCGTCGCCCGATCCATGCCAACCGAGCCACCAGCCACACCACGGAAAATATTGCCACCACCAATGACAACGGCAACTTCGACGCCCAGGCGCGTTACTTCAGCAACTTCCCCAACGATGCGGACAATCGTGTTCCGATTGATGCCAAACTGGTCATCCCCCATCAATGCCTCTCCTGACAGCTTGAGCAGAATGCGCTTGTAGGCTGGTTTGGTGATCGGCATATAAACCCTTAATACGACATCAATAGAGAACCCGTTTTCAATGGCATCAACAAATCAGTTTGATTGCTTCGCGGCCGCCACCTGCGCCGCCACTTCAGCCACAAAATCGTCAACTTTTTTGGCAATGCCTTCACCAACGACATACAAGGTAAACCCCTTTACGGCGGTATCAGCCGCTTTGAGCATCTGCTCAACCGTGAGCTTGTCGTTTTTCACGAAAGCTTGGTTGAACAAAGACACCTCGCGCAGGAATTTTTGCACACTGCCGTCGACACGCTTGCTGACGATCTCGGCTGACTGCACGGGTTTGCCCGCAGCCGTCGCAACCGCCGCATCCTCAGCCGCCTTGGCAGCGGCGACGGAACGCTCTCTGGCGACCAGTTCGGCCGGTACATCGGCGCTTGACAGAGCCACTGGCTTCATTGCTGCAACGTGCATGGCAACATCCCTGGCAGCGACCTCATTGCCTGAATATTCGACCACCACGCCAATCCGCGTGCCATGCAAATAGGACGCCAGTTTGTCGCCAGTGGCAAACCGCTTGAAACGGCGAAAACTCATGTTCTCACCAATCTTGCCGATCAAACCTTTGCGCACATCTTCCAGGGTCGGCCCAAAACCGTCCTGTGCATAGGGCAATGCCCCCAAAGCAGCCAGATCGGCGGGATTGTTCTTCGCTACCAGCAACGCACCGGCGTTGGCGAGTGCCAGGAAACTGTCGTTCTTGGTTACAAAATCGGTTTCACAGTTCACTTCAAGCAGCGCACCTACGGTTCCGTCGATGAAACTGGTGACCACGCCTTCAGCGGTAATTCTCCCAGCGGCCTTGCCAGCCTTGCTGCCGAGTTTTACACGCAACAACTCTTCAGCCTTCGCCATGTCACCTTGTGCCTCTGTCAACGCACGTTTGCATTCCATCATGGGTGCGTCAGTCTTGCTACGCAGTTCAGCAACCATGCTCGCGGTAATTGCAGCCATTTTGATTCTCCGTACTCAATTCACAAATTAAAAAATGACCAAAAAAAGGGGCACGAAAGCCCCCTTTATTGGGGATGGCAACGACTCAGACAGCAGTCTCATCCACTTCAACAAATTCATCAGCAGTCTCCGCAGCTATCGCTTTGACCACATCGTCAACCATGTTGGTACGGCCTTCGATGATCGCGTCGGCAATGCCCCGCGCATAAAGAACGACCGCCTTGGATGAATCATCGTTGCCAGGTATCACATATTCAATGCCTTCAGGCGAATGATTGGTGTCAACCACCGCAACCAGGGGAATGCCCAGTTTCTTGGCTTCTGCAATCGCAATTTTGTGAAAGCCGACATCAATCACAAAGATGGCATCAGGCAAGACCGTCATATCCTGGATACCGCCAATATCTCTTTCGAGTTTGGCGAGTTCACGGGCAAACATCAACTGTTCCTTCTTGCTGAGACTGTCGAGCCCGCCTTCTTGCTGGATCTTCATGTCCTTCAGACGTTTGATGGATGTCTTGACGGTCTTGAAATTGGTCAACATACCACCCAGCCAGCGCTGATCGACGTAGGGAACACCGGCTCGTTTGGCTTCCTCAGCCACTGTTTCACGCGCCTGGCGCTTGGTTCCGACCATCAGCACCGTTCCGCGTTTAGCCGAAATCTGGCGCACAAACTTGGCCGCTTCCTGGAACATCGGCAGCGATTTTTCCAGATTGATGATGTGAATCTTGTTGCGATGGCCGAAAATGAACGGGGCCATCCTGGGGTTCCAGAAACGCGTCTGGTGACCAAAATGGACACCTGCTTCCAGCATTTCGCGCATGGTTACTGACATATTTAACTCCAAAGGTTAGGTCTAAAATCCAGTTTGTTTTGCAATCCTGAAGACGAAACAGCCTTCGGTTGTCGCAACACCTTGATTAAACTGGTTTGCTTATTTGTTCGCCAAGCAGCCACTTTGGCCCCTCCGCAAAACCCAAAGACTATAGCACAGACCGCCCTCTTTTCATGTTGCCAGACCTTCACACCACCTTGCAGAAACTGCATAGCGGCCAGATCGGCCCCATTGCCGAAATGGAACAGTCTATTGCCGCGGCGCAATCCGAGCGTTGCAGGCATGTGTTTCTAAGCTCTGACTTTGATGGAGCGCGTGTCGTTGCTGCCGACCCCAACGCGGCGAAAAAGCCGTTATCCGGACTTGCAGTCTCAGTCAAGGACCTGTTTGACATGGCAGGACAAACCACCAGCGCCGGGTCGCTGATTCTGCAAGACGCTTTGCCGGCGCTCAAGGACAGTACGGCGGTGGGGCGACTCCGACACGCAGGCGCAGCTTTCATAGGACGCACCAACATGGCCGAGTTTGCGTTCTCAGGAGTTGGTATCAACCCCCACTTTGGCACGCCACATAATCCGGGCGCCAATGATGTACCCCGCGTTCCCGGCGGGTCATCCTCTGGTGCCGCTGTGTCCGTCGCAAGCGGCGCGGCGTTCATTGGTCTGGGATCCGATACCGGTGGCTCGATCCGGATCCCCGCGGCGCTCTGCGGTGTTGTGGGCTTCAAGAGTACCGCCAGACTGGTTCCAGCCGACGGCGTGCTGCCCTTGTCCACCACGCTGGATACAGTTTGTGCCCTCACGCGTTCAGTGCCTGACGCCATGTTAGTCCATGAGATCCTGGCGCAGCGCAGAGTCGTGCGCAGTCCAGCTCCGCTGTCTGCCTACCGCCTGGGTGTTGCCCAGACCGTCATGCTTGACGGCCTGGACACGACCGTCGCTCAGGCCTGGCATAGGACTCTAGCGGTATTGCGCCGTGCAGGCGCCCGCATCGAGGATATAGCGCTGTCGGAGATCAATGAACTCCAGCAGATTCAAGCCAATGGCGGTTTTTCCGCCGCTGAGAGTTACGCCTGGCACTACCAACTTTTGGCCAGCAGGAAGGAATCATACGACCCCCGAGTCGCTGTTCGGATTGAACGAGGCGCAAGCATGAGCGCCCGTGACTACATTGAATTGCTGCTTGCACGTCGCAACTGGATCGACCGGATGACGCGTCGGTTGCAAGGTTTTGACGCGGTGTTGTCGCCCACCGTCGCAATGGTGGCACCACCGATTTCAGATATCGCTCCAGGCGCGCAACGTGATGATGCCTTTTTTCGTGCCAACGCCCTGTTACTGAGAAACACCAGCGTCGTCAATATGCTCGATGGCTGCGCAATTTCCATCCCCTGCCACGCCATTGGCGAATTACCGGTTGGCTTGATGGTTTGGGCTGCTGCCCTGCAAGACGACCCGGTGCTCAATATAGCGTTTGAAATTGAGAACCTGCTGCGGCAGCCCTGACTACGATGGCGTCTGGTTGTGGCAGGTTTGAACAAAGGAATTCATGAAAATTGCAGTCATTGGCGCCGGCATTATTGGCGTGACTACAGCCTACGAGTTGGCCTGCGATGCACATCAGGTCTGCGTGCTGGAGCGCCGGGGTGCCGCCGCCGAGGAAGCCAGTTTTGCCAATGCAGGTCTGGTCGCACCAGGCTACGTCACGCCATGGGCGGCGCCCGGCATGCCGGGCAAGGTTTTGGGGCACTTGCTGAGTCGCTATGCACCGGTCAAGGTCAGCTTGCCGCTATCCCGGCGCGATCTGATCTGGATGTGGAAGTTCTATCGTGCCTGCAAACTTGACACCTATCTGGCACATCGTTCGCAGCTTCAGCGGCTGGCCTTCTACAGTCGGGAGCGACTGCACCACATCACTTCTGATCTGAAACTGGGCTATGAACGCAGCGACGGCTACATGGTATTGCTGCGCTCGGCAAAGGACAGCAAGCTGGTGCAGCCCGGTCTGCAGGTGCTGCGCGATGCGGGCGTGACCTTCAGGGAAATTGGCATGGACGACGCGCGAAAGGTTGAACCAGCCCTCAATCCGGATATGGTTTTTCATGGCGCCATACATTTGCCGGACGACGAGGTAGGCAACTGTCGACAGTTCGCGCTGATGTTGAAAAGTGAAGCACAACGCCGTGACGTCGAGTTTTTCTTCAACACCGACGTCGCAAGTGTCAGCAGCAACATGGGCGTGGCCGTCAACGTCGCTGGCGAGAACATGCCTCGTCCCTTCGATGCAGCGGTGATTTGCGCCGGCATCGACTCCGTCCGACTGTTGAAGACCCTGGGTCTGAATATTCCTTTGACCGCCGTCCACGGCTACTCGATCAGTGCAAGCATACGCGAGCCGATCAACTCGCCCGTCAGCGCCATCATGGATGAGCACTACAAGGTGGCAATTTCTCGCCTTGGCAACCGCGTCAGAGTGGCTGGTAGCGCTGAGCTTGGCGGTTCAATCGACAAGAAGCGACCGAGTTCGCTGCAAACCCTGTACAAAGTTTTGCATGACTGGTTTCCTGGTGCCGCCAACCTCTCAAGCGGCGTGCAGGAGTGGAAGGGCGCACGACCGATGCTGCCCGATGGTCCCCCGATGGTGGGTGCCAGCGGCATTGCCGGAGTCTGGCTGAATCTTGGACATGGCTCCAGCGGGTGGGCGCTGAGTTGCGGCTCAGCCAAAATCCTGTCCGACCTGATTGGTGGAAGGAAGCCGGATTTGGATCTGACCGACTACGCAGTCCAAGGACTACGCGCATAATCTGGCCAAAGTTCCCGCCCTCACCCCGACACCCCATCATTGTTGTTTGACGTCGCTTTATTGAGATGCCCAGCTATTTTCATAATTTTCAGGACAAACTATGAAGGTCAAATTCTGGGGCGTGCGCGGTTCGATCGCTTCTCCCGGCCCGGCCACCGCATATTACGGTGGTAACACAACCTGTATCGAAGTACGCACCGACAACAATGAACTAATCATCCTTGACGCTGGCACCGGCATTTTTCCGCTATCGCAAACTCTACTCGGCGAAATGCCCCTGACAGCCAACGTACTTATTTCTCACACGCACTGGGACCATATTCAGGGTTTGCCATTTTTTGCCCCCAACTTTATTGCCGGCAACTTGATGCGCCTGCATGGCGCGTACGACCCGATCGCCGGTAAAGGCGTCGAGCAGGTCATGTCGGTTCAGTTGCAGTACAGCTATTTCCCTGTGCGCGAAGCAGAGATGAAGGCGCGGATTGAATATGTCACCCTCGCCCCGGAACAAAGCATTCAGATCGGTTCGGCCACGATCACACCCTACTTGATGAACCACCCGGTTGTCAATTTCGGATACCGCATTGAAGCCAATGGAAAATCAATATTCTTTACCGGCGATCACGAGCCTCCGCAAAACATTTACGAACCGACCGACAAAGAATATGCTGAGTATCAAGCTCTGGTCGAGCAAAGAAACAATGCCATTCTGAACGCCATGCGCGGGGTCAATGTGCTGATTGCAGATTGCTCCTACACTGAACAGGAATATCCTGCCAAGAAGGGCTGGGGTCATGGCACTTTCAGTTTGAGCATTCAATATGCGCTGCGTGCTGGTGCCCAAGTTCTGTTTTGCACGCACCATGAACCCACTCGAAGCGACGCAGCGCTGGATGCCGTCTTTCAGAAAGTCCTGGCCGACAACCCTCAGCAACCTGGCGGCCCGGACTATCGACTGGCTCGGGAAGGGGAAAGCTACGAGTTTTGAGCCCCGTGCAAAAGATTGACTTCCGCCAACGCCACGCCTTGTACAGCGTCGAGGAAACGCGCGTTATTGAGAGGTTGGCGCAAACCATTTTGCCACCTCACACGCTGATGCAACGCGCCGGAATGGCGGTGGCCCAACTCACCATGGCGATTGCCCCGCACAGCAGGCGCATCTGGATTGCCTGTGGGCCAGGCAACAATGGTGGTGATGGGCTGGAGGCATCGATCCACCTTGCGCGTTGGGGCAAGTCGGTCGTTGTCACCTGGTTGGGCAGTCCAGAAGCGGCGCCACCGGACGCGGCAGCGTCCTGCGAGCGCGCGCGCGCAGCGGGCGTCCATTTCGCCGATGAACCCCCGTCCGACTTTGATTGTTGTATCGATGCCCTGTTGGGTGTTGGTGGCAGCCGTGCTCCGCAGGGGCGCATGGCCGACTGGATCGAACACATCAACAACAGCTCGGCAATCGTCCTGGCGGTCGACATTCCAACCGGACTTCTGGCAGATTCCGGCGCGGTGATGCAACACTGGATCAAGGCAGACCACACACTGAGCCTGCTCACGCTCAAGCCGGGATTGTTCACGGCCCATGGACGAGACAGTTCGGGGACGGTGTGGCTCGATGACCTGGCCAGCACGCCTTTCGGTGGCGTGGATAACGAAGTTATCGCTCCTGTCGCCTGGCTCGCGGGTGCGCCGGCTGACATACCGCGCCTTCACGCATCACACAAAGGAAGCTATGGTGACGTCGCTGTGATTGGCGGGGCGCCCGGCATGACGGGCGCGGCTCTGTTGGCTGCGTCCGCCGCACTTCATGCCGGTGTCGGACGGGTTTTTGTGGGCCTGCTCCAGCACAACACCCCGGCTCTTGACACGCAGCAGCCTGAATTGATGTTCAGGTCGATCGAATCCCTGGATTTCAGATTGATGACGGTCGTGGCCGGCTGTGGCGGCGGCAACGCCATGCACGAACCACTGGCAAGAATAGTGGCAAGCTCTGCTCGCCTCGTGATGGATGCGGATGCCATCAATTCGCTCGCCAGTGATACCCAATTACAGACTTTGTTGTGCCAGCGCGCTACTCGCCAACTGAGCACAGTACTCACCCCGCATCCCCTTGAAGCCGCCCGATTGATGGACAGCAGTGCGCAATATGTGCAGTCCAATCGACTGCAAGTCGCCGAACAACTGTCACAGCGCTTTAAATGCACCGTCGTACTTAAGGGCTCGGGCACGATCATCGTGTCGCCTGGGCAGCAACCCGCCATCAATCCCACAGGCAACGCCAGATTAGCCACTGCAGGCACCGGTGACGTGCTTGCCGGAATGATAGGCGCTCGGCTGGCGGCCCAACGGTCCACTTTTTTGGCTGCCTGCGACGCCGTCTATTGGCATGGTCTGCGAGCGGACCGATGGCCCGCGCAAATCCCGTTGACGGCTGGCGCGCTTTCGAGCTGTACCTGGCACATCAACACGAAAGTCTTGAAACATCATGGCATCCCGGCTTGCGATCTGCATCCTGACGAGTAAATTTCCACTCGACGCTTCGTTGCTCAGTACTGCGTGTCCGCTGCCAGGCAGCGTTCAGTAAACCCTCCTGCGGCTATAAGCTCTGCCAGCGGTCCAGGGCGTCGTCCCGCCATTACGACCTCAAGATCGGCGACGTGATTTATGGCCTTTGTCCTTGCTCTTGAGGGCAACCGGTCTGATCCCCGTCTTGGATGTCCTGGCACTGGACTTTGGTACACGGCCCAGAGGCTCGGAGAGCTTTCGTGACGCTCGTTTGGTGGCAGAAAGATCCTGTTGGTCGCCGCTGTCCACCGGAC
>SESH01013122.1_pt1 | contig 37713 bp, 35 predicted proteins | sample 3171561 | NCBI WGS metagenome assembly SESH01 (sample SAMN10866947, study PRJNA518727) | freshwater metagenome | biome: subpolar coniferous forest; feature: holomictic lake; material: water; isolation source: holomictic Lake 442 2011 16.5 m and 2014 13 m | place: Canada: near Kenora, Ontario
TCACGCACCTGGTGCTGCTGGACGATCGGGCCAAGGCGGTCCTTGACCGAGTCGTACGCCGGCGGCGTCAGCGGGCGCTTGTCGTCGAGGCGAATCACGTGGAACCCAAACTGCGTCTGCACCGGGGTCTTCGTGTACTCGCCCTTGGCGAGCTGAGCGACGGCGTCCGAGAACGGCTTGACCATCTTGTCGCTGGTAAACCAGCTCAGATCGCCACCCTGCTTCTTCGAGCCTTCGTCGGTCGACAGCTTGGTCGCAAGGTCCTCGAACTTGGCGCCCTTGGCAAGCTGTGCGACGACGTCCTTGGCGGACGCCTCGTCCTTGAGCAGGATGTGGCGGGCATGGAACTCTTCCTTGGGCATGCCGGCGACCTGGCGGTCGTACTCAGCCTTCAGGTCGGCCTCGCTCGGTGTCTTGCCCTTGGAATAGTTCTGGAACAGCGTCGTGGCCAGCAGGTTCAGCCGGTCGAGCTCGAGGCGGGCGGCCACCTCAGGGTTCGCGCCGACGTTCTGCTTCTCGGCCTCGAGGCCGCTGACGTACAGGCCCTCCAGGCTTTCGAGCAGCTGCTTCTTCTGCTCAGGCGGCAGGTCGGCAGGCTTCTTGTTGGTCTGGGCCTGCACCCATACCTCGAATGCCTCAGCCGAAATCTGCTTGCCGTTAACCGTTGCGACGGCGGGCTTCGGCGCTGCTTTGTCGGCACCCGGGGCGCCATCGTGCTTGCAAGCCGCCAGACCAAGTGCGGAGACGACGAGGACCGCCGGCATCCAGTTGCGAGTCATCATTGAGTCAACCTCATGTGTCAATAAAATCGGGGGGCGAGGCGCGCTCACCCGGCGCGTCTGCTTCGATACTCAGCGCATGCACCTCGGTCGGGATTAGCGACGTCAGCGCCTCATAGACCAGACGGTGCCGGGCGAGCACCGGCAGGCCCCTGAATCGTTCTGACAGGATCCGCACGCGAAAGTGCCCGGCGCCACCTTGTGCGCCGACATGGCCGGCATGATGGTGGCTGTCGTCGATCACTTCGAGGTGCAGGGGCGCGAACGCGTCGCCCAGCAAGGCCTCGATGCGGGTCTGCCGATTCATGGTAACACCTTGATATAAGGGTGTACTTCGACGCTCTGATAGACGCCGCCAGTCAGGTACGGGTCGGTGTCGGCCCAGGCGCGGGCCGCCTCCAGCGAGGCGAACTCCGCCACGATCAGGCTGCCGACGAAACCCGCCGGACCGGGGTCCGGGCTGTCGATGGCCGGCAGCGGGCCGGCGGCGAACAGCCGGCCTTCCGCCTGCAGCAGCTTCAGTCGCTCGAGGTGGGCCGGTCGCGTCTCGCGGCGGCGGGGCAGGGAGTCGGCCACATCACGACCGAAGATGACGTACAGCATCAGGGCTCTCCGGTGCGCGACTCGGCACGCCGCGCAAGCCACAGCGCCTGCAGCAGCGCGAATAGGAACACGATACCGATCTTGGCGAGCTTCCAGCCGACCCAGGTGTTCAGGCCGTAGCGGTAGACGACCACCAGGTTGGCGCCGGCCAGCAGCAGGAAAAAGACGATCCAGCTGCTGTTGGCGAGCTTCCAGGTGCGGGCGTCGGCGCTGAGCGCTTCGCCGAGCATGCGCTCGACCAGCGTCGGCCCCCAGAGCTGCGACACCCCGAAGGCCACGGCCAGGGTGACGTACAGCACCGTCGGCATCCACATGATCACCAGATCGTTGTGGAAATAGAGAGTGGCGCCGCCAAACACGAACACCAGCAGGCAGGAGTACACCATCATCTTGCTCAGCACGCGGGTGTGCAGCCACTTCGCCAGCAGTTGCAACGCCGTGGCACCCATCAGAACTTTAGTCCCGAGGTAGATGCCGGCGTACTTGAACGCGATGAAGAACGCGAGGACGGGTAGGAAATCGTAGAGCGCCGACATGTAGTCTCGGGGCGCGAGCGCGGGGGGCGGTATCATAGCCGAATCGCCCGCGACCGGCATCCGCCGCCGCCTGCCACTTTTTATTGATGTGTGCCGATGAGCAAGCTACTGGTTCTGCACCCGAAGAATCCCGAGGCCCGCCTGATCCGCCAGGCGGCCGATGCCATTCGTGGCGGCGGGGTGATCGTCTACCCGACCGACTCGTGCTATGCGCTCGGCTGCGCGCTGGGCGACAAGGACGCGATGGAGCGGATCGCCCGGATCCGCCAGACCGACAAGCACCACCACTTCACGCTGGTGTGCCGCGACCTGTCCGAGATCGCCCGTTACGCACGGGTCGACAATTGGCAGTACCGGCTCTTGAAGGCGGTCACGCCCGGGCCCTACACGTTCATTCTCGAGGCGACCAAGGAAGTGCCGCGGCGCTTGCAGAACCCGAAGCGCCGCACCATCGGCATCCGCGTGCCCGATCACCCGGTGCCGCTGGCGCTGCTGGCGGAGCTGGGCGAACCGCTGATGACCTCGACCCTGCTGCTGCCGGGAGACGATTACCCGCTGACGGATGCGCAGGAGATCCATGCGCGGCTGGAGCATCAGCTCGAGCTGGTGCTGGACGGCGGCAACTGTGGCCACGAGCCGACCACCGTGGTGGATCTGGCCGGCAAGGAGCCGGCCGTGATCCGGCTGGGCAAGGGCGACCCGGCGCGGCTCGGCGCCACGGCCTGAGGCCGCCCCGCGTATAATCCGCGCCGCCCGTCGCGGCCCCTGGCGGTTGGCGCTAGAAGCCCGCACGACGGCCGCGATGACTTGAAAAAAAGCAAATAATTGATGGACATAGGGAAGATACTTCTAGCGATTTCTGTTGTCGCGTTGCCGATGCTGCTGGCGTTCACGGTGCCCGAGATCGCGCGCGGCCGGATCGCGCTGGCGCTGGGCGACCCGACGCCGGCGCCAAACGGGCGGCTGTCGCTGAATCCGCTGCAGTACGTTCATCTGCTGGGCACCATCGTGCTGCCGGTGCTGACGGTCGTGCTCGGCTCGCCGCTGGTGTTCGGCTGGGCCCGGCCGGTCGCGGTCGACCCACGCAACTTCCGCCACCCGCGGCTGGATCTGGCGATACTCGCCGCGGCCGGCCCGCTGTCGTGCCTGGTCATGGCGCTGCTGTGGGCACTGCTGGCGGTCCGCATCGCCCCGCACGGCTGGCTCGGCTCCGGCGCGCTGGCCTACTGGATCGCCTACATGGGCTCGTTCGGTATTAGCATCAACGTCTTCCTGGCGGTGCTCAACCTGCTGCCGATACCGCCGTTCGCAGGCGGCAGGGTGCTGATTGGCGTACTGCCGCTACCGGCGGCGCGGGCGCTGGCCCGGCTCGAGCCGTATGGCTTTTGGATCGTGCTGGGTCTGCTGTTCCTGGAGTTCTCTCATATCATCTCCGTCCTGGGCCCGAGCGTCGGCTGGGTCAGGGACCTGATCACCCGCCTCGCGTCCTGATCGACATCGCTGGAGTCCGCTGACTTGGTCAATTCCGCTCCCAATCCCCGTGTGGTTTCCGGCATGCGCCCTACCGGCGCGTTGCACCTGGGTAACTATCATGGGGCGCTGAAGAACTGGGTCGAGCTGCAGTACCAGTACGAGTGCTTCTACTTCGTCGCCGACTGGCACGCGCTGACCACCGGCTACGAGGACACCAAGGAACTCGAGGAGAACGTCTTTCAGATGGTCGTCGACTGGCTGGGCGCGGGCCTGAACCCGTCCGCCTCGACGATCTTCGTCCAGTCGCGCGTGCCCGAGCACGCCGAGCTGCACTTGCTGCTGTCGATGATCACCCCGCTTGGCTGGCTGGAGCGGGTGCCGACCTACAAGGACCAGCAGGAGCAGCTCAAGGAGAAGGACCTCGCGACCTACGGCTTCCTCGGCTATCCACTGCTGCAGAGCGCCGACATCCTGATCTACCGGCCCAAGTTCGTGCCGGTGGGCGAGGACCAGGTCGCGCACGTCGAGATCACCCGCGAGGTCGCGCGCCGCTTCAACCACATCTACGGCCGCGAGAGCGACTTCGCCGACAAGGCCGAGAAGGCGCTGAAGCGCCTCGGGGGCAAGAACGCCGATATCTATCGCGAGTTTAGGAAGGCGTATCAGGAGAGCGGCGACCAGTCGGCGCTGGAGAAGGCCGGCGTCCTGCTCGACGGCAACACCCGCCTGACGCTGGCCGATCGCGAGCGGCTGCAGGGTTATCTCGAGGGCACCGGTCGGATGATCCTGCCGGAGCCGGACGTGTTGCTGACGCGCACCCCCAAGGTGCCGGGTCTGGACGGCCGCAAGATGAGCAAGTCCTACGGCAACACGATCGGGCTGCGCGAGGATCCCGCGCAGGTGGCCAAGAAGCTCAAGGCCATGCAGACCGACCCCGCGCGCGTGCGCCGCACCGACCCGGGCGATCCGCAGAAGTGCCCGGTGTTCGATCTGCACCGCGTCTATTCCGCTGCCGACACCCAGGCCTGGGCCGCGCAGGGCTGCGTGACCGCCGGGATTGGCTGCCTGGAGTGCAAGAAGCCGCTGATCGATGCGATCGTGGTCGAGGTCGAGAACGTGCGGGCGCGGGCGCGCGACTACGAGCAGGATCGCGACGCGGTGGCCGCTATCATCAACGACGGTTGCGAGAAGGCCCGCGAGGCCGCCCGTGAGACCATGCAGGAAGTGCGCTCGGCGATGGGACTGCAGTACCGATGAACGAACCGACCCCGATCCAGACCGAGACCGAGCAGCAGGCCGATAACGCGCTGGCGGCCGAGATCCTCGCCGAGGCGCCGGAGCTGGCGCTCAGCGGCGAGCCGACGGTCAAGCCCGAGCAGCACGAGATGCCGTTCGCGATGGTCGACGGCGAGCCGCTGACGGTGATGCCGCGCGACCTGTACATCCCGCCGCAGGCACTGCAGGTGTTCCTCGAGGCATTCGAAGGTCCGCTGGATCTGCTGCTCTATCTCATTCGTCGCCAGAACCTGGACATCCTCGATATCCCGATCGCCGAGGTCACCCGCCAGTACCTCGAGTACATCGATCTGATGGAGGACATGGAGCTGGAACTGGCCGGCGAGTACCTGCTGATGGCCGCGATGCTTGCCGAGATCAAGTCGCGCATGCTGCTGCCGCGGCCGGGCGCCGAGTTGCAGGAGGAGGATGATCCGCGCGCCGAGCTGGTTCGCCGCCTGCAGGAGTACGAGCGCTTCAAGCGCGCCGCCGAAGACATTGACCAGCTCAAGCGTGTCGAGCGCGATACCTTCGTGGCCGAGGCGGAGCTGGTCGAGCGCAAGGTCGTGACGGTGCTGCCGGAGGTCACGCTCAAGGAGATGCTGCTCGCGTTCAAGGACGTGATCCAGCGCGCGGCGATGTTCGCCAGCCACCAGGTCAGCCGTGAGCGGCTGTCCGTCCGCCAGCGCATGAGCGAGATCATCGAGCGCCTGCAGGGCCCGGAGTTCGTCGGGTTCTCGTCGCTGTTCCGGGTCGAGGAGGGGCGCATGGGCGTGACGGTCACCTTCATCGCGATCCTCGAGCTGGTGCGCGAGGGACTGATTGAGCTGGTCCAGGCCGACACCTTTGCTCCCCTGCACGTGCGCGGCGCTGTGTCGCGCGTTGATGTTCCCGCTGCCAACGACGATGCGGCCGCCTCGGTCGCGTCCTGATTAGGATCCCCGCAAGATGAGTGACTCTTACGTCAAGAACGTGGTCGAAGCGGCGCTGCTGGCCGCCGGTCGTCCGTTGCCCGCCGCCGAGATCCACCAGCTGTTCGACGAGTTCGGGCGACCGGAGCTCGAAGCGGTCGAGGCGGCGCTAGTGCAGCTTGCGGTCGACTTCGAAGGTCGCGGCATCGAGCTGAAGGAAGTCGCCAGCGGCTTTCGCGTGCAGGTGCGCGACGCGGTCGCGATGCCGGTCTCGCGGCTCTGGCAGGAGCGGCCGGCCAAGTACTCGCGCGCGATGCTCGAGACCCTCGCGCTGGTGGCGTATCGCCAGCCGATCACGCGCGGTGAGATCGAGGACATCCGCGGCGTCGCGGTCAATCCGAACATCATCCGCACGATGCAGGAGCGCGACTGGGTACGCGTGATCGGCCATCGCGACGTGCCGGGACGGCCGGAGCTGCTGGCGACGACGCGCGGCTTCCTCGATTACTTTGGCCTGAAGAGCCTGGATGACCTGCCGACGCTGGCGCAGCTGCGCGATGTGGAGTCGCTCGGCGTGCAGCTGGAGTTCGGCGGCACGATGGAGGCCGCCGAGGTCCAGGATCCCGACGGCGGCACGGTTGAGATAGACCTGGTCGATGTTGAGGTCGTCGAGGTCGTTGAAGTCATGCAGAGCGTGGAGATCGTCGCGGCCGTCGAGGCTGACGACAACCTCAACGCCGCCGTCGCCCCTGCGCAGGGCGACTGAGCGTGGCTGAGCGTCTGCAGAAGGTCCTTGCCGGCGCCGGCGTCGCCTCGCGCCGCGAGGCCGAGAATTGGATCAGCGGCGGACGGGTGACCGTCAACGGCAAGCTTGCGCTGCTCGGTCAGCGGGTGGAGCCTGAGGACCAGATCGCGATCGATGGTCGGCGGCTGCGGCTCGAGCGCGCCGCGCCTGATGACCTGCTGCTGATCTACCACCGCTCGCCGGGCGAGCCGCTGAAGTCCGACACCGCCGCCGAAGGCGAGGTGGGCACCACCACCTACGAGCGCCTGCCCAAGCTGCGCGGTCGACGCTGGCTGCCGCTGGCGCCGCTGGCGCCCACCGATGGTGGGCTCGAGGTGTTCACCACCGACGGCACCTTGCGCGCACACGCCAGCAAGCTGGCGCATGAATTCGTTTCTGCCTACGTCGTGCGCGTCAGCGGCGAGGCAAGTCCAGAACTGCTGGAGGAGCTCAAGGGCCGCGCGGCGGTGGCCGATCCGCCGTTCGAGATCCTGTCGGTCTCCGCCGCAGGCGGCGAAGGGCGCAACCGCTGGCTGGACTTCGAGGTGCGCCGTGCCCACGGCCGCGACCTGCGCAACCTGCTGCTCGCGGCCGGCTTCGAGGTCAGTCGCGTGCTGCGCACGCGCTTTGGTCCGGTGACGATGGATCGCGGCGTGATGCGCGGTCGCAGTCGCGAGCTCACCCAGGACGAGTGCGATGCGGTCTACAAGGCGGTCGGCCTGCCCAATCCGTTCGAGCGGGCGCAGAAGCTCAGGGCTGACAGTCGAATCGCTGCCCCGACACGCCCCGTGAATCGGGGCCCAAGAGGTAGAGGTACGTCGCGGTAATCTCGGCCGGCGTCTTCAGCCGGGTCGAGTCCTCGGCCGGAAACGCCAGTGCGCGCATGTCGGTGCGCGTGGCGCCGGGGTTCACGAGGTTCACGCGCAGTGCGTCGTTGCCTTCGTACTCGTGGGCGAGCACCTGCGCCAGTCCCTCGACGCCGAACTTCGAGACCGCGTAGGCGCCCCAGTAGGCGCGTCCCACCTGGCCGACGCTGCTGGTGGTGAAGACCAGCGAGGCGTCGGCACTCTTTTCCAACAGCGGCAGGCACACCTGCGTCAGCGCGAACTCCGCCGTCAGGTTCACCTGCAGCACGCGGCACCAGGTGGGCACGTCGAAGTGCGCGATCGGCGCGCGCGTGCCGAGGATCGCGGCGTTGTGCACCAGTCCGTCCAGCCGCCCGAACTCCTTGTCCACTGCCTCGGCCAGCGCGTCGTAATGGGAGGCGAGTGCGTTCTCCAGATCCAGTGGCAGTAGCGCCGGCTGCGGGTGGCCCGCCGCCACGATCTCGTCGTAGACGCGCTCGAGCTTTTTGAGCGCGCGGCCGCACAGCGCGACGGTCGCGCCATGCGCGGCGAGGGTTAGTGCCAGCGCCCGGCCGATGCCGGAGCCGGCCCCGGTGACGAGGATGACGCGTTCGGCGAGCAGGTCGGCGCGCGACTTATAGGTAGTGGGGTCGAGGTCGGTCACGAGGCACTCCGCAGGGCCCGGCGCGCACTGCGCCAGGCGAGCCACAATTGTCGCAGGGGAGCGGGCGTCCTGCCCGGTCGGTCGAGTTGGTCGAGCGCAAGCTCGGCGCGCACGAGCCCATGCCGCTGGCGGGCACGGGCGGGTGGGGCGAGCGCGCTGAGCGCGCTGTGCAGCGCGCTCGCGGCGTGCGCGGCGAGAGCCCCACGGTCCTGGGCACCGAGCAGCACGGCGTCCTCGCGCTGCAGCGCGGCGGTCAGTCCCAGGCCCCGGCCGAGCGCGCGGCCGTAGGCACACAGCGCAGGATCGCGCCGCTGCGCCATCAGCTCGGCGGCGAGGATCTCGCGCGCGCCGTCGCTGCGATCGAAGCAGGCGTCCAGCTCGTCCAGTCCCGCGGGGGCGTAACCGACCAGCGTCAGTTCTGCCGCGGTGACCCGCGCGCCATAGGCACTGTAGTCCGGCGCCGCACCGCCGCTGGCGCGCAACTGCACGCACAGCGGGTGGCGCGGCTCGCCGCGGGCGAGTCGCTCGATCTCGCCGCGCCACCACTCGAGCCGGGCATGTGCGACGCCGTGATCAAGTCCTGGCCGGGCGCTGGCGGCGATCTGCGCGTCGATGGCCCACAGCAGCGGCAGCGAGGCGGCGGCATCGGCAGGCGCAAAGCTCATGGCCAGACGCTCGGCGAACGGCGGCGGCGGGGCGGGGAGCTCAGCCACCGAGCAGTCCGAGTTCGTCCCACAGCGCTTCGGGATGATCGACGATCGCATCGGGGCCCCAGGCCGCGGGGTCTTCGCCTGCGGCGAGGTAGCCGTAACGCACCGCGACCGTGCGCATGCCGGCAGCGCGACCGGCAATGATGTCGCGCTCGGCGTCGCCGGCGTAGAGGCACTGGCCTGGCGCGAGCCCCATTGCCGCGGCGGCGTGCAGCAGCGGCGCCGGATGGGGCTTGCGCACCGCCAGCGTATCCCCCGACACGACGCAGGCGGCGCGCGTGTCCAGGCCCAGCGCCGCGAGCAGCGGGTCGGTCAGCCAGCCCGGCTTGTTGGTGACGATGCCCCACGGCAGGCGTGCAGTCTCCAGTCGCGCAAGCAGCGCCGCGGCACCCTCGAAGAGGGTCGTGCCCACGCACAGCCGGGCGCTGTAGAGCTGCAGGAAGCGCCGTCGCAGCGACTCGCGCTCCGTCTCGGCCAGCTCCGCAAAGCCGCTCGCGACCAGGCCCGCGGCGCCGTGCGAGACGAAGGGTCGCAGCGCGGCCAAGGGCAGCGGCGGCCGGCCCTGCTCGGCGCGCAGCGCGTTCAACGCGAAGCTCATGTCCGGCGCGGTGTCGAGTAGCGTGCCGTCCAGATCGAGCAGCAGCGCGCGAGAGGCCGGGGCGTGGCTCACGCCCTGGCCGGTCGCACGAAGCGGCACAGGTAGTTGACCTCGACATCACGCTCGAGCCGGAACTCGCGCGTCCACGGATCCATCACCAGGCCCGTCACGTCGGCCACCTGCAGGCCGTGGGCGCGCGCGGCGCGGCCCAGCTCGCTCGGCCGGATGAACTTGGCGTATTCGTGCGTGCCGCGCGGCAGTACCCGCAGCACGTACTCCGCCCCGACGATGGCGAACAGGAACGCCTTCAGCGTGCGGTTCAGCGTCGAGACGACGATCGTGCCGCCGGGGCGAACCAGACGGGCGAGCGCGCCGATCACGCTGGCCGGGTCCGGCACGTGCTCGAGCATCTCCATGCAGGTGACCACGTCGAACGCCGCGGGGCGCTCGACGGCAAGCGCTTCGGCGCTGATGCGCCGGTAGGCGACGCTCACGCCGCTCTCCAGCGCATGCAGTTCGGCCACCGACAGCAGCGACGGCGACAGGTCGATGCCGGTCACGTGGGCACCGCGGCCGGCCAGGGCCTCGGCGAGCAGGCCACCGCCGCAGCCGACGTCCAGCACCTGCGCGCCGCTCAGTGCGGCGGCGTCTGCGACGTAGCCGAGCCGGATCGGATTGAGCTTGTGCAGCGGGCCGAACTCGCCTTGCGGGTCCCAGAAGCGGCTCGCCAATGCGTCGAATTTCTCGATCTCGGCAGGGTCGACGTTGGTGCCGTTGGCGGCATGTTGCGGGGTCGCGTTCAAGGCATCCCTCGATGGCTCGGGTGGTGCTGGGGGGCGGGCTTGGGATTATACCCGTCTGCAGCGCTCAAATGCCTGAAAAACCTGCGTAAAGACATGTGCCGATATGTTAGGATTCTTGTTTCGAAAACCGCTCCCGAGACCCGTCCAGAATGGCTGACATCGCGCGCGAAATCATCCTCGTCAATCTCGAAGACGAGATGCGCCAGTCCTACCTCGATTACGCCATGAGCGTGATCGTCGGGCGGGCGCTTCCCGACGTCCGCGATGGACTCAAGCCCGTGCATCGGCGCGTGTTGTTCGCCATGCACGAGCTTGGCGTTGAGTGGAACAAGCCCTACAAGAAGTCGGCGCGTGTCGTCGGCGACGTGATCGGCAAGTACCACCCGCATGGCGACACCGCCGTGTACGACGCGATGGTGCGCATGGCGCAGCCGTTCTCGATGCGCTACATGCTGGTCGACGGCCAGGGCAACTTCGGCTCGGTGGACGGCGACATGCCGGCCGCCATGCGCTACACCGAAGTGCGCATGTCGAAGCTCGCCCACGAGTTGCTGGCGGACCTCGAAAAGGAAACCGTCGACTTCGTCCTCAACTACGACGAGTCCGAGCGCGAGCCGGCCGTGATGCCGGCTCGCATCCCGAACCTGCTGATCAACGGCGCTGCCGGTATCGCCGTTGGCATGGCGACCAACATCCCGCCGCACAACCTCGGTGAGATCGTCGACGCCTGCCTGGCGGTGATCGACAACCCGGACGTCACGCTCGCCGAGCTCATGCAGCTGGTGCCGGGTCCGGACTTCCCCACCGCCGGCATCATCAATGGCGCCGCCGAGATTGTCTCGGCCTACAGCACCGGCCGCGGCCGGATCTACGTGCGCGGCCGCACGCACGTCGAGGACCTCGAGCGCAGCCGCCAGCAGATCGTGATCACCGAGCTGCCGTACCAGGTCAACAAGGCGCGCCTGTTGGAGCGCATCGCTGACCTTGTGCGCGAGAAGATCGTCGAGGGCATCGCCGGCGATGGTCTGCGCGACGAGTCCGACAAGGACGGCATGCGGGTCGTCATCGAGCTCAAGCGCGGCGAAGTTCCTGACGTCGTGCTCAACAACCTCTACAAGCACACCCCGCTCGAGACGGTGTTCGGCATCAACATGGTGGGCCTGGTCGATGGCCAGCCGCGCCTGCTGGGGCTGAAGGCCCTGCTCGATGCGTTCCTGCGCCACCGCCGCGAGGTCGTGACCCGCCGCACGGTGTTCGAGCTGAAGAAGGCGCGCGAACGCGGCCACGTGCTCGAAGGCCAGGCGGTCGCGCTGGCGAACATCGACGAGGTGATCGCGCTGATCAAGGCGTCTCCGACGCCGTCCGAGGCGCGCATCGCGCTGATGGGTCGCACCTGGAGCGGCGGCGCGGTCGCCGAGATGCTGGAGCGGGCGGGCGATGTGCGCGTGCGCCCCGACAAGCTGGCCGCCGAGTACGGCCTGTCTGGCAGCGGCTACCGGCTGTCCGAAGTGCAGGCACAGGCGATCCTCGACCTGCGGCTGCATCGGCTCACCGGGCTTGAGCGCGGCAAGATCGTCGCCGAGTTCGCCGAGATCCTCGAGCGCATCCGCGACCTGTCGGACATCATCGCCCGTCCCGCGCGGCTGCTCGAGGTGATCCGCAACGAGTTGCTGGAGGTGCGCGCGCAGTTCGCAGATCCGCGCCGCACCGAGATCAACTTCGATCACTCCGACCTCAAGATGGAGGATCTGATCGAAGACCAGCCGGTCGTCGTCACGCTGTCGCGCGACGGTTACGCGAAGAGCCAGCCGGTCAGCGAGTACCGCCGCCAGAACCGCGGTGGCCGCGGTCGCGCGGCGACCGAGATGAAGCAGGAGGATCTGATCGATCGCCTGTTCGTCGCCAATACGCACGACACGCTGCTGTGCTTCTCGAACCGCGGCCGCGTCTATTGGCTGAAGGTCTATCACCTGCCGCTCGCCGGCCGGGGGGGCCGCGGCAAGCCGATCGTCAACCTGCTCGCCCTCGAAGATGGCGAGCGGATCAACGCGATGCTGCCGATCCGCGAGTTCCCGGCCGACAAGTTCGTGTTCATGGCGACCAGCCAGGGCACGGTCAAGAAGACGCCCTTGGAGGCGTTCTCGCGGCCGCGCACCGCCGGCATCATCGCCGTCTCGCTCGACGAGGGCGATCGGCTGGTCGGGGTGGACATCACCGATGGTGGCAACGAGGTCATGCTCGCGACCACCGCCGGCAAGGCGATCCGCTTCCCCGAGGACGACGTGCGGCCGATGGGTCGCGAGGCGGCCGGCGTGCGCGGCATCACCGTCAGCGACGGCCATGAGGTCAATTCGCTGATCGTGGTGCGCGACGGCCCGATTCTGACGGCGTCCGAGAACGGCTACGGCAAGCTGACCGAGGTGGCGGAGTTCCCGCTGCACGGCCGCGGCGGCCAGGGCGTGATCGCGCTGCAGCTGTCGGAGCGCAACGGCCGCATGGTCGGCGCGATGCAGGTGCAGAGCAGCGACGACGTGCTGCTGATCAGCCAGGGCGGCACGCTGGTGCGCACGGCGGTCGCGCAGGTGTCGGTGCTGACCCGCAACACGCAGGGCGTGCGGCTGATGCGTCTGGACGACCAGGACCTGCTGGTCGGCATGGCGGCGGTCGAGCATCTGGTCGTTGAGGAAGGCGCCGACGCACTCGACGAGGAGGCCGGCGTCGCGGAGTCGCCGCTCGCGACGGACGAGACGGTGCAGCCGGCGGCCGAGGCTAGCGACGGCGCGGCCCCCGGGACGCCGCCCGACGCGTCGTGATCGCGCTGTAGTCGCCGCGTGCGCGTCTACAACTTCTCGGCAGGTCCTGCGGCGCTGCCGCTGCCCGTGCTGGAGCAGGCACGCGCGGAAATGACCGACTGGGCCGGCAGCGGCATGTCGGTCATGGAGGTCAGCCACCGCGGCGCGGCGTTCCGTGCGCTGGCCGCGCGCGCCGAGGCCGATCTGCGCGACTTGCTCGCGATCCCCGACAACTACCGCGTGCTGTTCCTGGCGGGCGGCGCGACCCTGCAGTTCTCGGCAATCCCGCTGAACCTCGCCCCTGCCGGCGCCACGGCCGACTACGTCAACACCGGCACCTGGTCGGGCAAGGCGATTGCGGACGCGGCTCGTTATCTGCAGGTCAACGTCGCGGCCGATGCGGTCGGCGGCGGCTATAGCGGCGTGCCGCCCGAGGCGCTGTGGCACAAGAGCCGCGATGCCGCCTACCTGCACTACTGCGCCAACGAAACCATTCACGGCGTCGAGTTTCCGTTCATCCCGCAGACGGCCGAGGTGCCGCTGGTGGCTGACCTGTCCTCGACGATCCTGTCGCGACCGCTGGAGGTGTCGCGCTTCGGGCTGATCTACGCCGGCGCCCAGAAGAACATCGGTCCCAGCGGGCTGACGCTGGTGATCGTGCGCGACGATCTGCTGGGGCGCGCCCGCGCGGAACTGCCGCCGGTGCTGAACTATGCGCTGCAGGCGAAGGAGGGCTCGATGCTCAACACGCCGCCCACCTTCGGCTGGTACCTCGCCGGTCTGGTATTCCAGTGGCTCAAGGCCGAAGGCGGATTGGCCGCGATCGGGGCGCGCAACCAGGCCAAGGCCGAGTCTCTCTATGCCTACATCGACGGCTCCGGCTACTACACCAATCCCGTCGCGCACAGCTGCCGTTCGTGGATGAACGTGCCGTTCCGTCTGCCGCGTGCCGAGCTTGAAGCCCCCTTTGCGCGCGAGGCGGCCGAGGCGGGGCTTGTCAATCTCGAGGGCCACCGGCTGGTGGGCGGCATGCGTGCCAGTCTGTACAACGCGATGCCCGCCGCGGGCGTCGCTGCGCTGCTCGCGTTCATGCGCGATTTCGCTGCCCGCCACCCTTAAGAGCGCCCACCCTAAAGACCAGCAGGGGATAGTCACGTGACCCGCCGCCCACCCGCCCGCAAGAAGTCCGTCAAGAGCGCGCCCGCGCTGCCATTGGCAAAGATCCGTGCCGAGATCGACGCGATCGACCAGCAGCTGCAGACGCTGATCAGTCGTCGCGCGCGGGTCGCGCAGACTGTGGGCGTGTCCAAGCGGGCGGCCGGCACGGCCGACTTCTATAGGCCCGAGCGCGAGGCCGCCGTGCTGCAGGCGGTGATCGAGCGCAACCAGGGCCCGCTGTCGGACGAGGAGATGGTGCGACTGTTCCGCGAGATCATGTCCGCGTGCCTGGCGCAGCAGGAGCCGCTGAAGATCGCCTTCCTGGGCCCCGAGGGCACGTTCACGCAGCAGGCTGTGTTCAAACACTTCGGCCACTCGGTGCGGGCGCTGCCGCTGCCGGCCATCGATGAGGTGTTCCGCGAGGTCGAGGCGGGGGTTGCCGACTACGGCGTGGTGCCGATCGAAAACTCGACCGAAGGTACGGTCAGTCACACCGCGGACATGTTCCTGCTCTCGCCGCTGAAGATCTGCGGCGAGGTGGAGCTGCGCGTCCATCAGCACCTGCTGGGGCGGATGGAGTCGCTGCAGCGCATCGAGCGGATCTGCTCGCACCAGCAGTCACTGGCGCAGTGTCGCGGCTGGCTCGCCGAGAACCTGGCCGGGGTGGAGCGCATTGCCGTCTCGTCCAACGCCGAGGCCGCGCGCCGGGCGCGCGATGAGGCCGGCACCGCCGCAATCGCCGGCTCCGCGGCCGCCGAGGTCTACGGCCTGAGCGTGCTGGTGCCGGAGATCGAAGACCGTCCCGACAATACGACCCGCTTCCTGATCGTGGGGCGCAAGCTGCTCGAGCCGTCCGGGCGCGACCGCACGACGCTGCTCTTGTCCGCCCCCGATACGCTCGGCTCGGGCGCGCTGCTCAAGCTGCTGGTGCCGTTCGCCGAACACGGCATCAGCATGTCACGCGTGGAGTCGCGGCCGTCGCGGCGCAAGAAGTGGGACTACGTCTTCTTCGTCGACATCGAGGGCCACGCCGAGGACGCCGCGGTCGCGCTGGCGCTGGCCAAGGTGCGCAAGGTCGCCTCGCTGGTGAAGATCCTCGGCTCCTATCCGCGCGCGGTGCTGTGAACGTGAGCCAGGACATTCCGATGGCAGAGGCGAGTTATCAGGTGGCGCACGGTGGCTGCGTGCGTGGTGAGGTCACCGTGCCCGGCGACAAGTCGGTCTCGCATCGCTCGGTGCTGTTCGGTGCGATCGCCGAGGGCACGACCGAGGTCGATAACTTTCTGGAGAGCGAGGACTGCCTGGCGACGCTGAACGCGATGCGCGCCATGGGCGTCAACGTCGAGCGGCCGGCCGCCGGCCGGGTCATCGTCGACGGCGTCGGCCTGCAGGGGCTGCGGGCGCCGAGCGCGGCGCTGGACATGGGCAATGCCGGCACCGCGATGCGGCTGTCGATGGGTCTGCTCGCCGGCCAGCGCTTCGATGCGACGCTGGTGGGAGATGCGTCGCTGACGCGCCGGCCGATGGAGCGCGCGGCGACGCCGCTTCGGCAGATGGGCGCGGTCATCCAGACCACGGCCGGGCGGCCGCCGGTCACGGTGCGCGGCGGCGCGCCGCTGCATGGCATCGACTACGCGCTGGAGGTCGCCAGCGCCCAGGTGAAGTCCGCGGTGCTGATCGCAGGGCTGTACGCGCAGGGCGAGACGGTCGTGCGCGAGCCGGCCGTCACGCGCGACCACACCGAGCGGATGCTGCGTGCCTTCGGCGTCGAGGTGCAGGCCGCCAACGGCCGGGTGTCGCTGCGAGGTGGCCAGACGCTGCGTGCGACCCATCTGCGGGTGCCCGGCGACATCTCCTCCGCGGCCTTCTTCCTGGTGGCGGGCGCGCTCGCCGCCGAAGGCCCGTTCCTGATCCGCGACGTCGGCGTGAACCCGACCCGCACCGGCATCCTGGAGATCCTGCGGCTGATGGGCGCCGATATCCGGGTGCTGAACCTGCGCCTGGCCGGCGATGAGCCGGTCGCCGATCTGGAGGTGCACAAGAGCGAGCTGCGCGGGATTGACGTGCCCGAGTCGCTCGTGCCGCTGGCGATCGACGAGTTCCCGGTGCTGTTCGTCGCCGCGGCCTGCGCGCGCGGCACGACCCGGGTGACCGGCGCGGCCGAACTGCGCGTCAAGGAAAGCGACCGGATCGCGGTGATGGCCGAGGGCCTGCAGCGACTGGGGGTGGACGCCGAGCCCACCCCGGACGGCATGCGCATCAGCGGCGGGCCGATCGGCGGCGGCAGGATCGACAGTCACGGCGACCATCGGATCGCCATGGCGTTTACCGTCGCGGCGCTGCGCGCGAGCGGCGACATCAGGATTGACGATGTGGCGAACGTCGCCACCTCGTTCCCGGGCTTCCCCGCCATGGCCCGCCATGCCGGCATTGCGATCGAGGAGGCGCGGTGAGCAGCCCGCCGGTCATCGCGATCGATGGGCCCAGCGGCTCGGGCAAGGGCACGGTCTGCCGGCGGGTGGCCGCTGAGCTTGGCTTCCACCTGCTCGACAGCGGTGCCCTGTACCGGCTGACGGGTCTGGCGGGCAGGCATGCGGGCCTGGTGCCCGGCGACGAGGCCGGCCACGCCCGGCTCGCGCGTGGCATGCAGGTCGAGTTCGGTGCCGATGAGCGCGGCGACGAGCGCATCTGGCTCAACGGCGAGGTTGTAACGGACGCGATCCGCACCGAACAGGCGGGTAATCTCGCCTCACAGGTGGCAAGTTTAGGGGCCGTGCGGCAGGCGCTGGTGGCGCGTCAGCGGGACTTCGCGACCGCGCCTGGGCTGGTGGCGGACGGTCGTGACATGGGCACGCAGATCTTCCCCACGGCGGCGTTGAAGATCTTCCTGACCGCCAGCGCCGAGGAACGCGCGCGCAGGCGGTATAACCAGTTGAAAGATAAGGGCCTGTCTGTTAGTCTCGCCGACCTTTCCAGGGAGATCGCCGAGCGCGACCATCGGGACGCCAGCCGCGCGCTGGCGCCACTGGTGGCAGCGGCTGATGCGGTAGAACTGGATTCGACGGGTCTGACGCCCGATGAGGTGGTTGCGCACGTGCTAACGCTGGCGCGCGAACGACTCATTGGCTGACAGGCGACCGGCGGCTGCTGCGCCGGGGACACAGGTGGGACGAGGGCTTTGGCCTGAGTCCTGATTTACTTGGCGACAACCCCTCCGTGATCCTATCCAACTCAACCGGCAGCGCCGGCAGGATCCGAGGACTGACCGGGGACCTCACACGTCCCTCAGAGACACATCAAATGACGGAAAGTTTTGCCGAACTGTTCGAAGCGAGCCTGGCTAACCAGCGTTTTCGCCCGGGCCAGATCCTCATGGGACTGGTTATCGAAGTGGGCCAGGATTATGTGATCGTCAACGCGGGCTTGAAGTCCGAAGCGGTCATCTCGATCGACCAGTTCAAGAACGAGAAGGGTGAGATCGAAGTCGTCGCCGGCGACGAAGTCGAAGTGGCGCTGGATTCGGTCGAGGACGGCTCGGGCGAGACGCGCCTGTCGCGCGAGAAGGCCAAGCGTGCGCGCACCTGGACCCGCCTCGAGACCGCGTTCAACGAACAGCAGGTCGTCACCGGCATCATCAACGGTCGCGTCAAGGGCGGCTTCACGGTCGAGATCGAGAATGTCCGCGCGTTCCTGCCAGGATCGCTCGTCGACGTGCGTCCGGTCCGCGATCCGTCCTACCTCGAGGGCAAGGTGCTCGAGTTCAAGGTCATCAAGCTCGACCAGAAGCGCAACAACGTCGTTGTTTCGCGTCGCGCGGTCGTGGAGCAGGAATACAGCGCCGAGCGCTCGGCCCTGCTCGACAACCTGGCGGAAGGCTCGGTCGTCAAGGGTACCGTCAAGAACCTCACCGACTACGGTGCGTTCGTGGACCTCGGCGGCATCGATGGCCTGCTGCACATCACCGACATGGCGTGGAAGCGCGTCAAGCACCCGTCGGAAGTGGTCAAGGTCGGCGACGAAATCGACGTCCGCATCCTGAAGTTCGATCGCGAGCGTCAGCGCGTTTCGCTGGGCATCAAGCAGCTCGGTGCTGATCCTTGGCAGAACATCGCCCGTCGCTACCCGCCGAACACGCACATCTGGGGCAAGGTCACGAACATCGCCGACTACGGCTGCTTCGTGGAGATCGAGGAGGGCGTCGAGGGTCTCGTGCACGTCTCCGAGATGGACTGGACCAACAAGAACGTGAACCCGGCCAAGGTCGTTCACGTCGGCCAGGAAGTCGAAGTGATGGTGCTGGACATCGACGAAGAGCGTCGCCGCATCTCGCTCGGCCTCAAGCAGTGCAAGCCGAACCCCTGGAAGGAGTTCTCGGAGAACTTCAACCGCGACGACCGCGTCTCGGGCCAGATCAAGTCGATCACCGACTTCGGCATCTTCATCGGCCTCGCCGGTGGCATCGACGGCCTCGTGCACCTGTCCGACATCTCGTGGGATGTGGCAGGCGAAGAAGCCGTGCGCAGCTACCAGAAGGGCCAGACGATCGAGGCCATCGTGCTGTCGATCGACCCGGAGCGCGAGCGCATCTCGCTCGGCGTCAAGCAGATGGCGAAGGACCCGTTCTCGGCGTTCATCGCCCAGCACCCGAAGGGCAGCGTCGTCAAGGGCATCGTCCGCGAAGTGGATGCCAAGGGCGCGATCATCGACCTGCCGGGCGCCGTCGAAGGCTACCTGCGGGCGTCCGAGCTTACCCGTGACCGCGTCGAAGACGCGCGTACCGTGCTCAAGGTCGGCGACGAGGTCGAGGCGAAGTTCACCGGCGTCGACCGCAAGTCGCGCGCGATCGCGCTGTCGATCAAGGCCAAGGAAGTGCACGAGGAGCAGGAGGCGATGCAGGCGTATCGCACCGACTCCCCGACGGGCACCAGCCTCGGCGACCTGCTGAAGGAGCACATGTCCTCCGAGCGGGACGACTCGTAAGACTCATCCGGCCGGCCGGCGCCCGCGTGGCGCCGGCCAGCCGCATGTTCGATCCCGGATCCCCTTTCTTCAGCCGACCCCGGATGCGCTCATGACCAAGTCGGAACTGATCGAGATAATCACCACCCAGCAGAAGCACCTTCCCGCGAAGGATGTGGAGCTGGCGGTAAAGCAGATCCTCGAGATCATGAGCGACGCACTCGCCACCGGCGAGCGCATCGAGATCCGCGGTTTTGGCAGCTTCGCGCTGCACTTCCGGCCACCGCGCCAGGGGCGCAACCCGAAGACCGGTGAGGCCGTTTCCTTGCAGGGCAAGCACGTGCCGCACTTCAAGCCCGGCAAGGACCTGCGTGAGCGGGTCAACGACGGACAGCAGTACCCGATCCGCGAGTAGCGGAGCCACACGCGCCCGGCGCGCGTGTTAGATTGTGGCGCGGTCCTGCCACGGGTGCGCCATGTTCCGCCGTCTTTTGACCGTCTTCCTGTTCATCGTGCTTGCGCTGCTCTGCGCAGGCTTCGTGCGCTTGAATGCCACGCCTACCCAACTTGATCTGTATTTTGCCTCGCTGCCCGTCAGCGTCGGCGAGGCGCTCATCGGCGCGCTGCTGATCGGCTGGCTGGTGGGGCTCGCTGGCGCACTGGCGTGGATCTGGCGTCTCAAGCGCGAGGCGGGCGAGATTCGTCGCGCGCTGCGACTCGCCGAGGGCGAGGCGCGCACGCTGCGCGCACTGGCGCCGTCCCATGCGCACTAGCTGGGTCGAGGCGGCACTGATCCTCGGTGGCGCCGTCGTCGGCTGGTATGCGACGCATCGCTGGCGCGTCTCCGGCGAGCCGCCGCCGCGCGGCCCCTCCAGCGACTACCTCGATGGCCTCAATTATCTCGTCAACCAGCAGCCCGACCGCGCGGTGGAGGCGTTTTTGCGCGCCGTCGCGGTCGATCAGGACACGGTCGAGACGCAGTTTGCGCTCGGTGCCCTGTTCCGTCGGCGCGGCGAGGTGGATCGGGCGATCCGCGTCCACCAGAACCTGATCGCACGCGAGACCCTCGAGCCTGCGTTCCGCGAGCAGGCGACCTATGCGCTGGCGCAGGACTACTTGCGCGCGGGCCTGTTCGATCGCGCCGAAAAGCTCTTGCTGGAGCTGTCCGCAGGCGGCACCTATAGGATTGCGGCGCTCAAGGATCTGTCGTCGATCTACGAGCTCGAGCGCGACTGGGAGCAGGCGATCGCGATTCACCGCAACCTCGCCCGCATCGGCCGTCCCGAGCAGCCGACGGCGATTGCGCACTACCACTGCGAGCTGGCGGAACTGGCGCGCACGGCCGGTGACTTCGCGCTCGCGCGTGAGCACCTGCGCACCGTGCGTGCCGAGCACAAGCGCTTTGCCCGCGGGGCACTGTTGCGCGCGGATGTCGCGCTCGACATGCATGAGCCGGATCTGGCGGTGCGGCTGCTGAGGCGTGTGCCGGTGCAGAGCCCGCAGCTGGCGGGCGAGGTGCTGCCGCGGCTGGTGCGCGCGCTGCGCGCGGCGGGCCGCGAGACCGAGCTTGCCTCGATTCTGCAGGAGCTCGCCGGCGACGGGCGTGACGTGGCCGATGCGATCGCGCACGCGGCGATCCTTTCCGGCCAGCTCGACTCGCCGGCGCTGCTGGCGCTGGCGCGCGGCTACGTCGGTCGCGAGCCTGCGGTCGCAGAGACGGTGCAGGCGCTGCTGCAGGATAACGTGCCGGATGACGCGGCGCTGACGCGGCTGTGCGCGGCGCTGCGCCGCCAGGCGATGCGGGCGGCCCGCTTCCGCTGCGGCGACTGCGGCTTCTCGGCGGCGACGTTCTTCTGGCAGTGCCCGGGATGCAAGAGCTGGGACACGCTGAAGCCGCTGACGCCGTCGGACCTGGCGGGCAGACCGCCGGCGGGGCAGGAGCGCTGAGCGTTGCGGCGTCCCCGCACCGCGCCTGTCACTTGGCTCGGGTATCATCGCCGCAGCTGTTCATTCGAGGTCTTTCATGTCCACGCCCCGTAAGCCGATCCGCTGTGCGGTATTCCCCGTTGCCGGTCGTGGCACGCGCTTTCTGCCTGCCACCAAGGCAAGTCCGAAGGAGATGCTGCCGGTCGTCGACAAGCCGCTGATCCAGTACGCGGTCGAGGAGGCACTGTCGGCGGGCGCGACCCAGCTGGTGTTCGTCACCGGCAGCTCCAAGCGCGCGATCGAGGACCACTTCGACTCGGCGCCTGAGCTCGAGGCGGCACTGGCCGAACAGGGCAAGCTGGAACTGCTCGAGGCACTGCGCAGCATCGTGCCGAGCAACGCCACCTGCATCTACATTCGTCAGCCGGCGCCGCTGGGCCTCGGCCACGCCGTGCTGTGCGCCCGGCCAGTGGTCGGCGATGAGCCGTTCTTCATCCACCTCGCGGATGACCTGATCGACGCGAAAGTGCCGTGCCTGAAGCAGATGGCCGCGGTCTACGCCGAGCGTGGCGGCAGCGTGCTGGGCGTGCAGACGGTCGAGCGCAAGGACACCGACAAGTACGGCATCGTCGCCGCCGAGGCGATCACCGAGCGGTTGTCGCGCATTACCGCGATGGTCGAGAAGCCCAGGCCCGAGGATGCGCCCTCGACGCTGGCCGTCGTCGGCCGCTACCTGCTCAGCGCGCGGGTGTTCGACAAGCTCGCCACCGTCGGTCGCGGCGCGGGTGGCGAGATCCAGCTGACCGATGGCATTGCGGCGTTGCTGCTGGAGGAGACGGTCTACGCCTACGCCTTTGAGGGCAAGCGCTTCGACTGCGGCAGCAAGCTCGGCTACCTCGAGGCCACCGTCGAGTACGGCCTCAAGCACCCGCAGCTGGGCGAGCCGTTCATCCAGATCCTCACCAAGCTGCTGGCCGACCGGTTGCGGCGCGGCTGAAGCGTCCGTGGCGGCACCTGGTCCGGGGCCAACAGCACGCCCTGATACGTTTTGGCGGGGGCGTTAATCGCCCGCCCGAGCGCCCGCTGCGGGCGCTGTCGTCCGATGAAGGAATCCGCATGAATTTTGCCCGTGGCGTCGCCCTCCTGGCCGCGCTGATGCTGACAGCGCCGGCTATGGCCCAGGCCGGCAAGTTGCGGATCCTCACCTGGGAAGGCTATGTGCCGGCGGATGTGGCCGAGGATTTTCGCAAGGAGACCGGCATCCAGATCGAGGTGACGCTCTCCGGCAACGAGGACATCATCGCGCGGCTGCGGGCTTCCGCTGGCGCGGGCTTTGACCTGGCGCAGCCCTCGCAGGACCGGGTGACCGGTCCGCAGCGCCAGTTCCACATCTACAGGCCCATTGATCTGAGTCGGATCAAGACCGATCTGTTCCTGCCGGAGATGCTGGAGAGCGCCAAGGTGAATACGACGGTCGATGGCAAGCAGTACGGCGTGCCGTTCCTGTGGGGCGCGGAGGGCATGGTCGTCAATACCCGCCACGCCGCCGTGACCGACTACCTGGACCTGTGCAAGCCCGAACTGCACGGCAAGACCGCGCTGCGACTGGTTCGCCCGACCCTGATCGCATTCGCCTTCGCGATGGGCAAGGATCCGTTTGCGCTGTATGCAGATCCCGCCGCCTACAGCCGGATGCTGGACGAGGTCGAGAAGTCGCTGATCGCCTGCAAGCGCAACCTGCACTTCGTGTTCGAGGCGCAGGGCCAGATCCAGGACGCGATCCGCGCCGGTGATGTGTTCGCCGCGATGCTGTGGGACGCGCCGGCCTGGGAGCTAGGCCGTGAGAACCGGTTCGTGCGCTTCATCAACCCGAAGTCCGGTGGATTGGCCTGGCTGATGACGTCAGTGCTGCCTGCCAAGGGCCAGAACGACGAGGCCGCCTACGCCTGGATCAATTACACGATGCGCCCGGAGATCGCGGCGCGGATCACCAAGTCGGTCGGCAACTTCACCGCCGCGCGCGGGACGCTGCGGTTGGTGGATCCGCGGCTGAAGGCGCAGTTCTTCAAGAGCTACCCGGAAGGCTTTCACAACCTGCACTGGTACCCGGCCATTCCGGCGGGCATCGAGGACATGGAGGCGCATACGCTTGCGCGGGTGAAGGCAGCGCACTAGCGCGGTCCGCAGATGAGCAGGCGCTGCCTTGGTGGCGCATTGCGCGCACCGTGCCGTCTGAGGTTGTGCTGCCAAGCCGGCATACAGATTTCACTTGATGTATCTGCGCGAAATTGGCGTGGTTCCATTGCCTGCTTGAATGGGGTGACGGGTTAGCGTCGAGGTGCGCATGGCTTCGGGCAGCAGGACGGGTGCTTGGGGCTAGGCGTTTGGCGATAGCCCGATATTTTACATCCAGTCAGCCGGCCCCCTTCCGTGTGCCGTTCTGGCTGAACCCCTCAGCGCTTAACTGCCAACACCCCGTCGAGCTTAGGCTCGGTCGTGAAGCCCGCCTGGCGCAATCGCTTGGCGACCTCGGCCGGCACGTCGCGGCCGGTGGTGAGCTTGTTCGGGCTGCCGGTGTAGTGGAACAGCGTGCCGCGCTTTTCGAGCACCCGCGCAAGCTCGCCGTAGAACGCCTGCGAGTACAGCTCGCCTGCGATGCCAAAGCGCGGCGGGTCGTGCAGGATCGCGCCGACCGAGTCGTTGCCGATGGAGGCTATGTGCTCGGTGATGTCGCCGTGGGTGAGTTCGAGCGCGCCGCCCGTCGGTGGCGACCACGGGTTCACGCTGCGCAGCCAGATCACGTCGGCGTTCTTCTCGAACGAACGGATCCGGCGCGCGCCGGCGGTGAGGCAGCCGGCCGCGAAATAGCCCAGTCCACCGCAGGTGTCCAGCACCACCCGTCCGGCGGGTGACACCAGCGCGGCCTTCGTTTCGGCATCGGCGTACGGCGACACCTTCGCGGTCGGCAGCATCTTGATGCCATCGATCTCGAACGTCGGCGGGCCCCAGTCGGTGGGTACCAGCTTGATCAGCGCCTGCGTGTAACGCGACACCGCGACGAAGCGGTCGACAGCGTAGTGGTAGACGGTGCGGTCCTTCACGGTCGGCAGCGGCCAGTGGCGCTGGCACCAGCGGAACGTGTCCGCGCCCGGCTCGATCTCGGTCAGGCTGCGGCCGAGGTCCAGCGAACACTCGAGCGTCGTGCGCCCGGCACGCGCCGCGGCGCGGATCGACTCGACCAGCGCCAGCGTCAGCAGCGGACCGGGTGAGATAGGGTTCGGCGCGTCGCTCACGCGTCCAGTTCCGGGCAGGCCGGGATCCACCAGTCGGTGCCGCGCGCGGTGGTCGCGTACTCCGGCCAGCGATAGTCGATCGGCGCCACAAAATCCGCAGGCAGCAGCGGCGCAAGGAACTTCGTACCGCCCGTGCGGGCCTCGAACTCCCGCCGCGCCCGCGCCAGCAGCGCAGGATCGGTCAGCAGTTCGAGCAGTGTCGTCGCGATCGTCTTGCCCGCCACCTGCACGGTCGGGTCGATGCAGGCGCTAAGGCCGCCCAACGCATTGGACACCCACGCCGGGTAGCCGGCGTGGCCTTCGGGCGAGGCGAGCATGGGACGGGCGACGTACAGGCGCACGGTCGGCGCGTACCAGGTCATCTCGACGTAGTCGTCGGAGGTCCAGTTGGTCTGCCAGGCCGGCATCTGCAGGCGCAGCTGCCGCTCAGCCTCGAGCGGCTCGATCAGGCTCTCGCAGGCCGGCAGGAACGGCGCCGCCATTGGCTCGAGCCCGAGGTTCGTCTGGATCTCGTGCGCGAGCGCGATGGCCGCCGCGTCATAGCGCGGTGCGCCGACCGCGGCCAGGTTGCGATAGGTGACCTCGGCCAGCGCATGGTTCGCGACTCCCGGTCGCGTACGCGACACCCAGCGCTTGACCAGCCGGCAGTGCGCGATCGCGGCGGCGTGCTCGGCGTTGCGATCGAGCACCGCGAGGATAGCCTCGGCCATCGGCACATCCGGAGCGCGCCAGGCATAGTTGATCTGCGCCAGATGCGCCGGCAGGTTGTCAGCGGTCGCCTGTCCTGCGGTCAGGATCGCCTCGTTCAGCGACCAGCCGCCGGAGTGCGCCAGCATCGATTCGATCGTGGCCTTGGTCGAGTTGAACATCGACATCAGTGCCACGTTCGCGCCCGGCGCGCGCGCGGCGGAGTGGGAGGCCGGGATCGGACTGGCGCCGCCGGCCGTGCCCCAGCTCTCCGACTCGTCGCAGATGAACGAGTAGATGCGGCTGTAGTACGCGCCGCAGTGGGTGTCCCAGCGCACGGTATTGCATAGCGGCAGCATGTAGAACGGGTGGTAGCTGATGATCGCGTCCAGCCCGTCGTAGTAGCCCTTGAGGCCGTGCACCAGCTTCGAGCCCTGCACCTTCTCGGCCGGCTCGCCGAAGAACTTGAGCGTGCCGCCGATAGCGCACTCGCGCATCGCGTGCTGGGTCGCAAGGATGCCGGCGAGCGCGCCGACGCCCAGCGCCGAGTGCGGGTCGGTGTGGCCGGGTGCGTAGGGCGACAGTCCCTCGCGCGGCTTGCGCGTGGTCGCGGCCGCCTGGCAGTTGCCGGGCACTGCGTCGTACTCGGCGTAGCCTGCGACGCAGGGGCCTGTGCCTTGCGACCAGCGCGCGGCGAATGCGGTCGGCATCCCGCCGCTGCCTTCCTCGACCTCAAAGCCCGCCTCGCGCAGTCGTGCGACGAACCAGGCGGCGGAGCGGTACTCGCGCCAGGCGGGTTCCGCGTACTCCCAGATCGTGCGGTGCCATTGCGACAACTGCTCGCGGTGCGACTCGACCCAGGCGAGGGCGAGTTTCTTGGGGTCGGACATACGGTCTCCGGGGAGTCGGGCGAGCGGCGGTAGGCGCCGGCGCCGATTGTAGCGTTGCGCCGCTCTCAGCCGCCGAGGAACTCGGCGGCGCGCTCGGCGATCATGACCGTCGGGGCATTGGTGTTGCCACTGGGGATCACCGGCATCACCGAGGCGTCGGCGACGCTCAGGCCCTCCAGTCCATGCACGCGCAGCCGTGGATCGACCACCGCGTCCATGTCGCGGCCCATGCGGCAGCTGCCGACCGGGTGGTAGACGGATTCGGCCTTGGCGCGCAGCGCTTCGAGCAGCGCTGCCGGGCTGTTCGCCTCAGGTCCAGGAAAGACCTCGGCGCCGCGGTAGCGGTCGAAGGGTCCGCTCGCGAGGATCTGCCGCACCAGCCGGACGCCTGCCAGCAGCGTGGCGGCGTCGGCGGACTCCGCCAGGTAGTTGCCGTGGATGCGTGGCGCGGCGCGAGGATCTGCCGAGGCCAGGCTGAGCCTGCCGCGACTTTTGGGCTGCAGGCCGCAGACGTGCACCGTGTAGCCGTGCCCCGGCAGCCGGTTGCGGCCGTGGTCGTCGAGCTGCGCTGGCACGAAATGCAGTTGCACGTCGGGCCGACCGCCGCGCGCCAGTGGCGTGCACAGAAACGCTCCGGCTTCGGCGATGTTCGAGCTGCCCGGGCCGTTGCGGCCGTACAGGTAGCGCAGGCCGACCCACGCCTGCTGCAGCTTGTTGAAGTCGTACGTCACCGGCTGGGTGCACTTCGACAGCACGCAGTAGTCGAGGTGATCGTGCAGGTTCGCGCCGACACCGGGCAGGTCGAGCACGACGTCGATGCCCAGCGCCTCCAGGTCCGCCGCAGGTCCGATGCCGGATAGCAGCAGCAGCTGCGGGGAGTTGACCGCGCCGCCGGCGAGCGTCAGCTCTGGCGCCTGGATCTGCTGCAGCCCATGGCGGGAGGTTACCTCGACGCCGGTCACGCGACCGTGCGCGAGCCGCAGCCGCGTGGCGAGGGTGGCGGTCATGACGCTGAGGTTGGGGCGAGCGCGCACCGGTCGCAGGTAGGCGGTGGCGCTGCTCGCGCGGCGGCCGTCGCGTTGCGTGACCTGATACCAGCCGGCGCCGAGTTGGCTGGCGCCGTTGAAGTCCGGGTTCAGCGGCTGGCCTGCCGCGCGGGCGGCATCCAGGAACACCTGCGACAGCGCACTGCGGTGGCGCAGGTCCGACACCGACAGCGGCCCGCCGACGCCGTGCCAGAGGTCCTCGCCGCGCGACTGGTCCTCGGCACGACGGAAGTAGGGCAGTACCTCGTCCCAGCTCCAGCCGTCTGCGCCGGCGGCGACCCAGCCGTCGTAGTCCTCGCGCTGGCCGCGGACGTAGCACATGGCGTTGATCGAGCTGGAGCCGCCAAGCACCCGGCCACGGGGCCACCACAGCCGACGACCGTTGAGGCCAGGCTCAGGCTCGGTGGAGTAGTTCCAGTTGAGCTTGCGGTTGCCCACCAGCATCGCCAGGCCTGCAGGCATGTGGATGAACGGGTTGCTGTCGCGCGGGCCGGCCTCGATCAGCAGCACCTGTCGGGCGGGGTCCGCCGACAGCCGGTTCGCGAGCACGCAGCCGGCAGAGCCGGCGCCGACGATGATGTGGTCGAAGTGCTTCATGGCGCGATGCCCTCCAGAGCCCCAGCGTCCCCTTGGTAGAGTCGCTCGAGCAATTGTGACTCGCGCGCCAGGACGGTGGCGAGAAATTCCTCACCATGGCCGGTGGCGCGGAACGCCGTGTAGCCGCGCTCCAGCAGCCCCTGCAGAGCGCCCAGGCCGGCGCTCCGCGCCGCTGTCCGCGTCAGCCGCAGCAGCAGACCGAGCCCGGGCTTGCGCACCAGCTGTTCGAGCGAGCGGCCCAGCGCCACGAGGGCCGCGAGTTGTTCGCTGCGCGCCAGCCGCGAGGCCGAGTGGCGGTAGGCCTGCGCATAGCGCGTCCTGTCCAGCGGCGTGTCCTCCGGCAGCGCCGCGGCGAGGGCGGCATCCAGCGCCTGGGTCTGCAGTTCCAGTTCGATCGCTTTTTCCAGCGTCGACAGTGCCGATCGCGGCAGCAGCCGTTCAAGGGCGCCGGCGGCGCGCTGCAGGTCGCGGTCGCGCGGCGCAAGCTCAGCGCCGCCGTACAGCTCCTCGACGAAGTAGGCGACGGCCGCCGCGTAGCGCGGTTGTGCGGCGAGGTCCGCGTAGGTGAGTCGCAGTCGGGTCGCTTGCCAGACTCGCAGTCGTGCGAGCCTTAACGTGAGGGCTGCGTCGGCAGCGTGTTCGGCGCGGCACGCGGCGTTGGCTTGTAGCAGTTGGCGCAGTCGGCTCATCGCGCCGCCTTCAGGTCAGCGCGTCGAGGCGATCCAGTGCCGCTTCGAGTCGGCCGAGGGGAGGGCCAAGTCGGCGTCGGCGCAAGGCCATCGCGCTGCGGAACGAGCGCTGCGGATCGTTGAGGACCTCGCGGCGCAGTCGCAGGCCGTGCCGCGCCAGCAGCGGCGCAAGCTGTTTGGCATGGCGGGCGAGGTCTGCGCGCGTGCGCGCGTAGCAATGCTCGACCAGCCGTCGGCGGTCGGAGTACTTGAAGATGTTGACGAAGAACATCTCGCCATCCGAGCGGTCCGGCTCCAGCAGCAGCATGTCGGCGCGCGGGTAGCTGCGGCGGTAGCTGTTCATGCCGATCTGCATGCGGGAGCGGATCAGCGCGCGGAACGTCTGGCTCATCACCAGTGGCAGGCCGCCCTCGGTGAGCATCTGCGGCGGCGAGGCGGAGGCCGCCGCGTACGCGTCGTACGGCACCAGCGGGTTGACGCACAGCACGAGCGAGGCGTGCTGCTCGAGTGCGACCGAGGCATGCATGGTGCGCAGCAGTGCGCCGTCGACGTAGGTGCGGGTGCCGATCCGCACTGGGGGGTACAGCCCCGGCAGTGCGGTGCTGGCCTGGATCGCTTTCGAGATCGGAATGCTGTCCTGGCCCGGTGCGCCGAAACGCACCTCGCTGCCGCCGTCGAGGTCGGTCGCGATGACGTACAGGCGTTTTGCCAGCGTGCGGAAATCGTTGCTGCGACCGCCTTCGCTGTACATCCGCCGCAGGTAGCGCTCGAAGGGTGCGTTGTCGAACAGACCCGTCGGCAGCAGCCGACCGAGCGGCTCGGCCGCGGCGGCCCAGGCACCGGGACGCGGCGAGTCGAGGTACTGGCGCACGACGGCAGCGATCAGCGCCGGCGCCCCCTTCAGCCTGTGCGCGAATTCGGCCAAGGCCGGCTGCAGGAACAGGCCCGGGGTGAGCGGATGTTCGGTCGAGCCGTTTTCGATCAGCAGCACGCCCATGTCGGCCGGCGTCAGACCGTTGGCGAGCGAGGCTGCGATCAAGGCGCCGCTGCTGACGCCGACATAGGTGTCCAGCGCCGTCAGGTCGAGGCCGTCCACACATTCCGCCAGCGCTTGCAGGGCGCCGAGCTCATAGAACGCGCCTAGCGGTCCGCCGCCCGCGAGCGCGATCGCGATGCGGGGGCGGCGGTAGTGCTGCGGCCGCGACGCGGGCTGCAGCGTGAGCATGACCCGCTATCCGCTAGCGGCTGCCGGCGCGGCCTTGCGCCGGGCTGGCTTCTTGGCGGTCTTGCGGCTGGCCGGGCGTGCCTTCGCCAGCGCCTCAACGTGCGCACTGAGCTGGTCGATGCGCCGCGCCAATGCGCGGATCTCCGCCGAGGTCGGGATGCCGGACTGGTGCAGTACGCTCTCGACGCGCTTCTGGAACAGTGACTCAAGCTCGCTCCAGGTCTGCGCCGCGCTGTCGCGCGTCTGGACCATGCGCTTGCCGACCGTGGCCTGCGCGCTGGCCAGTGCCTGGCCGATCAACTCCTCCGCGCTCGAGCGGCGCTCATCGACGAAGGCGACGCCATCGCGAATCAGTTTCTCGAAGGTCTTCGGGCCTTCCTTCTGGGCGCGTGCGAGTGCGCCCATGCCGGCCAGCCAGATCTGCTGCACGGCGTCAGCCACCGAGGCTTGTGACGGGGCGGGCTTGCGGCGCGCCTTGGCGCGCGGGGCCTTGCCGAGCTTGCCGGTCTTCTTGATCGCCATGGCAACTTCTCCTGTTCAACGACTGCAGGTGGCGACCCTTTGCGTATAGCCCGGATCGCACAACCTATTATTGGCGCGCTAGGGTAGGTCCCGATCCGTAGTTGCCGTAAGGACGCCCATGGTCGTGCGATCTGCAAAGCACTGGGTGCGGTTTTCGTACCAGGGAACGGATTTCCAGTACGCCGGCACGGCGCTCGCCGATGCCTGGGGCGAACTGCACCGTGGCGATCGCGAGCCGTGGCCTGATGCCAAGCGGCTAAGCGCGTTCATTCGCCTCTGCCCCGCAGCGGCGGTGCCGGGGCGCACGGCCGCGCAACTCGCCCCTGCGCTGCAGGAGGCATGGCGGGCGTTCCACCGCGGCGATTTCGAGCAGGCCTGGCAGGAAGGCGCAGCGTTAGGGCCGTTAGGCGCATTGGTCGCGGCGAAGGCCGCGACCGTGCATGCGAGCTACCTGGAGCCGGACGGTCCGCGCGCCGTGGCGCTGCTGACGGAGGCGGCCAAGCGCGCCACCGCCGCGGCGGCACTGGCAGCGGAGCTGCCCAACGCGTACTACTTTCAGGCCTATGCGATCGGTCGGCTCAGCCAGCGGGTCTCGATCGCAAACGCGCTCGCCGCCGGCCACGCGACCCGCATCCGTGCTTGCCTGGAGCGCACGCTGGCGCTGGAGCCCAAGCACGCCGACGCAAAGATCGCGTTCGGACTGTTCCATGCCGAGATTGTCGGCAAGGTGGGTGCACTGGCCGCAAGGTTCACCTACGGGGCTAGCGCAGACGCAGCGCTGCAGCACTTCAAGGCGGCATTGAAGCTCGATCCGGGTTCTGCGGTGGCGCACATGGAATACGCCAACGGCCTGCTGCTGCTACGCGGTGAGCGGGCGCAGCAAGAAGCCAGAGGCCTGTACGAGCGCGCCGCCGCCTGCCGGCCGCGGGACGCGATGCAGTGGCTGGATATCGCGCAGGCGCGTGCCGAGCTCAGCTGACCGTTGCCGCGCCGAGCAGGGTCAGCAGCAGCAGCCGTTCGAACTCGGCGCCAAACGCATCGACGATCCGGTGCGGGTCGTCGATCAGTCGTGCGTCGCTCATCAGCCCAAAGTGCACTTCGCCGGCGTAGGACAGGATGCTGATGCCAAGCCCGAGGCTGCCGCTTTGCGGTACCCAGAAGTGCAGATCCGACACCCGGCAGCCAGCGAGGTAGAGCCGCTCACGGGGTCCGGGGACGTTGGAGATCACCAGGGAGGCCTTGCGCGAGAGCATCTCGATGGCCAGATCCTGCGCGGCGGCGGGCAGGTGGCCGAGGGCCGCGAGCGTCGCAAGCACGGCGGCCGGCTGGCCGGAGTCCTTCAGTTCGCGCATCGCCGCCTGCACGGCATAGAGGCGCTCGAACGGGTGTGCAACGCCCAGCGGTAGCGCCAGCAGCACCATGCCGAACTGGTTGCCCAGCGGCGAGGCCTCGTTGCGGCGCAGGTTGACCGGCAGCGCCGCACGCACGCACAGCTCGGTCGTCGGCCAGCCCGCCTGGTCGAGATAGCGGCCGAGGGTGCCGGCGATGACCGACAGCAGCACATCGTTGAGCGTGCAGCCGAGGGCATGGGCGATGGTGCGTACCTCGGCCAGTGGCAGGGGACGGGCCCAGGCGATGCGCTTGGCAAGGCCCAGCTCGCCCCGCAGCGGGGTCTGGGGGTCATCGGCCAGTGCCAGCAGTCGGCCCATTTCAGTCGCGATCGAGGCGGCCTGGCGGGTATCGCCGAGCGCGTCCAGCGGGTGTCCCAGCCACTTCAGGCCCGCCTCGACGAGGCTGCCGCCGATGGGCAGGGCCTGGCCGAGCCAGTGCGCTGCCGGTGACAGCCAGCCGACCAGGCCCGCCTCTGGCGCCGTCGCCGCCGGCGGCTCCGGGTCGGTGGGTTCGGCGCTAGGCGAGGTCGTGGTCAGCCCCAGGATCACGCCGACCAACGCGATGCCGTCAGCGTAGCAGTGGTGGATGCGGATGATCACCGCGCAGCCGCGACCGTAGTGCGGCACCAGATCGACGTGCCAGAGCGGCCGGCGCGGATCGAGGCTCGCGGTTGCGAGGCGGGCCACCAGCGCCTCGAGCTCGGCCTGACCGGCCGCCGCCGGCAGCGGTGTGCGGCTGACGTGCTCGGCGATGTCGAAATCCGGATCCTCCAGCCAACTGCCGCCGATCGCCTCCTGTACCGGGACTGAGCGGAAGCGGGCATGGGCCAGAAAGTGGCGGCTGAACAGGCGGCGCAGCCGCACCAGCGTGCAGCGTCGCGCCAGGATGAACACGCCATTGATGACCATCGGGTTGGTGGCCCGGTCCATCCGCAGCCAGGCGGCGTCTACCGCGTCCATGGGGGTGCGTGTGCCGATCATGGCGACGCCGCATAGAGGCTTGCCACGAAGCCGGCGTCGCCAGGTCGCGCTAGCGTAAGGGTCTGCGTAGCGGCAGGAGGACGACGATGGCCTACTTCGTGACCGGTGGCACCGGCTTCATCGGCCGGCGCCTGATCGCGGCGCTGGCAGCGCGCGATGGCGTCTATGTGCTGGTCCGGCCAGGGTCGCGGGCGAGGTTCGAGGCGCAGCGTGCAGAGGCGGGGCTGTCGGCCGCGCGGGTGATGCCGGTGGAGGGTGAGCTCGGCTCCACTGCCCTCGGCGTCGGCGCGGCCGAGCTTGCGTTGTTGCGTGGCCGGATCACGCACGTGTTTCACCTCGCGGCCCTGTACGACATTACCGCCGACGCCGACGCGAACCTTCGCGCCAACGTCGAGGGCACCGAGCACGCGCTCGATTTCGCTGCTGCCGTAGGATGTGAGTGCTTCCACCATGTCAGCTCGGTCGCGGCCGCCGGCCTGTATCGCGGCACGTTTACCGAGGCCATGTTCGACGAGGCGGCGGGGCTCGGGCATCCGTACTTTCGTACCAAGCACGAGGCCGAGGCGCGAGTCCGTGCCGAACGACGCTTCCCATGGCGCGTGTACCGTCCGGCGATGGTGGTGGGCGATTCGCATAGCGGCATGATCGACAAGGTCGACGGGCCGTACTACTTCTTCAAGCTGCTGCAGAAGCTGCGCTCGCAGTGGCCGAGCTGGTTGCCGCTGGTTGGGCTTGAGGGGGGCTGGGTTAACCTCGTGCCGGTCGATTTCGTCGTGCGTGCGCTGGATCACCTGGCGCACCTGCCCGGCCACGACGGCGAGTGCTTCCATCTGACCGACCCGCGCCCGCGGCGGCTCGGCGAGGCGCTGAACGTGTTCGCCAAGGCCGCCCACGCGCCGCAGGCGGCGGTGCGGCTGGACCCGGCGCTGGTGGCGCAGCTGCCGGCCATGCTGCGTGCCGCGCCGGGACTGGAGATCGTGCGCCGGCTCGGGCTCGAGTTGCTCGACGGGCTGGGCGTGCCGGCCGAGGCGCTCGATTTCGTCAACTACCCGACGCTGTTCACGGCCGAGCCGACCAGCGCGCTGCTGGCGGCGGCCGGCATCCGCGTGCCGCCGCTGGAGGACTACGCCTGGCGGCTGTGGGACTATTGGGAGCGCCATCTCGATCCGGAGCGGTCGCTGGATCGCAGCCTGGGCGGAGCGGCCGAGGGCCGGGTCGTGATGATCACCGGCGCCTCGTCCGGCATCGGCCGGGCCAGCGCGCTGCGCATCGGCGAGGCGGGTGCCACGGTGCTGCTGGTCGCGCGCGACGCAGCGAAGCTGGCGGAGGTCGTCGCGACCATCCGCAGTCGCGGCGGACAGGCGCAGGCCTATGCGTGCGACCTGACCGACGCGGCGGCAAGCGCGTCGCTCGCCGCGAGCGTGCTTGCGAGCCATGGGCGGGTTGACGTGCTGGTCAACAACGCCGGCCGCTCGATCCGGCGCGGCGTCCGCGAAACCTACACACGCTTCCACGACTACGAGCGGCTGATGCAGCTGAACTACTTCGCTGCGGTGCGGCTTACCCTCGCACTGCTGCCGCGCATGGTCGAGCGCGGCAGCGGGCAGGTCATCAACATCTCCTCGATCGGCGTGCTCAGCAGTTCGCCGCGGTTCTCCGCCTACGTCGCCTCGAAGGCGGCGCTGGAGGGCTTCAGCCGCTGCGCGGCGGCGGAGTACGCAGGCTCGGGGGTGGCGTTTACCGTCATCAACATGCCGCTGGTGCGTACGCCGATGATCGAGCCAACGCGCATCTATGAGCAGATGCCGATGATCTCGTCTGAGGAGGCTGCCGACATGGTGGCCGAGGCAATGATCCGCAGGCCGCAGCGGTTGGCGACCCGCCTCGGCCTGTTCGCGCAGTGGCTGCAGCTGCTGTCACCGAAGATCGCGGAGGCCGCCATGAGCAGCGCCTACCAGATGTTCCCGGAGAACCCGACGGCGGTGGGGGAGGCCAGTGCCAGGCCGCTGTCGCCCGAGGCGGTGGCGTTCGCGAAGCTGCTGCGGGGCGTGCACTGGTAGTGGCGCGGATCTGCCGGTCGGGGCGGCTCGTGTAATAGGTACTTAATCCCTGGTGCTCATGCCGCCGCCCCGACACGCGCTCTCCTCAGCCTTGCGCGGACGAGGTGTCCGGCTTGCCCGCGCGTGTCGGGGCAATGACTCGTTCCCGTGCACGGACGAGGACACCCCCTCGCGGTTTAGGATGTTTTTCGCGGCGTTGCCGTCGCGGTCGTGAGCACACCGGCACTCACCACACACCCCCTGCCTGCCAGTTCCAGAGGGTCAGTAAGGCGGGCCTGGTCAATGGTGTGCGGGTCTGGCGCGACGGCGTTGGCGTTGCGCCGTAGAATGCTCCCGCCGTAACGTCGTCCCCGGGAGTCGCCATGAAGATTGCATCCTGCCTGAGCCTGCTTGGCTGTGCGCTGGCCTCGGCCGCGTGGGCCGCGCCGCTTGGCGCCCTGGTCGATCCCGACGTGCCGTCGCTGGTTGCGACCTATCAGGATCTGCACGCCCATCCCGAGCTGTCGATGCACGAGGAGCGCACTGCTGCGCTGCTCGCCACGGAGCTGCGCAAGGTCGGCTACGCCGTTACTGAGCGGGTCGGGCGCTATCCGGACGGCACGCAGGCTTACGGCGTTGTGGCGATCCTGGAGAACGGCCCGGGCCCCCGGCTCGCGATCCGCGCCGACCTCGATGCGCTGCCGGTGACCGAAGATACCGGCCTGCCATACGCGAGCCAGGTGCGCGCGAAGAACGCCGCGGGTCAGGAGGTCGGCGTCATGCACGCTTGTGGCCACGATGTGCACGTGACCACGATGATCGGTACGGCACGCGTGCTGGCCGCGACCCGTTCGAAGTGGCACGGCACCTTGATGCTGATCGGCCAGCCGGCCGAGGAGACGGCGGCCGGCTCGATCGCGATGCTCGCCGACCGGCTCTACGAGCGTTTCGGCCGGCCGGACATGGTGATCGGCCTGCATGACTCGGCGACCCGCGCGGCGGGCACCGTCGGCGTCGCGGCCGGTGCCGCCGCGGCGGGCATGACCGCCATCGACGTGACCCTGCGCGGCATTGGCGGCCACGGTGCCGAGCCGCAGAACGGCAAGGACCCGGTGGTGATGGCGGGCGAGTTCATCATGCAGTTGCAGACCATCGTCAGCCGCCAGGAGAACCCGCGCGACCCGGCGGTGGTGACGGTCGGCACCATCCATGGCGGCACCAAGCGCAACATCATTCCCGATGAGGTCAGGCTTGAGCTGACCACGCGTGCGTTCAGCGACAAGGCGATCGCGATCATCGTCGACGGCGTACGCCGCACGGCGGCCGGCGTCGCCCTTGCCGCGGGCGTGCCGGAGGATCGTGCGCCGATCGTGAACGTGATGACGCACGAGTCGCTGCCGCCGACCTACAACGATCCGGCGCTGTCGGGGCGGGTGCACACGGCGCTGGTCGGAGCGCTAGGCGCTGCCAACGTGTTCGACGAGGAGCCGGCGATGTTCAGTGAGGACTTCGGGCTGTTCGGGCTCGCAGGCCACCAGATCCCGACGGTGCTGTTCTTCCTCGGGGCCAATGATCCGGACAAGTTCGCGGCGGCCAAAGCCGCCGGCCAGCGATTGCCGGGCCTGCACACGAGCCGCTTCCAGCCGCTGCCGGCGCCGACGTTGCGTACCGGCGTCCTGGCCATGGCTTCGGTCGCCACGGCGCTGCTGCAGCGCTGATCGACCGCCGGCGGCCTTGGCCGCGGTGGAGTCGGCGTGTTTCTGGACGAACGCAGCAGAAATGCGCCTGCCGTTCTGCTGCGCCCAGGCGTGACACTCGTGCCATGCAGGTACGCTCCGCATGAATCTCGCCGCGCTGACCCATGGCAGCGCCGGGCTCGTGCTCGGCTGGTTATGGGTGTGCGCAGGCTACGGGCTGGGGCTGTGGAGTGCCGGGGCGCCGCCGACGCGTTACGGCTGGACGCCGTTGGTGGCGGTGCCTATAGGGGCGCTCGCGCTGCTGCCCGCGGCGTTGGTTGCCGGCCTGCTCCACGGCACCGGCGCAGGCGCGGTGGGCCGCGCGATCGGTGCGTTGCTGACGCTCGTCGCCTTCGCGTTCTTTGTCGGTCGTCGCGCGGCGAGCGGCGCTGAGCGCGAGTGGCTGCGCCGCGGCGCGGTGATCGCGGCATCCCGTCCGCGCGCGCTTGCGCCGGGCTGGCTGACGCTCGCCGGCTTGCCTGTGGATCCGGCGGACGAGGCCAAGCACTTCAAGATGATCGGCACGACCGGCACCGGCAAGAGCACCGCGATCCACGAGCTGCTTGGTGCTGCGCTTGCACGCGGTGATCGGGCAGTCGTCGCCGACCCCGACGGCGGTTACGCGGCGCGTCACTACGATCCCAGCCGCGGCGATTTGATCCTCAATCCCTTCGATCCACGCTCGGCGCGCTGGGACCCTTTCCGGGAGCTGCGCGCCCCGTACGATGCTGACCAGCTCGCCAGGTCGTTGATAGGCGATGGCCAGGGGGCCGAGCAGGCGTGGCGTGGTTACGCGCAGACGCTGGTGGCCGCACTGCTGTTTCAGCTGGCCGAGGCACCCGGTGATCGGCTCGCGAGCTTTCTGCGGCTGGTGACCAGCGCAGACCTCGACGAGCTGCGTGCGCTGCTGGGAGAAACGGCGGCCGCGGCCTTGCTCGAGCCGGGTAACGAGCGGATGTTCGGCTCGGTGCGGGCGGTTGCCGTCTCCAGGCTCGCGCCGCTGCTCTACGTCCGCGAGCAGCGTGCGCCGGCAATCTCGGTGCGCGACTGGGTGGAGCATGGTCGTGGCGTGTTGTTCCTGCCATATCGCGCCGACCAGATTGCGGCGCTGCGACTGCTGGTGTCGACGTGGATGCGTACGGCGATCTTCCAGACCATGAGCCAGGGCGAGAGTGAGCGACGATTGTGGTTCATCGTCGACGAGCTCGACGCGCTGGGTGCGATCGATGGGCTCAGCGATGCGCTGGCGCGACTGCGTAAGTTTGGCGGCAGGTGCGTGCTTGGGTTCCAGTCGATCGCGCAGGTGTCGGGCACCTACGGCGCCGCCCATGCGCACACGATCGTCGAGAACTGCGCCAACACGCTGCTGCTGCGCTGCTCGGCATCCGAGGGCGGCGGTACGGCGCAGTTTGCGGCGCGACTGGTGGGTGAGCGTGAGATCGAGCGGGAGCAGGTCAGTCGCAGTCGCGCCGGCGGCTGGTGGGCGCGGGGCGCGGAGACGGTGAGTCGCAGTCGGCACCGAGCGGTGGAGCCGGCACTGCTCGCCGCCGAGATCGAGCGGCTGCCGGACCTGGAGGGCTACCTGAAGCTTGCTTCAGCGCCGAACTGGACGAGGGTGATGCTGCGTCGGCCGCAGGCGTTGGCTGCGGCGGATCTGCAATGATCTCGGCGGCGGTCTGAATGCCCATTCCGGAGGGCTCCGAGCAGCGCAGCCAGTGCCATCGCGACCGGCGGCGGGCGGCACTTGATTTATAGCCATCCGATGGCTATAACTCGGGCTATGCCTACTTATAGCGTTGCC
>SESH01077792.1_pt1 | contig 37681 bp, 35 predicted proteins | sample 3171561 | NCBI WGS metagenome assembly SESH01 (sample SAMN10866947, study PRJNA518727) | freshwater metagenome | biome: subpolar coniferous forest; feature: holomictic lake; material: water; isolation source: holomictic Lake 442 2011 16.5 m and 2014 13 m | place: Canada: near Kenora, Ontario
CAACACCACCATTCTGATACCGGTGAAACGACGCAGCACAAACAAGAGAGGGGCCAAAAAGCCAGTCCAATAGGCAACCAACAGGATATCGGGGTTCTGTGATTTTATTTGCCTGACGGCACCAATCCAGGAAAAGGGGTTAAAGAGTACAAGACGTGCATCGTCAGGCAAAGGAGATGTTACGCCATGAGCTATAAAACCGGGATAGAGCGCTCTAAAAGGAAGAGAGATAACATCATCCCCAAACCTGCGAAGAGCCGCATCCAAAAGGGAACTGAAACGAGCTATACCTCCCTTCAAAGGGGGAAAAGGAGATATAAACGCTATGCGCAAGGCTAAACCTCTCCAAATCCCTGATCAAAAAACTCCACCAACTGACGGGCAGCCTCTTCGGCATCCTCGCCATCAAGCTTGAGAATCAACTTTGTTCCCTTGGGAGCAGCAAGGCTCATCACCCCAATAATGGACTTTGCATTGATCTCCGTGCCCTGCATCTCAATAAAAAAATCGGATTTAAAGCGGGATGCCAGTTTGACAACCGCTGCTGCAGGCCTGGTATGCAGACCCGCCTTGTTTTTAACAACAACTTCCTGAACAATCACGACGTATACAACCCCTGTTTGATTAATTTACAGTGTCTTGGCCATTGCAATCTCATCGCACGCCATCAGTTTTGGGCAATGAGTGCAATCTTTCCATATTTTCTGAGGAAAATACTCCTTCCTGATTTCGCTGTACCCAATCTTGCTGAAAAACTCCCGGCTCAGCGTCAGAACAAAAACCTCCCTTACCCCCTCCTCGCGTAAAACCAGCTCAGCCTTTTCAACAAGAAAACGCCCTATTCCCTTCATTTTATAGCGGTTAAAAACAGCCAACGACCGAATTTCAGCAAGTTTCTGAGTGTAAAAAGCAATAGCGCAACACCCAATCACCTCACCGTTATATTCAGCAACAAAAAAATTCCGAATATTTTCAACAATATTATCGGTAGAGCGCTCCAGCATGATTCCCTGACGGGCATATCCTGAAGTAATCGCAGCTATTGCTCCGGCATCAGCAAGACGCGCATACCTGATAAACAGTTCAGCAGGCTGCATCGCTACCCGAGCCCCTCAACTGGAGGTTCAACTGCTCTGGTACGTCCCGACACCTCTCTCCAAAGCTCATCCTTAAGCTCTTTCAAACCCCCTCCAGAGACTGCGGATATCGAAAGCACCTTTATACCCTCTTCAAGAGCAGGAATCTCAAGCTCTTCAGCAGCAATATCCATTTTAGTGATGACCACCATTCGTGGCTTCTCAAGCAGCCCCTTGTCAAATTTCTCAAGCTCCCCGAGAAGTGTCCGGTACTCTTCGACAATATCTGGTGAATCAGCCGCAATAAGGATGGCCAGTATTTTCGTTCGCTCGATATGGCGGAGAAACTGCAAGCCAAGCCCTTTACCCTCAGCCGCCCCCTCTATAATTCCGGGGATATCGGCCATTACAAACGATTTGTACTCCTCATAACGCACAATGCCAAGATTTGGCACCAGTGTGGTAAAAGGATAATCGGCAATCTTGGGTTTGGCCGCACTGATAACCGAGATCAGGGTTGACTTTCCGGCATTGGGAAAGCCAACCAGTCCAACATCAGCCATAAGCCTCAGCTCCATGTCGAGCGTCAGCCCCTCACCTTTCTGGCCTGGCTCGGCATAGCGGGGTGCTTGACGGGTCGGTGTCGCAAAATGCTGGTTGCCACGTCCCCCCTTGCCTCCTCTGGCAATCATCAACTCCTGCTCCTCTCCGGTGAGATCTGCAATAATCTCATGGGTTTCAGCATTTCTGACAATAGTACCGCACGGAACATCAATAACAATACCAGCACCGTCCCTGCCGGTTTTACGAGCGCCCTGCCCATGGACACCGCGAACTGCGATGTACTTGTTTTTGTATTTGAAATCGAGCAGCGTAGTCAACTGACGATTGGTTCTGAGCCAGACATGGCCACCACTACCCCCATCTCCACCATCAGGGCCACCTTTCGGCACAAACTTCTCCCTGCGAAAACTTACACACCCTTTGCCACCGTCTCCGGCCTGAACAAATATCGACGCACTATCAACAAACTTCACTCACACACCTGCCTTTTGAATAATCACTCTCTTTACCTACCTTAAACAACAACATCTAAACTTATGAAAACTTATGAAAACATCACACACAACAAAACCCTCAATCGAGGAGCTGATAGTGCGGCTTGAGGAGATCACCCGCAATATCGAAAATCCTGACACTGGACTTGAGGGCTCGATCGGCCTCTATGAAGAGGGGCTGACCATTGCCGATACCTGTAAAAAACGGCTTCAGGATGCCCGAAAAAAAATAGAGGTCATCAATCCTGAACTTGCAAAAACATTGCCTGAAACACCGCGCACCAAGAATCTGTTCGACAATGAAGAGTGACGCAACCTCACCCTTCAAGCCTCTTCAATAACAGCTCATTAACCATCTGGGGATTGGCCTTGCCCTTCATCCGACTCATGCACTGACCCACAAAAAAGCCCAGCAGCTTGGTTTTTCCACCACGATAAGCGGCAAGCTGGCTTGGGTTTGCATCAAGAATTTCCTGAACCACAATTTCGATGGCTCCGGTATCTGACACCTGTGCAAGCCCCTCACGTTCAACAATTTCCGAGGCGGTGGCCTGCTCCGACAACATTATTTCAAACACCTGCTTGGCAATGGTATTGCTTATGGCACCCTCTCCGATAAGACGAATCAACCCACCCAGTCTCGGGGAAGATATGGAGAACTCAGCAATATCAAGATATTTCTCCTTGAGCGTGCGCATCACCTCGCCCATCACCCAGTTCGACGACACTTTAGCATCACCGGAAACTCTAACCGTCTCCTCAAAGTAGTCGGCAACCTCCCTCTCAACCGTCAGCACACCTGCATCATAGACGGGAATACCGTACTCCTCTGCAAAACGAAGTGCCCGCACCTCTGGGAATTCGGGAAGTTCCTGCCTCACCCGATCAATCATCTCCTGGTCAACAAGCACCGGCACCAGATCGGGATCGGGAAAGTAACGGTAGTCGTGAGCAAACTCTTTGCCACGCATGGAACGGGTCTCCCCCTTGTCGGCATCCCAAAGTCTGGTCTCCTGAATAATAACACCACCATTTTCAAGAATCTCCTGATGGCGCAGGGCCTCGAACTCTATGGCCTTCTCGACATTTTTGAAAGAGTTCATATTTTTGATCTCGGTACGGGTACCATACTCCGTTGCACCTTCAGCTCTCAACGAGACGTTGGCATCACAGCGCAGGCTCCCCTCCTCCATATTGCCATCAGAAATACCGAGATATTTGACGATCTGACGCAACTTCTGCAAATAGGCGGAGGCCTCCTTTGAGGTGCGTATATCGGGATAGCTCACAATCTCAAGGAGTGGAACTCCGCTCCTATTAAGATCAATATAGGTCTCCTCCCCAATGTCATGTATCGACTTGCCGGCATCCTCCTCAATATGGATCCTGATCAACCGAATATCTTTTCGCCCCTCTCCAACATCAATGTGCAGGTTGCCTTCACTGCATATCGGCTCTTCAAACTGGGAGATCTGATACCCTTTCGGAAGATCAGGGTAAAAATAGTTTTTCCGGGCCAGCACAGAGTGGGGTGCAATGGAGCAACCTGTTGCCAGGCCAAGCTTGACCGCATCCTCTACCACACGGCGATTCAGCACCGGCAATGCCCCCGGAAGCGCAAGACAGACTGGACAGACATTGGTATTGGCATGTTTGCCAAACTGGGCCGAGCAGCCACAAAAAGCTTTGCTGACGGTATTGAGCTGACAATGAACCTCAAGACCAACCACTAATTCATACTTCATCGCAAAAAATATCGTTGTTGAAAAACACCGCCATCACCATCCAAAGGCCTTTCGATCTTGATAAAAACCTCAGCGGTAAGGATTATAGGAGAACTTCTGACCACCAACGGTCGCTTCCGCCATTATCCCGGCCCTTGGAAGCACAAAAACAGCCACGCCATTGGAATAATCACTATTCGTTGACAATGCCGCCGATACAATCACGGCCGTAACCTGGGCATTAAATTCAAAGTTCTCTTTTTGGAATTTTTCAAAATCTCCCTTGCCCTGAAAAAAGATAATCTCTGAAAAAGACTGTACACCAAGCTGAGGCCCTGCATTCAACTGCGTCACCGATGAGCGTGCGACAAGCTTCGCCTGCTCATAGACGTATCCCTTGCCGTGCCCTCCTCCAAGTATAAAAAACCCGCCCTTAAATACTTCAGGAAAAACAGCATAAGCATAAGCACTTTCAAAATAGCGAGAAAGCCATGGCGCAGTTTTTTTGAAAGATTCGGCCGCACTTTTCGCCCTCTCCTCTTCAGCAGGATCCCACCCAGCTCTTGCCGTAGCAGAAAACACCCCAATGAACATAAACGCAAGAGCAACTATCTTCATCATTTTCATCATCATCGACACGTTATTTTAGTTTTGTTGTTTTTGAAATAAACCTTTTACCGTAAAGGTTATTATCTACCCCACAACCTCAATCTCGCGTTTCAGCGCCTCACGCTCGATTTCAAGACGACGAATATCGCGATTTATCCGGTCAAGCTCCTCCGGGCTGCTGTCGATCTCAAGCCTGAGCCGCGATGAGGCTTCGTCAATCAGGTCGATGGCCTTGTCGGGCAGAAAACGATCGGCGATATAGCGATTCGAAAGCTCGGCGGCGGCCACAAGCGCGGCATCCTTAATACGTACGCCATGGTGAATCTCATATTTCTCTTTAAGACCACGCAAAATCGAGACCGTATCTTCAACACTCGGCTGATCCACCAGTACCGTCTGGAATCGGCGCTCAAGAGCAGCATCCTTTTCGATATGCTTGCGGTACTCGTCGAGCGTCGTGGCACCTATACAACGCAACTCACCTCGGGCAAGCGCCGGTTTGAGAATATTGGCGGCATCCATAGAGCCCTCGGCAGAGCCTGCGCCAACAAGCAGATGCAACTCGTCAATGAACAGAATAATTTCGCCATTGGCCGACTGCACCTCTTTGACAACCGCTTTCAGGCGCTCCTCAAACTCACCACGAAACTTTGCTCCGGCGACAAGCTGGGCAATATCAAGCGCGGCAATCTGCTTGCTTTTCAGATTTTCAGGCACATCGCCAGCGACAATGCGCTGAGCAATTCCCTCGACCAGCGCGGTCTTGCCCACCCCAGGATCTCCAATAAGAACAGGATTGTTTTTGGTACGGCGGCTGAGGATCTGCAACACCCGGCGGATCTCTTCGTCACGACCGATCACCGGATCGAGTTTGCCTTTGCGAGCCTGATCGTTCAGGTTGCGCGAATATTTCTTCAGTGAATTATAGCTCTCCTCGGCGTTCTGACTGGTCACTCGCTGAGTTCCCCTTATGGAAATGAGCACTTTGAGTATAGCATCGCGGCTGAATCCCGCATCATGCAACATACGCGACACCGGAACCCCGGCTTCGCTCAATGCAATCAGCAAGTGTTCGGAGCTGATATAGTCGTCCTTCAGCTTTTCAGCCTCTTTCAGTGCCACGTCAAACACCTTGCCCAGATTCTGGGAGAGATACTGGCCTGTTGCCGAAGCCCCGGTTACCCTTGGAATTCTTTCAATTTCCCGGTCAAGCGCGGCCCGAAACAACTCAACAGGAGCTTCGAGCTTCTGCGCTATCTGAACAGCTATACTGCCTGCATCGTCAAACATGGCATAGAGCAGATGTTCCGGCTCTATCTGCTGATGCTGGCGACTACTGGCAAGAGTACCCGCCGCCTGGAGTGCCTCTTGCGCCTTCAGGGTAAATTTGTTTGGGTCAAACTGCATCGCTCTCATTATTTAAAATAACATTCAGGACTCGTATGAGTTTCTATTCGCAGGCTGTGGCATGTTTTTGACAAAGGCATTCACCACAAGCCGAACAATCTCGGCTCCAGTAGAGAGCAGCTCAACGCTCTTTTCCTGAATGTGACGTTGCGTATCAAGCTGCACCTTGAACAGCTCAACTGAGTCAGGATCATAATCTCCATCGCTCACGTAAGCATCAATCACCTCTTCAGCTTCATCGAATGGCAAGTTAAACACCCTGACTCCCAGCTTTGCCCTCTCGATAGAGTCAAGAGATTTTTTACCGGTATTTTGCTGCTCCATAATGATAATCTGTTTTTTATCTGACAATGGACTGACCATAACTTTATTACAAGGGTAATGTAACAATTTTTTCAGCAACAAAAGGGAGTGCCTGTCGAAGCAGCACAACGACATTCAGCTTTTCTCAACTCTTCTGGAGCCCCTGCCAATCATGGTTTCAGAAAGCAGAAAAAGAGATGCTGCCACAAGAAAATAATTTGAGATTGGTTCACGATCGGCAGGCTCCATCACCCAACGTGATGCTGCCGCCATGCGGTTAATCCCTTCAGAGACCTCCCGTGAAACGGTATGTCCAGCCCTGCTTCGAAAGTAAGCGCCTCCCGTATCACGCGCCAGAGCCTGTAATGGTTCTGCCCTGAAACTGCTCATCACCACCCGACCACGCTCATCACGCTTCGGCGCACCACCTTCAGATGGAATAACAACCGGCTGAGGCATACCGACTCCAATCACAAAAAGATGAATCCCCTCTTTTTGCAGTTGAAAAGCTGCCGAGCGAAGATCACCAGCGTGATCCTCACCATCGCTCAACAACACCACAATCTTTTCACCTTTTGTCTCTGATGTGCCACGAACCTCCGATGCCGGGCGGAGAAGCGCTGCGGCAAGTTCAAGCGCCGGACGAAAAGCTGTTCCCTGCTCTTCAATAAGCTCAGGAGAAGCCATGCCAAGCAGTGCATCAAACGCCGCCTGATCGGTGGTAAGCGGGCACTGCACCAGTGGAGCGCCAGCAAAAAGAAGAGTAGCCCGCCGACCACCACGAACATCATGGCTGATACGGATAATCTCCTGCTTCGCCTGGCCGAGACGATCCGGCAAGACATCTTTAGCTCTCATACTGCGAGATACATCAAGCACAAAGAGCAGATCGGCACCACTTCGGAGCACCGGTTTCTCGCCGCTGCACAAGCTCGGACCTGTCAGCGCTATAAGCAAGGAGGCTATACCAAAAAAAAGAGCGAATTTTTTCAGGATAACCCTCCACAACTGCATACGGGGCATCATCGCATCAGCCACGGGTACCGCAACAACAGCACTTCGGATATGAAGCTCTCTGATAACCCCATAGCCAAGCAACACGGCAAGAGGCCCCAGAAGAAGCAGATATCCTATATTTTCAGGAAAGGCAAAACACATAATAAAACTCCAATGCACAGAACATTCCCCTTTCAGCTCGACCCTACGGTATCCTCAATAATCGAGTATGTGACAAGATAACCTCAATGAGCAGCAACACAACAGCAACCAGCAACAGAGCAAAAAACAGTTCCGAACGTTGCTCTATAACCGGGCCTGAATGTCGGCTCTTTTCCTGCTGATCAATAATGCGGATAGTTTTATCCAGGCCAGCAGCATCATCCACCCTGAAATATCTGCCGCCAGTCGTTCGGGCAATACCCTGCAACGACTCCCCGTCTGTAACCGCGTTGCTTCCACTCTGAGCAGACAACTCCAGCCGATCCTCAACAGTCTTAAATCCAGTGTTGATTACATAAATCCTTATTCCGTTGTTCGCTGCAAGCCCGGCAGCAGTGGCTGGCCCAACCTCTCCTGCATTATTTTCACCGTCGGTCACCAGAATAATAGCCCTGTTCGACGATTCAGATGCCTTGAGTCGGTTAGCCGCAATAAGAATGGCCGTCCCGATAGCCGTCCCCTCATCCCTTATCACCACAGGTGAAAGGTGGTCAATTAACATGGCAAGCACCCCGTGATCAAGCGTCAATGGACACTGCGTATACCCTTCACCTCGAAAGACCACCAGGCCAATCCTGTCATTCGAACGGCGCAGCACAAAACTACGGGCAACCTCTCTGGTCGCATCAAGTCGGCTTTTACCGGTAAAATCCCTCTGCATCATGGACTCAGAAATATCAAGCGCCAGCATCACATCAATTCCCCGTGCCTCAGCTTCAGTCTGGTGAAAAAGAAGACGAGGCTCTGCAAGCGCAAGAACAGAGAGCACAAGCGCGCTCCACCGTAACCATCGAGGCAACAGTCGCTGCCAGCGGCGCACTTCAAATCCGGAAGCCTTGAGGCGCTCAAGATCGGGAAAAAGTATTCCGGGATTCCCCTGCTGCTCCCTCCGCACTTTAAACCAGGCAAAACAAGCGAGCACAGGCAGCAGCAGCAGCCACCAGGGCCCGGCAAACTCAAACCGGGGTATATGTGATAACCAGTTCAACATGGTAATAATATGCACCCGAATACTCTTGAAATCAAATCATCGCAACTTGAGACAACTATTTCGTCAATAATCAGTGAAACGCTCGCAAGAGGTTGTACCATAATTGTAATTTTCGTTATACTGCCATCTTTACACAATCTCTGCCCCCTCTGCTTGATCTGTGCAGAATATCGTCAGTAACTCAAGACCAATAAATATGAACATTCATGAATATCAAGGCAAGGATATCCTGAGAAAATTCGGGGTTGCCGTGCCTAAAGGAATTGTGGCTTATTCGCCTGATGAAGCAAAACATGCGGCTGAGCAGCTTTTTGAGAAGACAGGGTCTCCTGTAGTCGTTGTGAAAGCGCAGATTCATGCTGGTGGCAGAGGGAAGGCTGGTGGGGTAAAACTCGCCAAATCACCCGAAGAGGCTTTTGATATCGCTTCGGCAATGATTGGTCTGACACTTGTCACTCACCAGACCGGCCCTGAGGGCAAAGAGGTGAGGCGGCTGCTGGTCGAAGAGGGAATGAATATCGAAAAAGAGTTTTATGTCGGCATTACTCTTGACCGCTCTACCTCAAAAAATGTTTTGATGATCTCAACCGAAGGCGGGATGGAGATTGAGAAGGTTGCTGAAGAGACTCCTGAAAGACTCCTGAAAATACAGATTGACCCACTTTTTGGCATGCAGGGTTTTCAGGCACGTGAAGCGGCATTTTTCCTTGGCCTTCAGGGCGATCAGTTCAGAAATGCGGTCGGTTTTATCACCGCCCTGTACAAGGCTTACACCTCTATTGACGCATCGCTGGCAGAGATCAACCCGTTGGTCATCACCAAAGAGGGAACGGTAATTGCGCTCGACGCAAAAATCAATTTTGATGATAATGCACTCTATCGCCACAAGGATTTCCTTGAACTGCGCGATATCCACGAAGAGGATCCTTTTGAGGTGGAAGCTTCAAAATCAAATCTCAACTATGTCCGCCTTGACGGCAATGTTGGCTGTATGGTCAACGGTGCTGGTCTTGCAATGGGCACCATGGATATGATCCAGCTCGCTGGAGGCAAACCAGCTAATTTCCTTGATGTTGGTGGCACAGCCAGTCCCCAGACCGTTGAAGAGGGATTCAAGATCATTTTGAGTGACAAAAATGTCAAGGCGATCCTTGTGAACATTTTTGGTGGCATTGTTCGTTGCGATCGTGTTGCGGCCGGCATTATCGAAGCTGCAAAAAAGATAGACCTGCACATCCCGGTTATTGTGCGGCTTGAAGGTACCAATGCACCAATCGCACAAAAAATGCTCGATGAGTCAGGATTGAATCTTATTGCTGCGAAAGGGTTGCGGGATGCTGCGCAAAAGGTACAGGAAGCGTTGGCTGTCGCCTGACCTCGCTCATGAAACGTTAGATCTCATTGGAGCAAACCTTCACACCCTGCTGAGACTCTCATGCAGGGTGTTTGGCTACAAGGTCACTCATAAATTATACCTCAGCAACATCACACAAACAAGGAGTTCCTACCATTGAAACCGGTAAAATTATTAGCAGGCGCAGTAATCCTTTTTGCTGCCATTCAGATTGTCCCTTATGGCCGGGACCACAAAAACCCTCCGATCACTGGCGAACCTCAGTGGGATTCTCCTCGAACCCTGGAGCTCTTTAATCGTGCCTGCAAAGACTGCCACTCAAACAATACGGTCTGGCCATGGTATAGTTCTGTTGCACCGGCCTCATGGCTGACTCAGGTCGATGTCTCTTTCGGACGGGATGCATTCAACGTCTCTGAATGGGGACGGCCAGAGGAAAATGAAGGGGAAAAAGCTGCTGAAGAGGTAAGAAAAGGAAAAATGCCCGTGTTCATCTATCTGCCAGCTCATCCAGAAGCCAAGCTGAATGGTGCAGAAAAAGAGGAGCTGGTCAAGGGGTTGGTTGCAACATTCGGTGACAAAAAAAGTGCTGGTAAGGATAAAAATTGAGATTACAAGCAAAATGGATGCTCCGCGATGAAAGCGGGGCACCGTGCCGCTCTCTTGCAAAAGTTTCAGCAATAAGGTTATGAGTTCTTTAACTTCTTCCAGAAAAACCATTTTTGCCCGGCAGAACTACCTCCTTCATATAGCTCTGTTTCTCCTGACGGTACTGACAACACTCTGGGCAGGAACATTCTGGGGCGGACATCCTGTACATTTCGGCCCTTTTCCCGCCATGTTCAAAGCCCTTGCCACTGGCATCCCCTATTCAGCCTCGCTGCTCCTCTTTTTAGGAGTGCATGAGTTTGGCCATTTTTTTGCATCCATGCACCATCGTGTTCGGGCAACCCTCCCTTACTTTATTCCCGCACCACTACTGCCATCTCTTCTCAGCCTTGGAACAATGGGAGCGGTCATCAAGGTAAAAGAGAGAATACCGGACACAAACGCTCTCTTCGATATTGGTATCGCCGGGCCAGCAAGTGGTTTTTTAGTATGCGTCGGGCTTTTGGTGTACGGTTTTTTGCATCTGCCTCCTGCTGAATTTATTTATTCCATTCATCCTGAATACCTGACCAGGGATGGTTTGCTGGCAGCAGCGCCACCAGGCACTCTCATCCTCGGCAAAAATCTGCTCTGGACAGCACTTGAATACCTGATAGCTCCCAAAAACCTTCCCTCGATGACCGAGATGTACCACTACCCATTTCTCTTTACCGGATGGCTTGGTTCAATCGTCACTGCCCTGAATCTGCTTCCCGCAGGCCAGCTTGATGGCGGCCATATCATGTATGCCATGTTCGGCAGAAGGGGACACGCCATAGCCGCAAAAACATTTCTGATCTTTATCATCCTCCTTGGCTCTCCTGCTCTGCTTGAACTGCTCCTTTCGCTGCTCAAACCGGATGCTGTAGCACTGATTCCCCCGGTCATGCTGCAGTGGTCATGGTTCGGGTGGATTCTCTGGGCCTTCATCCTTTCTCGCCTGGTTGGATTGAACCATCCTCCAACCGGAGATGATCATCCGCTCAATGCTCCAAGAAAAGTATCCGGATGGGCCACTATTGCGATCTTTTGTGTAACATTTACCCCTGTACCTTTCGGAATAACCTGAAGGAACACAATTGCGATGAACAGCTATAACATGATGGGAAGCCATAAGCAGATCACCTGTGCCAACCGGGTGCTTGATCTCAGTGGGGGGGCAAAAATCATGGGCATCCTGAATACAACGCCTGATTCATTCTATGATGGCGGTGCGTTGCAGGGAGATGCTGGTCATGTCGATATAGATCGGTCACTTGATCATGCGCTTGCAATGCTTCGCGATGGCGCATCAATTATCGACATTGGTGGTGAATCGTCTCGACCGGGCGCGGAAAAAATTTCAGCAGCAGCGGAGATTGAGCGCACCGTGCCGCTCATTGCCCGACTGCGCCAATGCAGCGATGTGCTCATCTCCATCGACACCTATAAAGCTGAGGTTGCCGCAGAGGCACTGAAGGCTGGCGCTGATATGGTGAATGATATTTCCGGTTTCACCTTTGACCCCGAGCTCCCTCTGGTTTGCCGGAAATATCAGGCTGCGGTGGTGTTGATGCACACACCCGTGATGCCCGGATTGATGCAGTGGAGCACTCTAACCAATTCCGGTGCAGATGATATTATTGCAAGGGTAAGCCGATTTCTCGCCAACTCCATTGCGCTTGCTGAACATCATTCGATTGAGAATATTATTATTGACCCGGGGTTTGGATTCGGAAAAAGTGTTGCGGAAAATTTCCAGCTTTTGCGACACATGAACTCACTTTGCGAATTGGGAAGGCCAGTTCTTGTTGGTCTGTCGAGAAAATCTTTTCTGGGCCACGCCATTACTGCTCCAGGCGAAGAGACACCCCCGCCTGCAGAGCGACTTTCCGCCACCATTGCGGCGGAAACGATTGCATTGATACAGGGTACCTCCATTTTGCGAGTGCACGATGTGCAGGCAGCAATGCAGTGTCTGCGTGTGGTGGAGAGCATCCGTGAATTGAGACCATCAAACCCTCACCGTTCAGATGTATCTTTCAAAAATTGAGCTTTTTGGCTTCAAGAGCTTTGCTCATAAAGTCAGAATAAAATTTGACAAGGGGCTGACGGCAATCGTCGGCCCTAATGGATGCGGTAAAACCAATATTGTGGATGCCATGCGCTGGGTGCTCGGCGAGCAGAAGTCCTCGCTCCTGCGGTCGACAAAGATGGAGAATATTATTTTTAATGGCTCCAAAAATCTCAAACCGCTCAGCCTCACCGAGGTCTCTCTGACTATCGAAAATACGAAAAATATTCTCCCGGTGGAATATACCGAGGTAACCGTCACCCGACGTCTTTACCGCAACGGCGAGAGTGAATTCCTGTTAAACCAGGTACCCTGCAGGTTAAAAGATATTCTTGATCTTTTTACAGATACCGGCATGGGCAGCGATGCCTACTCGGTGATTGAGCTGAAGATGATTGAGGAGATTATCAGCAACAAAAGCGAAGAGCGACTGAAACTCTTTGAGGAGGCAGCGGGGATTAACCGATATAAACAGCGACGCAAACAGACCTTCAAGCTGCTTGACAGCACCTCACAGGATCTCTCTCGTGTCGATGATGTTCTGGCAGAAGTTGAAAAAAAGGTAAAAAGCCTGAAGCTCCAAGTGAGAAAAGCTGAAAAGCTGAGGGAGCTGAAAATAAAGATTCGTGAGATTGATCTTGCTCTCTCCTGGCTCGCGATGGATGAGTTCCGCGAAAAATTGGAGCCAATGCAGCAACGCATCAGGGCTGAGGAGTTGTTGCAGCAGGAGTGCACCGCCAGAATTGCCACTGAAGAGAGCATCGCTCAGGAGAGAGAGCTGCAACTGCTCCGGGAGGAGAGCGCTCTGTCGGAAACACAGAAAACAGTGAATGAAACGAACAAGCTCATTCATACTCTTGAAAAAGAGCTGCTGCAACATGAAGAGCATCAGAAAACTTTTGCCGCAGAGCGAGCGCGGACAGGGTCAATTATCAGCAGAAAGGAGCAGAAAATTGGCGAACAGGAGCAGCTCGAAGGAGAGTTGCTGCAACGCAAAGCTCCTTGTAAAAAAAAATGCAACGAGCTGCACGCCTCGTTTCAGACCCTTGTGACTGAACACGATCAGCTCAATACGGTACTTGGGGAGCGGAGAGGTGAACTTGACCGAGAGCGCAGGCTCAGTGCCGAAGAGCAGAGTGCCGCCAACCATCTTGCCTTGACCAAACAGAGCCTTGAATCGAAAAAAGAGTATTTGCGAACGACCGTTGCACGCCTTGAAACAAAAAAACTGACACTTCAGGAGAAACTGAAAAGCTTCAGCAAGGCTGAAAAGCCGCTTGCTGAAGAGCTTGCCCGAAAAACAACACAGATCGCTGATGCCAGAGATCGGGAAAGAGCAGTACAACTGAAGCAGCAGGAGGTAACCAACCAGCTCGAAGACAAAAAAGAGTATCTCCATCGGCAACGCTCCGTGCGCGACAAGCTGCAGAACCAGATTCTGCTTGCCAACTCAGTGCTCGACAATTTTGAGGGGATGCCAGAGGGCATTGGATTTCTTGAAAAGCAGAAAGGTGGAAAACCGGGAGTGGGCTGCCTGTCGGATCTGCTCTCACTTGAAGGTTCGTACCGCAAGGCGGTGAATGCTGCGCTGGGTGAAAGTATGAACTACTATGTCTGCAACTCGCTTCACGAGGCCAAAGAGGGGATTGCCTCACTGACACGCGCCCAAAAAGGAAAAGTTAATTTTCTTGTGCTGGAGCTTGTTACAAAAGGGATTGTCAATAATGATCCGAACATCAGTGGTGCAGAAAAAACTCTTGCCGTTATAAACCATCCTCCTGAACTGCACAACGCACTTCGGCTGCTGCTCGGCCAAAGCTACATTGTTCACGATCTTGGCATTGCCGAAAACCTTGCACAGCTCTATCCTGACTGCTCATTTGTCACTATCGAAGGGGAAAAATTCGCCGGAAAGGGGCTGCTTTTTGGGGGAAGCTCAAAAAATAGTGAAGGGTTGCGGTTAGGGAAAAAAACCGAACGTGACCGCCTGCACAAGGAATTTGACTCTCTGGAAAAAGCAATCAAAAGGGAGGAGGAGGCTCTCCAGCATCTGAGCAAAGAGCTCGCCTCACTCAAAACAGTTGAACAACGCCGTGAGATTGAACTCCTGACAACAGAGCTGGGGACACTTGAAAAGAGAGCTGCCCGAATGGATGCTGAAAAAAGTGGCGTAAGCACGGAGATACAGCAGGCCGAAGAGGAGATTACTTTACTGCTTCTCCAGAGGAACAACTGCGACACTGAGATTGAGAGAATTTTGCCAACTATCAGCAGTAGTGCAGAAAAAGCCAGGGTCTACCGAGAAAAAATCCAGGCGCTTCAAGAGAAGCTCACGACCCTTGAAGCTCGCCATCACCAACTTGGTCGCGACCTGCAAGCGCGCCAAAGCCTCTCTAAAGATGCTCTGCTCGACCTGGAAAAACTCAAAATCAGCATTGCAGGCGCAACAGAGAGCCGTGTAAGGCTCCATGAAGAGATCAAAAAACTGAACGCTGAAAAAGCTGCCGCTGAAAAGAGGCTCGCCACAGGAGTGGAAGCATCAGAACAAATGAAAAAGAGGCTTGAAGGGCAGCTTGTGGCCGCTGCCGGTCAACAGAACATGGTCAATACCCTCGAATCGGCATACCGGGAGCATCAGGCGCAGCAGCATGAAGCCCAAAGAACGCTCAGGGATCTGCGCAGAAAATATGAGGTGGGGCTGCAGCTTCTCTCTCTCCTCACCAACGAACGAATCCAGCTTGAGCACTCACTTGATCGGCTCTTCACCGAGGCCCGGTTAAAACACCATTGCGACCTTGCCGCCATGGCTGAACCACTTTTTGAGCCATCATTCGACAGGGCTGCGGCACAACAGCAGCTTGAAGCGCTGACCAAACAGCGAGAACAATTTGGCGCGGTCAATGAGCTTGCTCTTGAAGAGTATGAGGGTGAAAAAGGAAGACTCGATTTTCTCATGGAACAGAAAGCTGATCTGCTCAGCGCCGAACAACAGCTCCGCTCCACCATTGAGGAGATCAACAAAACAGCCCTGCAGAAATTTGAAACGACCTTCCGTGAAGTGCGAAAAAACTTCATCTCCATTTTCAGGGAGCTTTTTGATCCTGAAGATGAAGTTGACCTGCTCATTCATGCTGAAGAAGATCCTCTCGATGCCCACATTGAGATCGTTGCCAAACCGAAAGGGAAAAAACCGCTCTCCATAGAGCAGTTGAGTGGTGGTGAAAAGGCGTTGACCGCGCTTTCGCTGCTCTTTGCAATCTATCTGGTAAAACCCAGCCCCTTCTGCATTCTTGATGAAGTGGATGCTCCTCTGGACGATGCCAATGTCACCCGCTTCATTAAACTCCTGAAAAAATTTGAGAATAACACTCAATTCATTATTGTTACGCACAACAAAAAAACCATGGCATCCTGCCAGGCGCTGTACGGCGTGACCATGGAAGAGGAAGGGGTATCACGCCTGATACCCGTACGACTTGAAAAAATAAGGCTTTGAGCGGTTTTTGGAGATGGTATGCTGAAGAAACTGGTGTTATTTGATATCGACGGAACATTGCTCAACATGGGCGCCATAAACCGCAACGTCCTTGTTGATGCGCTCAGGGAGGTGTACGGCACCCCGGGAAGTGCGAATACCTGCAATTTTGCCGGCAAAATGGACAGCAACATCATCTATGAGACCATGCAGAGCGCCGGTCTCTCCAATGCTGAAATTGCTGATAAATTTGAACAGGCAAAAAAAATCTATATCGAGATGTTCCGGGCCAGGGCAAAAGAGTCGGATGTTGTGTTGACAGAGGGCATCCGGGAACTCCTTGAAGAGTTGTCATCCCATGCAGAGCTGCTGCTTGGACTGCTGACCGGAAATTTTGAAGCATCAGGACGGCACAAGCTGCATCTTCCGGAAATTAACCACTATTTCTCCTTTGGCGCTTTCGCTGATGATGGAGAGCATCGTAACGATCTGCCACCAGTAGCCGTAGGTAAAGCATACCAACTCACGGGCAGACACTTTTCAGAACAAGATATTATCATTATCGGTGATACGGAGCACGATATTGTGTGCGCCAGAGCTGTGAACGCAAAGTCCATTGCTGTGGCAACCGGCACCTATTCAACGGAGGAGCTCCAAAAACATCATCCGCACGTGCTGTATGAAAACTTGAGTCGCACGGATGTTGTTCTCAATGAAATCCTCCAATCCTCAATCAATTAACTGCTCTTTTAATGAAGACCTACAGACGGCAAATCCGTGAAAAAATTTTACAGGCACTCTACACCATTGAAATACGGGATACCGATATAGACTCTGCGGCTGGCTGGCTGTTGACCGAGGAGATTCTTGCAGATGCCAATGCGATGAAGTTTTTCAATCTGCTTCTGAACAGCATCAAGGAGCATAAAGAGGAGATTGACCGTTATATCGTGAAGCATACCTTCAACTGGGATATGAGCCGCATTGCGATCATTGACAAAAACATCATTCGTATGGCCTTGACTGAAATTCTCTACTGCGAAGATATTCCTCCCAAAGTTTCAATCAATGAAGCGATTGAAATAGCAAAGAAATTCAACAGCACCGACAAGAGCAGCAAGTTTGTCAACGGAATTCTTGATGCTATTTTCAATGATCTGAAAGCTGCAGGGCTGGTTCATAAAAACGGAAGAGGACTGATTGACCAATCCGTGGCAAAGCTTCAGAAAACAGAGAGTGATGCTGAGACAACCTCTCTTGATAACTGAGAGGAGTTGCCGATGACCCCTGAAGAGAAGATTGTTTATCTCAATGAAGCGCTTGGCCTCAACTATCCGCATCCGAAAAGCGAGTTGCAGTACGACAGCCCCTTTCAGTTGCTTGTGGCCACCATACTTGCGGCCCAGTCTACGGATAAACAGGTGAACATTATTACCCGTGAACTTTTTCGTCGTGCACCCGATGCTGAGAGTATGAGCGTCATGGAGCTTGATGAGGTGAAAAGTTTTGTGCGCTCGGTCAACTATTTCAACAACAAGGCGAAAAACATCCTTGAAGTGAGCCGCATCGTGATGGAGCGTTATCAGGGAGAGGTGCCTGCAACGAGGGAGGAGCTTGAAACCCTGCCAGGCGTTGGCAGAAAAACTGCAAACGTGGTACTCGGCAACGCATTCGGCCAACCAGTGATGCCGGTGGACACCCATGTCCACCGCGTTGCAAACAGAATCGGTCTGGTACAAACCACAAAAGTTGAACAGACCGAAATTGAGCTGATGAAGATTATTCCCGAAGCGTGGGTTATTGACTTTCATCACTATCTGCTGCTGCACGGACGTTACACCTGCAAGGCAAAAAAGCCGGAGTGTGCACACTGTACGGCCAGCAGCATTTGCGATTATCCTGAGAAAAATTAACCCAGCTCCACCCTGGTGTCAACGGCATAGATCCACTCACCCTCCGGACGATGGCGGTTTCCTGCCCACAGCTCGAGGGTAACACCTTGAGTGGAAAAGACGGGCGAGGTAAAAATTTCAATCTGATAATAGAGTTCGTCGAGCAGGTCGTCCCAAACCTGTGCAAGAGATCCGGCATAAGCCTCTCCTGCCTCCAGCATTCCCAGCTCCGGCTTGAAATAGTCGCTGAGATAGATGAAACTGTCGGGCATCAGAAATCCTCCCCTGAAGGTGCCCCTGGCACGCTTGAGACCAGGAACTTCAACCCAGAATTCAAGCAGGGCATCTGCGGTGAGCTTGCCGTCACTGGCCAACTTTTCCAGAAGCTGCTGTACGGTCTGGCGAATGAGCACTTTGTTCTTCTCAGTAAGCTCATGCATTACAAAATCGGGAGTATGGTCGCGCATGGTGGGTGAATTGTCGGTTATTGAACAGGTTTAATGGGTGAATATAGGGTTATTTCGGGGTTACTTCAATTGGTTGTTTTTTTCAGGAGCTATAAGTCCCGTTGGTCGCATAGCTCCTCTGAAACCATGAAAGAACCAGCTCTCATACCTCTTGCTGAATTTGCCACATAGACCATATCGGCCTCTCTCAACTCCTGAACCGTCAGAACTTTTTCTGTTGCCCATGGCCGGGTGGCAAGAAAGTAACGACGGAAAATGCCGTTCAGCAAACCACAATGAAGTGGTGGTGTATAAAAATATCTGCCCTTTCGGATAAAAATGGTACTGATTGCTCCTTCCGTTACCTCGCCTCGTTCATTGAGAAAGATAACCTCATCGTAACCCTGCTCGCATGCACTGGCGTAAGATTGGTTATACAGCTCCCGTGCTGTTGTTTTGTGATAAAGCAATGGTTGCGATGCATCAACACGATGCTTGGAGAGCAACAAACGAAGCAGCGCTCCGGAACCCGATGCCACTATCGGATCATAACTAAGGCTGAAGAGGCCGGAATGCGATAAGCTGAGCTTGACCTTGAAGCGATTGCCGGAGGATTGACGCAGCTCCTCTTCAAGCCCTTCAAGCATCCCCCTGGCGACAAGAGTATCGCAGGGAAAGCACAGTGCCAGTGCCGATCCGGCAAGGCGTTCAAGATGCTCCTCCAGCCAGAGATAGCTCCCGTGCCAGAGAATAGTCTCGAACAGATCAACCTTGTGCGTTTCTGCAGCAGCAAGAATTTTGGCCTTGAGCTGGCACTCCCGATACTCCTCCAGGGGGTCTGAGTCCCAGACGATACCACCACCTGAGCCATACACTCCCTTGTTGCCCGACAACTCGACCGTGCGAATGGCAACGCTAAAGAGCATGTTGCTCCTGGGCTCGATATAACCGATAGCGCCAGTGTAGATGCCTCTCGGCTCCGATTCAAGACTCTGTATCAGCTTCATGGCGCTCACCTTGGGGGCTCCGGTAATTGAGCCACAAGGGTAGAGCGCCCGAAACAGCTCGTACAACCCGACATCCTCACGTTGCTCACCACGAATCGTGGAGAGCATCTGGTGGAGCGTCGGCCAGGTTTCGGTAGCAAACAGGCTCTCTGTAACAACCGAACCCGGCTTGCATATCCTGCCGAGATCGTTTCGCAGCAGATCGACAATCATCAGATTTTCGGCAAGGTTTTTGGGACACTGGCCAAGCGCCTCTTTCAGCACTCTATCCTCATCAATGCTCTCGCCTCGTGGAGCCGTCCCCTTCATCGGCATAGTTGCAATGAGAGAGCCACGCTTCGCAAAAAAAAGCTCGGGCGAAAACGAGAGAATGGTACGGGTGCCGCAATTCAGCAATGCGGTGTATGAAGAGGGTTGGGCACCCCGCAAAGCAGAGAAGAGATCTGGTGCAGAACCATTGAAAGTGAAATGGTAACGTCCGGTAAAATTAACCTGATAAACATTACCCGCCCCAATCTGCTCCTTGATGGCCGCTATTTTAGCAGCATACTCGCTCTCAGAAAGGTTGAATGCTGCCACACCACCATCGCACCGGGCTGCCTGAGAAAAAAGCTGTTCGACTTCACTGGCGGAAAAACGCTCTGGCTCATGGTAGAGACCAAACCAGCCAAGCGGCAGATCACCCTTGTTGACATAACCGTTGAGAAGTGCTGGTTCAAAACCATACCCTGCTTCATAACTGAGCCAGCCTGCCAGAAAAAAACCCTGCTCACGCTTCTCTTCGAGTGTACGAAAAAAGCTCTCAATCCCGGAGAGAGAGGAGAGCATCAACACCTCCACTGGCTCTGAAAAAAGCAGCGCTCCGCCACCATGCGCTTTACAAAAGGCCGACTCAAACCAGAGCGAACCATTTCTTGAAAGGGTCGCTGCAATCCGTTCAACAGAGGATAATGGCATTATCTCAAACCGTTTTGAGCGAAATGGTTTTTTGCAGTACCGTTTCAAGCCACGATTTCAACAGGTCGGCTGCCCAGATTTCAATATCAGGTTCAAACCGGCTTTTCAAAAGAAGAGTAATAGCACTCTCCCTGATGTCAACGGCAATACTCTGAATATTCTGACGATGACCACGCTCAAGACCATTGGCAAGGCGAAGAATACCAGAAAGCACATCAACCGCCCGTTTATGAGCAGGCTTGAGAAGGCTATAGGCAGTATGCTTCTCTGAAGGGGTCGATTTTCGGTGATAGCGAACAACGTGGCCTATAATTTCAATTTCGGAGGGTGAAAATCCACGAAGCTCTCCATTTTGAATGATATACTGACCGTGCTTGTGATGAGAGGTGATTGAGATGAATGCTCCTATATTATGCAGCAAGGAGGCATACTCCAGCAATTCGCGATAAGGCTGTTCGAGCTGGTGCTGCTTTGCCAGCTTATCAAACAACTGCAGGCTGAGCCATGCAATATACTCTGCATGCTCACGATCCCAGTCGCATCGGAACCCCAGTTCATAAACGCTCTCACTCCTGATATCTGGCGCGATTTCATCACCAGGATTTTCGGCAGCTCGATTGTGGCGTTTCAGGTAGTGCAGCACCATTCCCTCCCTCAGGGCTGAATCTGAAATCACAATCTGTTCAAGCTTGAAGAGCCTGAAAATCATGTCAACAAGAATTAACCCTGGAACAATAAGATCAACCCGCTTGTCATCAAGTCCGGTCATTTTCCTCCGCTCTGCCGCGCCAAGCGGAAGCACCAGCTTGTAAAGCGCCTGAAACTCTTTTCGTGTAAAAATGCTATTGTTGAGAGAGCCGTCAATCGCTCTGCCGTGCATCGAGTGGATCATGCGTGCGATATTCTGGGCAGTACCGGAGGAGGCTATTGCTCGGATCACCTTGAGTTCTGCAGCTTTTTCAACCGCCGAAACCATCTCTGCCGCAAAGAACTGTTCGAGCATCTTGATTTCATGAACGGCAATTGGTTCACTGGTGACAAACCGTTCACGCATTCTGGCAACCCCGATTTTACGGCTTTCGAGAAGCTGCACACCTCTGTTATCCACGAGCACAAACTCTACCGAGCCCCCGCCAATATCAAAAAGAAGATCTGCGGTTTTGCCAATCTTCACCGCGTTACGCACGCCGTAATAGATAAACTCCGCCTCCTCTTTTCCAGAAATCACATTGACTTTCAGGCCAGTCTCCTCCCTGATCATGCGGAGAAAATCTCCACGGTTTTTTGCTTCCCGAATAGCGCTGGTGGCAAAGGCAAGCACATTTTCAGGCGCAACACCATGTTGAGCTGCAAGCACAAGAAAATTCTTCAACGTAGCAACGCCCGATTGCATCGCCCCTTCATCAAGCCTTTTTGTGGAAATGCTGCCTCGACCAATGCAGATCATATCCTTCACACGATCTATCTCAACAAGCCCCTTCTCCTTGCTCTCTTCAACAATAATCATGTGAAAAGAGTTGGTGCCAAGGTCAATAGCGGCTATCCGCAGTTTTTCAGTCGTCATGGGTTTGGTCTGAACTCAATTTTAAAATGCGCTGCAAAATACATGATTAGAAAGGAAAAGGAAAGGGGAGGCAAAGAGAAGAGTGCATTTTCTCTTCCAAAGATTTCAGTGTATATTCAAGCTCAGGCAGAATCATCCGCAAGCACGTTCTCCGACAACCATTTTTCGACGTTTCACCGCGCACTGTATGACTATGGAAGAGACCGACAGACTGGAACTCCGCTATGAGGTTGCACGCAAGGCGATTCACCTCTCCTCCCTGTCGATTCCGGTGATCTACTGGTTTATCAGCAGGGAGCTGACCCTTCTGCTGCTCGTGCCGCTTTTTTGCGGATTTTTTATGATCGACCTTTTGAAGAATTTTTCCGGTACGCTCTCCACCTGGTATTATAAAGCGTTTGGCTCCATGTTGAGGACGCATGAGCTGCAAGGAAACAAAGCGTATTTGAATGGAGCAACCCATATTGTTATGGCCGCTCTGCTTCTGGTACTCTTTTTCCCAAAAATTATTGCCGTTACCGCATTTACAATGGTTGCTGTTTCCGATACACTGGCGGCTATTGTTGGAAAGATTTTTGGGAAACACCGCTTCGGCAAGAAAAGCCTGGAGGGAAGTATGGCGTTTTTTCTCTCCGCGTTATTGATCGTTGCTGTTGTGCCCGGTCTCAATCTGTTTGTCGGCGTTGCCATGTCGATTACAGCAACCATAACCGAGGCGTTTATAGTACGTATCGGCGACTTCAAGATTGATGATAATCTTGCCATACCTCTGATCAGTGCTACCGTCGGTCTCCTCGGTACTCTCCTCTTTCTCTAAGCCTCATTACCTCCACGATACATTGTCAATGCAGACCATACTGACCCATTCACCCGAAGAGGCTGCTGCCATTCTTAACTCTGGTGGAGTTGTGGCCTTTCCAACTGAAACGGTTTACGGCCTTGGAGCTGGCATCTGCCATCCTCAAGCCATCAGACAGATTTTTCAGGCAAAGGGGCGCCCTGGAGATAACCCGCTGATTGTTCATATCTACAGTATCGAGCAGCTTGCTGATGTTGCCGATGAGATCAACAGTGACGCAAAGAGGCTTATTGAACACTTTTTCCCGGGACCGCTGACACTGGTGCTGAAAAAAAATCCTCGTGTACCCGACACCGTCACCGCAGGCCTGCAAACCGTTGGCATCCGATGCCCGGTCAATCCCATTGCCCGTGAGTTTCTCCGTCTCTCTCACTGCCCGGTAGCCGCACCCTCAGCAAATCTTTCGGGACTACCCAGCGCCACCAGTTGGGAAGCAGTCTATGAAGATCTTGATGGAAAAATTGACTGCGTGCTTCGTGGCGCTCCGAGTACGATCGGCCTGGAGTCCACCATTGTTGACTGTTCCGGGCCAAAGCCTCTTCTGCTGAGAGCTGGCGCTATAACCCTGGAACAATTACAGGCTATCGTTCCTGCCATTGCAACAGAGACAACCGCCGATAAAGAGGCTCCCCCGAAAAGCCCCGGGCTGAAGTACCCCCATTATGCCCCCAAGGCGGCAATTATCCTTTGCCATGCTCATGAAAAAATGGTTATCGAACCATCATCAGCCTATATCGGCCTTTCGGAGCCTCCGCAAGGTGTTTCACTGCTGAAGATCTGCGGAACTCTTGAAGAGTATGGGAGAGAGCTCTTCAGCTTTTTCCGGCATTGTGATGCCGAAGGTGTAACGATTATCTACTGCGAACTGCCTTCACCCCAAGGGCTCGGCAGGGCAATCCGTGACCGGCTGATGAGGGCTGCCGATAAAGAGTGACAACAGCGTTATGAACTCAGGAACTCAGAATGATAGCAAACATCCGAGATGGAATGATCCCGGTGCATTGGTTGCGCGCTCGTCATTGCCACTGCTGTACACCACACGATCATCATACCAGGTTGTTTCAAATCGCGCGCCCAGTTTCATCTGTTTCATCACCTGCCATGTTGCCAGAAGAAAAAGTGATTTGCCACGACCATCATAGATTCCCAGACTGGAGGTCAGAGGGAGATCATCCTCATAGGCATAGATGGCTGCATCATAATCGCTAGTATCAAACACTGTGAAACGCCCCTTCACACCATAGTTCCCCAGAGTGTACCCCACCTGTTGATAGAGCAGTTTGCCATAAAAGGATTGATCTCCTGCAAGATACTTTTTAACCACCTCTTTCACCTCCCCGCGAGTTCTCAAACGAAGCCGTTCGAAAAGAGTCACATCGCAATCGAGCTGAACCCGGTTCGTAACAAGAGGAAGGGCTGACCAGAGAGCAACCGATGAGCTTCCCTGATTTTTTTGCTCCTCCTTGTATTTATGCTGAAGTTGGATGTTCCATGCAAGCCATGGTGACTGCTTCCAGTTCATGAAGAGACGAATATCGTTACCATCAGAGGGATATTGACAGTGACTCCCCAAAACTGGAAAAGTGAACAGGTCATAATAGCCGCCGAAGGTAAGCCGATCATGGAGCTTTGCATTAACACCAAGATAGTATCCATTCTCATTTGACGCGCCATCTCCCCGTTCAGCAAAAGCCCCCGCAAAAGGGGAAAAATAATTCACCCCATAACATCTGCGAGCCACAACAGCGCTGAGAGCGCGAGAAAACTGGCATTCAGCCCCGGCAATCCATGAAACACCATCAGGATGTTCTGAAAAAGCCGTCTCGGCAAAAAGAGTGACCTGACTCACGGAGAGATCTGTCTCAACACTGTAGAGGGTGCCCGAGGAGATCGAACTCAAGGCAGCTCCCGGCTCAAGTGCATCGAACGGGTAGGGATAACTGTAGCGAAGCACGCTTCCCCCAGCGCGGCCACTCAAAAGGCCCACTTGATAATTATAGAGAAGATTCGCGCCGGAAATGGTTTCAGTAACATTATCTTTCCGGCTGATTTCAAGATCTGTACGATGGTAGCCCGATGTACCAAAACTGGTGATAACACCAGCATCGTTAATGACCGCATCAAGATGGTTTGCCGAATAAAAAGCCGTCACTTCAAAAGGATCGAGCTTCAGAGTGGTGGCCGCACCCTGGAGAAAACCAAATTCAGAGCTTGAGCCGGAAGGCAACAACCGCTTCGAAGAGAGTCGGACACTACCGGACGGATCGGTGCCTTTGGAAAAATAGCGCCCCTGCCCCATAAGCAACCCTTGTGCAAAATTAAGCTTATAGTTACCAAGAACTGCGCTTTTCAGAAGACCAAGATCAGAGATATTAATACTCAGTGAAGTAAAATCGGCAATATCAGGCTCTCCGATATCTTTTTCCTGAACCAGACTGACCGAGACATGAGGCACAGACAACTCCGCACGGTGATAGAGTTTAACGTTTTCTCCAGCATATTTGCCGTTCAAAATACCTTTTCGCGCTGTTGTCTCCCGAAACATACGGCTATAAAAGGAGCCGTCAACCTCAACAGCTTTGGGCGTTGCCGTTTTACGGGCAGGCTGCTCTTTTTTATAACGAATAAACGGTGCAATACTTGCCATTTTCTCTTTGCCTATAATGGTTTGAAGCACCTGCATGGAGCGAATTTGCCCTTTTTCCCTGCGATAGCGAAGGATTGCCTGAACATCGGTGCTGTTCAGCCATGGAAGCTGGCGGAGCTCGTCAACATCAGCCTCATTGAGCAAAATTTTATTTTTTTTCAACACATCAAGCGACTCGATCAATCGCTCAATATTTATCGACGATTCCGCATTATTAAGTAATTCCTGCAGATTGTCGTTTTCATCACCGATCGCTGGACAAGGAAAAAAAGGTGCGCCCATAACAATCAAAAACGTCATGAACCACAAGTGTACACGACGTTTTAAAACAACAGGAAGATCTCTCATCGCCATAAGGGTTTTGTACGTTTACAAAACCGGCTGATCGCTTATGGGCTCTCCGTTAACTTGTAGAGTTCCTGAACCTCATTGCGGCTCAGATATCGCCATTCGCCCCGCCGGAGTTCTCCTGCCAGGAGGCCTGCATAAGCAACCCTCTCCAGCCGTTTAACCTCAAAACCGAGGGTCTCGAACATTCTTCTCACCTGGTGGTTCTTTCCCTCATGAATGCTCACCAGCACCTGCATCCCTTCGTCAAGTATTTTGGCCCTGCATGGACTGACTTTTTCCCCGGTATCCTTCAAACGCATTCCTCCGGTCAATTGGCCCAGAAGATTTGGCGTAAATTTTTCAGCAAGCTCAGCAATATACTCTTTTTTTACATTTGACGAAGGATGCATTAATTTATGTGCAAGAGTTCCGTCATTTGTCAGCAAAATCACACCAGTTGTCTTTCGGTCGAGTCGGCCAACGGGAAAAACCCGCTCCTTGACATCAATATAATCAAGCACCATTTCGCGATTCTTCTCATCGCTGTTGGTGGTGATAACATTTCTTGGTTTGTTCAGGAGAATGTACACCTTGCGATGTTCAGGCTGGGCAAAGCGCTCCCCGTCAACAATAACCTCGTCACGCGAAGGGCTGACCTTTATCCCCGGTGTGGTTACCACGATGCCGTTGACCATAACGCGTCCATCAAGAACCAGTTGATCGGCCGCCCGCCGTGATGCAATGCCACATGATGCCAGATACCGGTTGATTCTCACCTCATCTTCTTTGATGCTATTTTTCATACTTGTCCATCGTCTCCTCTTGATTATTATGGGATAAAGTTCCATCCATCCCCTCTTGTCGGGTCAGGTACTCCTGCTCTTCCTGTTCCTGAAGAAGCTCCTTTATCTCGCGAAGTTTTGGCAGCTCCTTGAGTGAAGAGAGGTGGAAGAGATCAAGAAATTCTGTTGTTGTTCCGTATTGCAACGGTTTTCCTGGAGAATCTGCCCGCCCGCGCATCTCAATAAAACCACGAAGCAATAGACGATCGATGGCATAATCAGGGCTGACACCCCGAATCTGCTGGATCTGCCCACGGGTAACAGGCTGATTATAGGCAATAACCGCAAGAACTTCAAGAAGAGAGCGGGAAAGCCTTTTGTGGATTTTTGGAGCGAGCAGTTTTTTGAGGATCTCACTGTATTCCTGCCTGGCCAAAAAACGGTACCCCCCAGCAATACGGTGAATCTGAAAGCTCCTTCCTGTTTCAGCATACTCTCTGTTGAGGTTGTCAACAAGAGTCTGCAGTTGGCCTGAATCAAGCTCCCTACCGGTAATATGCCTTATCGTCTGAAGGGTAACAGCCTCCTCTGAAGCAAAAACAAGCGCCTCAATCTGTTGCTGCAACTGTACATCATGCGTCTGCACCTGAAGGCTTTATCTGCTATTTTTTACGTGCTGTCGAAAAATTATGATCCAGGGCCATCTCCTCTTCAAAACTATACCACAACTCCTGACAGGGGAAATTGCATTCGTAAAGGGCTTTGCCAACAATGACTGAATCTACCCCATAAGCTTTGAGTTCCTCAAGTCTTTTCAAATCACCGGAATTGGTAACACCACCAGATGCAGTAATTTTCATCCCGGCCTTTTCTGCAAACCTTTTAGTGCTCTCATAACCAAACCCCTGCATCATTCCATCACAGGCAATATCGGTATAAATAATGCGCTCTATCCCCATCCCCTTCATCTGCAGGGCGAGATCATAATCCTTGAGCTTGCTGCTTTCGGTCCAACCTTTTATCCTCGGTATACCGTTTTCAGCATCAATACCAACAACAATTTTCGACGGCTTGTATATGTTCAACAGCTCTTCAATCAGCTTCGGATTGGTAACCGCCGCAGAACCGATAACCACACGACTGACCCCAATATCAAGATATCTCTTCACGGCATCAACTGAGCGAATACCACCACCAACCTGTACAGGAATATCAAGATTAACGACGATCTCCCTGATTTTCTCAAAATTGACCATCTCTCCCGTAAGAGCTGCATCAAGGTCGACAATATGAAGCATTTTGGCATTCTGCTTGCGCCAGATTATGGACATATCCCGGGGATTATCGAGGTAAATTTTTTTCTGGCTGAAATCACCCCTGGTCAACCTGACGCACTTCCCGTCTTTGATATCAATAGCCGGAATAATCAACATAATCGGTAACAAAAATTGGTGTTAATAGTCAGCAAAATTTTTGAGAACCAGCAATCCAGCATCCGAGCTTTTCTCGGGATGAAACTGGACAGCAAAAATACCATTTTTTTCAATAGCCGAACAAAAGTTTTTTCCGGCAAACCATGTTGTAGCCGCAACGGCATCAGGCGCTTCCGGCTCACAAAAATAGGAGTGTACAAAATAGAAAAACGAATGATCAGGAATTCCCCTGAACAGCACACTCTCTTTCTGCTGATCAACAGAGTTCCACCCTATCTGGGGAATCTTGTCGGTGTCGCTTTTGAAATGACGCACCTTTCCAGGAATCAGATCCATCCCTTTCCATTCCCCCATCTCATCACTGTCGGTCAGCAGCAACTGCATACCGAGACATATTCCGAGAAGTTGCCCCCCTTTGTCGACATGCTCCAGCAGCGCTTCGGTAAAGCCTGATGCATTGAGTGACTCAATAGCCTGACCAAAAGCGCCAACCCCGGGAAGAATAACTTTTGTGTACCCGGCAAGTTTCGCTGGATCATTGCTGACCATAGCCTTGACTCCCAGATATTCAAATGCTTTGAGGACAGAGCGAAGATTTCCAGCGCCATAGTCGGCAATAAAAACCATAAAATAAGAGTGTTATGTATGGACGAAAATCAACAGCCGAGAAAACAATTGCGCGAAAAAACCCTTTTTGCAACCCGATTTTTATATTGGCTATTTATTGTTTATAATGTAAAGTTTTTGTCTCGCCAAAAAATGTCTGGTAAGTCTCCATCATCATACGAAATCGAAGAGCCAATGTATAAAATTGTTTCTGCCCAATTTTTAGCTGAAAATATCAAAAAAATTGAAATTGAGGCTCCTCGTATTGCCAAAAAGAGAAAAGCTGGTCAATTTGTGATGATCAGGGTGGGCCAGACCGGAGAGAGAATACCGCTTACCATTGCGGGATCTGACACGGAAAAGGGAACCATCTCCATCATTGTTCAGGGAATGGGTAAATCAACCAGGGAGCTGAACCGCAAAGAGGCTGGCGACGCGATCAATGATATTGTTGGCCCGCTTGGAGCCCCGTCACACATTGAGAATTTTGGTACTGCGATCAGTATCGGAGGAGGGGTAGGTGCCGCCATAGCTTATCCAACTGCCGTAGCCCTGAAAGAGGCTGGTAACTATGTTATTACCATTAACGGTGCTCGATCAAAAGAGCTTGTTATCCTTGAAGAGGAGATGAAGGCGGTTAGTGATGAAGCCTATATTACCACCGATGACGGCTCTTATGGCTTTCACGGCTTTGTCACCCAGAAACTGCAGCAATTAATTGATTCCGGAAAACAAATCGACTATGTGCTTGCCATCGGACCCATCCCGATGATGAAGGCCATTGCGGAGGTGACGCGCCCATACAACATACCAACCGTTGTCAGCCTTAACCCGATTATGGTTGATGGAACAGGTATGTGTGGAGGTTGCAGGGTGACGGTCAACAACGAAATCAAATTCGCCTGTGTTGATGGGCCAGAGTTTGATGCCCACCAGGTCGATTTCAAAAACCTGATTGATCGCAACAAGATCTACCTGCCCGAAGAGAAGCAATCGGCTGAGGCCTTTGTTCACAAGTGTAACCTGCAAAAGCAGCTATAAACACGCCACCACAACCATTTTTCTGCCCCTCTTTTTACGGGTATAGAATTTTATTGGCATAAAAAACTCTTTTTTTTTAAAGAAAGACCACTATGGAGCAACAATCAATCACAACAAAAGAGCGCCTTGCCATTCCGCGCCAAATAATGCCGGCACAAGAACCTGAAGGAAGAAACAAGAACTTCAAAGAGGTTAACCTGGGCTATACGCCTGAGCTGGCCCAGCAGGAGGCTCTTCGGTGTATTCAGTGTAAAGACCCTGCCTGTATCAAGGGGTGCCCGGTCAACATCAAAATTGACCAGTTTATCAAGATGATTGCTGATGGCAATTTTCTTGGCGCTGCAAAAAAAATCAAAGAGGATAATGTTCTTCCTGCCGTCTGCGGAAGGGTCTGTCCCCAGGAAGATCAGTGCGAGAAGTTGTGTATTCTTACCAAAAAACGGGAATCTGTTGCCATAGGTAATCTTGAGCGCTTCGCTGCAGATTATGAGCGCGAGACCGGAAATATTGAGCTGCCAGTAGTACAAGCTTCGACAGGCAAAAAAGTGGCCATCATCGGCAGTGGCCCTGCCGGGCTGAGCTGCGCCAATGACCTTGCTCAGCTTGGCCATGCAGTCACAGTTTTTGAGGCGCTGCACGAACTTGGTGGTGTTCTGATGTACGGCATCCCGGAGTTCCGCCTTCCTAAAGCTATTGTCCAAACCGAAATTGACGGAATGAAAAAGCTCGGCATTATATTTGTGCCGAATGCCGTCGCAGGCCGTTCGATCACTGTTGATGAACTCCTACAAGAGGAGGGCTTTGACGCAGTCTTTATAGGGGTTGGGGCTGGTCTCCCCTGGTTTATGGGTATCCCTGGAGAGAATCTGGTCGGTGTCTATTCGGCCAATGAATTTTTGACACGGGTAAACCTGATGAAATCATACGATTTCCCCGAAAATGACACCCCGATCTTCAACTGCCAAGGCAAAAATGTCGCTGTATTTGGTGGCGGCAATACGGCTATGGATGCTGTCCGCACCGCCAAGCGGCTTGGAGCGGAACATGCCTACATTGTCTATCGCCGTTCAGAAGCTGAGATGCCCGCCCGTAAAGAGGAGGTTCATCATGCACGAGAAGAGGGTATTGAATTCCTCATGCTCATGAACCCGCTGGAATTTGTGGGAAATGATCAGCAGTGGCTGACCGGCGCAAAATGTCTTAAAATGGAGCTTGGCGAACCAGACGATTCTGGACGGCGCCGTCCTGTGCCGATCAAGGATTCTGAATTTATTCTTCCGATTGACATGGCTGTCATATCCATCGGCAACGGTTCAAACCCCCTTATCAAACAGACAACGCCGGATATTGATGTCAGCAAACGCGATACCATAGTTGTCGATATGAACACCATGGCGACATCCAAAGAGAATGTCTATGCGGGCGGAGATATTGTAACCGGTGGCGCAACCGTTATTCTTGCCATGGGAGCAGGAAGAACTGCCGCTGCGGCCATTCATGAGAAACTGATGAACACCACTGCGAACTGAATTATTCCACAATTGCGACAAAAAGAACCGACTATAATGCCGGTTCTTTTTGTTTTTATCACTGATAACAAGAAAATCCTGGAACCATGCTTGCTGGAATTACCCCTCATGTTCAGTGGTTTAATTGTACTTCTTCCGTATTCACTCACCCTGCTTTTCCGTGAGATATTTCCAATACTTCATGGGCATATTCGATTTCTGAAGTCGGGGGTTTTTGCGATCGGAAATTGCGATGGTTTTAAAAAAGGTCCGCCACAGAAGCTGCACCTTTTTTTCATCCGCTGAGAGAGCAGGAGTAATAAACTGTTCGATGGCACCAAACTGCAGCACGCCACTACTCCATTGGGCAGCAGTACGACGCTTGACATCGTAAAGAAACCAGGGTTGCGCCCTAAGCCTCGTACGAAAATAGGAGGCAAGGGGCTGAATAATATTGTGGTCGGGCTCCATTTTGGCAAGGTAGGCACCATCCTGGAGCTGTTCAAACCGGAGGAGCCCTTTCATGCGATGCAGCTCCCGCCCTGCTTTTTTGGCTGTGGACACAATATCTCGTACTGCAGGATGGGTCAAGTAACCACTGACCTTGTCGCCATGCGTAAAAACAAGCGAAATATAGTGAAGCAAGCTGCTCTCCATGCCACCCTTTTCGGCCAGCATGAACAGGTAAAGGGTATAGGCTGCATCGGGCGCACGATAGCGAAGCCTTGTAAAAAGCTGCTCGGCCTGAATACTATCAGTATTGATAAAAAAGCCATCCTCAAAAAGCGCCTGCTCATGCTCTGCAAGAACAACATTTTCCGGATCAGCCTCCTCTTCAAGAATCCACGAAATGGCTGAAAAGAGACCATCGGCAGTTCCGTCGTAGAGGTATCGCTTCATGGCTTTCATGGGTAGAGACCGGGAAAAACAAGTTGCCGGGGAGGCTCCGTTGCACGCCCTTCGCCAAGCAGGAGTTGCTGACGAACAAAAGCTGGCGTACGGACCGGCTTTTCAAATCTCATACCTGAATTAGTGATAAAATATTTCGCCCGTTTCATCACCACCCCGATTTTTTTCATCCCTTCAGGGGTAATCGCTGAAAAGCGACGTGCGGCGATAATACGTTTGGCTGAGGTGACACCAATACCAGGCACACGGAGCAGTGTGGTGTAGTCAGCCCGGTTGATCTCGACTGGAAAAAACTCGGGATGTCGGAGAGCCCAAGCTGTCTTGGGATCAAACGTTTCGTCAAGAAAGGGGAGATCATCAGAGAGAATCTCATCTGCTGCAAAACCGTAGAAGCGCAAGAGCCAGTCTGCCTGATAAAGGCGATGCTCTCGCAGCAGTGGAGGTGAAGCCAGTACGGGAAGACGACTATCCTCACACACGGGCACATAAGCCGAATAATAAACCCGCTTGAGGTGCATCTTTTTATAAAGTCCCTGAGAAAGGCTCAAGATCTGAAAATCATTTTCAGGGCTGGCCCCGATAATCATCTGGGTACTCTGCCCTGCGGGAGCAAACCGGGGCGCCCGACGGTCAGCTTTGCGCTCAATCAGACTCGATGTTATCTCCCGACCAATGAGCGCCATAGGCTCCAGAATGGCATCCTTGTGCTTCTGGGGCGCAAGACGCTGCAGTGATACCTGCGATGGCAGCTCAATATTGACACTGATGCGATCGGCATACAGTCCAGCTTTCCTAACCAGTTCGCTACTGCAGCCGGGAATAATTTTAAGATGAATATAGCCACCAAACTGCTCTTCCTGGCGCAAGGTTTCGACAATCTTAACCATACGGTCCATGGTGACATCAGGGCTCTGCATAACCGCCGAGCTTAAAAAGAGGCCTTCAATATAGTTTCGGCGATAGAACTCAAGGGTAAGTTCGACCACTTCTCGTGCCGTAAAAGAGGCACGCTCAATATCATTGGATGAGCGATTCACACAATAGGCGCAATCATAGCGACAATCGTTGGAAAGAAGGATCTTAAGGAGAGAGATGCAACGACCATCATCCGACCAAGAGTGGCATATCCCGCTCTGCGAGGTATTGCCGATACCACCCGGGGAAGCTTCCCGCTTGCTGCCACTTGAAGCGCAGGAGGCATCATAACGGGCTGCACCTGAAAGAATCTGTAATTTGGCCAAAGTATCCATAGTCAAATATACAGAACCGGCAAGAATAAAAAGCAGGCAAGAGAGTCGGCGTAGCGGGATTCGAACCCACGACCCCTTCCACCCCAAGGAAGTGCGCTACCAGGCTGCGCTATACGCCGATACCATCTGAAAGGGTAGTGATTATAAAAAAATCTGTGAATATATAGCTAATGTTTTTTCAAAATTCAGACGTTTACATCCCCTTCCTGAACGATTTATTCACCTCATCCCATTGCGGGATTAGAGGTTATCAACATTTACCCCGTTAATAAACAGCAACAGGCAAATTCCCGCTGTTGAACAACAACGCTGCACGATTATGGATAAAGAGCTTACAAGTTATTTTTTTAAAGATAGTTAACCATAAGAGCAACACAAGTATTCAGCCTGAAAATAAATGCATCAGATAATAACTCAACAAGTTATCAACAATCCGCAAACACTTCTAAACATCCTGCTGATGATCAAACCGGTGCTTCAGATACTCTATCACCGGCGGCAAAAGGGAAAAGACAATAATGGCAACTATCAACAGCTTGAAATTATGCTGCACAAAGGTGAGTTGCCCAAAAAAGTAGCCACTGTATGTGAATAAACCAACCCAAAGCAGTGCTCCAACAATATTATACATGATGAATGTACCGTAACTCATGGCACCAATACCGGCAACAAAAGGGGCAAATGTTCTGATAATCGGCACAAAACGAGCTATGATAATCGTCTTGCCTCCATATTTTGCAAAAAACGCGTTGGTCTTTATGAGATGCCCGGTATTGAAAAAGCGGGAACTCTCATACTGAAATACTTTAGGACCTATCTTGTGACCAATCTGATAGTTCAGCGTATCACCAAGCACCGCTGCGATAAAAAAGAGTAAAAAAAGCAGATGGGGATTCAGTGAAGAATCGGGCATGGAGGCAAGTGAGCCCGCTGCAAAGAGAAGGGAGTCGCCCGGCAGAAAAGGGGTGACAACAAGCCCTGTTTCGCAGAAAACAATAAGAAAAAGAATACCATAAAGCCACAGACCATACTCAGCAGCCAAAAGCTGAAGATGCGTATCGATGTGAAGAATAAAGTCAACCAAAGAAAAGAGCAGAGCTGTAAATGAATAGTCCATTATGTACTTTACTGCTGAAAAATGAAAAGCAACCTTGTCTCCTTTTCGCCAACTGACAATGTACTCATTGAGCAGCAGAGTCGCAAAACCTCTGCTGCCCCTCCCTCTTGAGTGAAAACTGAAGAAACATTATTATATGTTTATATTATCCCCTGTTGATTTTCAACAGGAAACGCATAACGTCATTTCTCATGAGTTATTTAGCCTCAGCCAGATGCAAGCTGTACTACGAAGACACTGCTGATGACGATCTTTCAGTACAAAACAGGCCCGTGGTGCTGTTTGTAAATGGCTGGGCAATCTCTTGCCGATACTGGAAACCACTGGTAAAAGCTCTCTCTGCAAAGTACCGGTGTGTTATTTATGACCAGAGCGGCACAGGAAAAACAATTATCAAAGGTTATAATCCAGCTTTTACTATTCAGGGTTTTGCTGATGAAGCAGGTGAACTCATTGAGCACCTTGGACTCAACAGCTCAAGAAAGCTGCATATCGTTGGGCACTCCATGGGTGGTATGGTTGCCACTGAGCTCTGCCTTCGGTACGCCGATGCGGTCGTTTCTGGCACCATCATTGCTTGTGGCATTTTTGAAGAGACCGCCTGGACCACATTCGGTCTTTTTATGCTTGGTGGGCTGATTGATCTCTCTCTGAATTTTCGCACTGTTTTTCAGGTTGAACCATTACGAAGCATCTTTATCAAACGGGCAGCCACAAAAAAGATCCCCCTTGAATATCATGATGTGCTGATTGAGGACTTCACCCATTCAGACAAAGATGCAACAAATGCAGTTGGAAAAATTTCGATTGATCGCGATGTATTGAGAGCATATACCCGTCATGTACTTGCTATTGCCTCTCCCCTGCTGTGCAGTGTTGGCATGGCTGATAACACCATTCCGCCTGAAGGCACTCTTTCGCTCTACGAAAAACGCAAAGCAGAATCTGCGTCGCCCACACATCTGGCAAAGTTCATGGAGCTTGGTCACCTGCCAATGCTCGAAGAGACCGCTCAATTTGCACACGAGCTTCTACAACATTTTGAGCGTGCAGAACACTATTACAAGCTTCAACATTAAGACTTCATTGTGAGTAAAATATTCTCGAAAAAACAACTTCTCTTTATAGCATCACTTATCGCCCTGACGCTGGTCACCTCTGTGGCAGGTTATGCAGCAAAATCTTTTCTTGGTCTCCCAAGCATTGAGGAACTCGAAAATCCAAACCCCGACCTAGCCTCTCTTGTCTATTCAGAGGATGGCGTGCTTCTGCATAAATTTTTTCTGAAAAATCGCACCTTTATCTCCCTCAGGTCTATTCCGCGTTCGACCCGCTATGCCCTTATTGCCACTGAAGATGTAGCTTTTTATAATCACTGGGGTGTCGATATGCGACGACTGGTGCTGGCAATGGGCGAAAATATCATCAAAATGCGCAGTCGCTGGCAGGGGGCGAGCACCATTACCCAGCAGCTTGCAAAAAACCTCTATCTGACCCAGGAACGCACTGTCACCAGGAAAGTAAAAGAGTTGGTTACCGCAATTGAGCTTGAAAAAACATATACAAAAGATGAGATTCTGGCACTCTATCTCAATACGGTCTATTTTGGTTCAGGGGCTTATGGCGTTGAAGCTGCGGCTCACACCTATTTCGGTAAATCAGCATATTTACTGACGCTGCCTGAGAGTGCAACACTTATTGCCACGCTGAAAAACCCGACCGCCTACAATCCGGCAAAAAACCCCACCAGCGCTATCGGCAGAAGGAACCTTATCCTCTCACTGATGGAAAAGGAGGGATTTATAACCCCAAAACAGGCCGCCACCGCGAAAAAAAGCCCATTAGTACTGAAATACACTCCGGTGAGCCATCAGGGACTTGCGCCATATTTTACAGAATATATTCGTCAAACCATCAAGCCTGCCGCGCAGCTTGGCAATGTTGACCTCTACCGCGACGGCCTGACGATACATACAACGCTCGACAGTCGTATGCAGCAGTATGCCCAGCAAGCTGCCGCAGAACATCTTGCTGAATTGCAGGCATCATTTGACCGTGCATGGAGATGGCCGGAGTCACTCAAGACCCAGATCATCATGGAGAGTGAGCGGTTTAAAGAGCTGAAGGATAATGGATTTTCGGATCAGCAGGCCATGGCACATCTCAAGGCCGACAAAGTATGGCTGAACGATCTTCTGCAGGAGAAGACCCGAATTCAGGTTGCATTGGTTGCTATCGACCCGGCCAATGGACATGTTAAGGCCTGGGTTGGGGGCAACAGGTTCTCCTCCGATGACTACAAGTACCAGTTCGACCATGTCTGGCAAGCCAGACGACAGCCGGGTTCAACCTTCAAACCTTTTGTCTATACAACGGCTATCGACAAAGGGCTACCTGCAAACTTCCAGGTACTTGACCAACCTCTTGCCCTCAATAGCGGCAACGGAATCTGGTCCCCAAGAAACTCCGATGGCTCTTCGGGCGGCATGACCACTCTCCGCTCCGCCTTAAGCCGCTCACTCAACCAGGTTACTGTGCGGCTTGCCTACGAGAACCTCTCCACAGCGGAGATTATCAGCTATGCAAGAAAAATGGGCATCACCTCTCCCATGCCTTCAAACCTCTCTATAGCTCTTGGAACAGCAGAGGTATCACCGCTTGAACTGGCTGGAGCTTTTTCGACATTTGCCAATAACGGTTTTTGGAACGAACCTATATCTATCCTGAAAATCGAGGACAAACATAGCCGGGTTTTGTCGGAGTACACTCCAAACAGACGCTTTGCCATCGACTCCACCTCAAACTTTGTGATGGTTTCGATGTTGAAAGATGTGATCAACAAAGGTACCGGAGTTGCCGTCCGTGCCCGTTACGGCTTTAATGTTGAAGCCGCAGGAAAAACAGGGACAACGCAAAGCATGAGGGATGCCTGGTTTGCCGGATTTACCCCTCAACTTGTTGCCGTAGTCTGGACAGGATTTGATGACGAGCGCATCAAATTCACCTCAATGGAGTATGGTCAAGGCGCTCGCGCAGCGCTTCCTGTGTGGGCCGGGTTTATGAAGCGCTGCTACAGTGATCCAACACTGAAGCTTGAGAACAGGTACTTCCATATCCCGGAAACGGTTATTGCTGTCCCAATGTCAGGAGAGACCAACACCCCCTCTGACCTGCTTGGCAGCGATGTCTATATTGAATACTACACCCCGAAAGGCTTTCAGTACTATCAGGGCCACGCCGCCGCCGCTCCAACTCCAGCGCCAGAGGCACCAGCAGCAGCGCCTGCCAGCCCCAACAGCGTAGCTCCGGCGAACAAAAGTGGAGCCACAAAACCACAAAAACCTGCGCCAGTAGCTGCTCCCGCACCAGCGCCAAAACCAAAGCCGAAACCGGTACAACCCGTTTGAACTCCTGATC
>SESH01004688.1_pt1 | contig 37562 bp, 40 predicted proteins | sample 3171561 | NCBI WGS metagenome assembly SESH01 (sample SAMN10866947, study PRJNA518727) | freshwater metagenome | biome: subpolar coniferous forest; feature: holomictic lake; material: water; isolation source: holomictic Lake 442 2011 16.5 m and 2014 13 m | place: Canada: near Kenora, Ontario
CCAACGGGTGATACTGTAAGTCCTATACGGCGCTCTCTGCGTTTACCAATTTCTGCCCCGCTCGTTCTTTTTCGGCTTGCCAGTGCTACATGTCCCCGCGGTTGCAACCAGGCAGCCGTCAAGGCCACTGCAGACCCGAGACAGATCCGTTGTTCCCCATTTGCTGAGCGTCTGCGCGAACAAGGGCAGTGCCTCGCTCCGAGGCCGGTGACCGATCGCACGCTTGCGGATCTACCAGCTCGTGAGCTGGAACAGCGCTGCACCGTCTTCTTCTTGAAGCGCCGCTGTATCAGGAGAAAACCTGCACCACTGCACAGGCTGCAAGAGCAGCCCCCTTCTGCGCCCATGCACGCCACCAGCCGGCGCTTTACAAACCACACAACCCGCCTGGCTGACAAGTGCGCTAGGATTACCGCGCGCGACGCACTGATCGGCGTAAACGAGCCACCCGCTGGTGGTCACCCTGCGGAGGATCTATGTCTTATATAGCACCCGACGACATTCTCAGTCTGATGGCCATCATTCTCGCGCTGACTTGGCTTGGCTTCGTGATCGACGGGCATCGCATCGGTCGGGTCGTTCCGGGAGTGGTGTTCATCCTGACGGCAGGCTTGATCCTATCCAACTTATCGATCACGCCCTACTCCTCAACGGTTGCAGATTTTATCGGTCAGTACGTCGTGGCGGCCGCGATCCCACTGCTCATGATCAAAGCGGACCTCAAGAAAATTTTTATTGAAAGTGGTCGAGTCATGATTGCTTTTACGGCCGCATGCGTCGGCATCGTGGCTGGCGTGCTGGTCGGTTACTACGTGCTGGCGCCCTGGCATGTGGGGGCTAAGGTGGCCGGTTTCTATGCGGGGGCTTTTATCGGCGGCACCATCAGCATGATTGCTGTCGGCAATGCTGTGCAAATGACCCCGGCTGAAATCTCAGCGGCAACTGGCGCCAGCATGATACCCAGCGTCTGTGGACTCATGGCCCTCGTGGCACTACCTAACCTGCGTTTTGTCCAACGCTACTTGTCTTACCGCAGTACCAGCGAGGCCACCGAACCGGGTACCGCAGCCACCGGGGCGAGCCCGACGCCCGAATTTCGCTTGACGCACATCACCGGCGCGCTAGCCCTGACGTTCACCATCTGCGCTCTCGCCCGGGTGGTAGAGCGGTTGGTCTCTGCTCCTGTCGGCCACGATCAGAGCCCGTACCACATTCTCTATGTCACTACCCTGACGGTCATTATTGCGAATGTCTTTCCACGCCAGTTGCAACGACTGCGCGGGGAGTTCGATTTGGGCATGATCTTTATGTACCTGTTCTTCGCGATGATTGGGCTCGGCACCAATATCACCTCGTTTTTAGCCAATGCGGTCAGCCTATTTTTCTATGTGCTCCTGGTCCTCGGCATTGGGATCGTGGTGACCGTCGCCGTAGCCCGACCGCTCAAATTGGACCTAACCGAAACCGTCACGGGCCTCGGCGCCGCGATTGTCGGACCGGCGGCCACTGTAGCGGTTGTTGCAGGGAAGGGCTGGCACTCGATGGTGAGTCCTGCGGTAATGACCGGTATTTTCTGCCATATTATTGGCAACTTCGTTGGCGTCACGATCGCCGCACTGCTGCAATAAGGGAACCGCTGAGGGCTGACTTCGCAGCGCCAGAGTTTGAGCCCCGCGCCTATACTGGAAGTCGATTAATCGCTCCGAGAAACCAGCCGCATGAAGAACATTGTCTGCTTTGGCGAATTGCTCTTGCGTCTTGCGGCTCCCGCTAAGGAAACGTTACTGCGCTCTGCCCAGCTGGAAGCAGGTTTTGGCGGTGCCGAGGCCAACGTGGGCCTTGCCCTCGCCGCTTTCGGACACCACAGTCAGATCGTTACCACCTTGCCGGCCAACAGTGTCGGCGAGGCTTGCCTTGGAGAGTTGCGCCGCTACGGCGCAGACACCCGTGGTATCCGCCTGCTGCCTGGTCGCATGGGGTTGTACTACCTGACACCGGCCGCGCAACTGCGCCCTGCCCGCGTCGAATACGATCGCGCGCACTCCGCCTTTGCGCTTGCCGAACCGCACCGGTATGACTGGCCTGCCTTGCTTGCGGGGGCTGATTGGCTGCACGTGAGCGGCATCACGCCCGCACTGGGTCCGCAAGCCGCGCGAGCCCTAGACGAGGCCGTCTCCCACGCAGCGGCGCTTGGCATTGCCCTGTCTGTGGACTGCAACTATAGGCCAACCCTTTGGACCGGCCGGGGAGCCGAGGCGCGCGCGGCGTTGCGCCAACTTGCCCAACAAGCGCAACTCTTATTTGCCGGCCCTAACGATGCCGCGATGCTCTTTGACGCCGAACTTGGCGCCGGCTCCCACACGCAGCACTGCGATCGCGCTGCCGAAGCCATGTTCGCCGCCTGTCCTCGGGTGCAGCAGATCGCCAGTACGGTGCGGGTGGTGCACCATGCCGAACACCACACCCTTAGTGGCTATCTAGCTGACCGAACTGGCAGTTCCGTTAGTCGATCGTTCGAACTCCTCCCCTTGATTGAACGCATCGGCGCCGGCGATGCGTATGCAGCAGGAATCTTGCATGGCTTATGCGTGGGGATGGGCAGGGCTGCTACGGTCGATTTTGCCGCCGCCGCGACGGCACTGAAACACTGCATTCCCGGAGATTTCAGTACCACCCGGGTCAGCGAGGTGGACGCGCTGCTGGCTAACGCCAGTCGGGACGTACAGCGTTGAGTTGTCGGTCGGTCGGCACCAACATCGGCATTAGCCACTTTGATACCGGCATGAGGAACAATCTCGCTGGGAGATGGCCTTTCCACTGGATAATCCGGCTTCCCTTACACGGCACCGAAAACCCAATGACGTACGCTACACAGGTGACCGATGCAGGAGTTTGATGTCGCGATTGCCGGTGGCGGCGTCAATGCACTCGCCTGTGCGGCGGTATTAGCGCGCGAGGGTTTGTCGGTCTGCGTAGTCGAACGCAACCCCTGGGTCGGTGGTGGCGCGATCACGCGCGAGGTGACCTTGCCGGGCTTTAAGCACGACTTGTTCGGCTCATCGCACGTCTGGATCCAGTGCAATGCCGACTTCAAGTCGATTCAACCTGAACTCGAACAATACGGATTGCGCTATTTGGCGCCTACGGATCACATCACCGGCCATCCGGATCGCGCAGGCGGACCGGGCATTGTGATTCACAAGTCTATCGACCGCACCTGCGCGTCGATCGCCAAGTACTCTGCAGCCGACGCAAGCCGCTACCGCCAGGTATACGACGACTTCGCCCTGGTCAAAGACGGGTTTCTCAAAGCGTTCTTCTCCCCGCCCTCGCCGCCTTCCACCATGGCCCGCGCGCTCGAAACCAGTCATGAGGGTTTGCGCCGCTTGCAGGAGTTTTCGCTCTCCGCGCGCGCGTGGGTGGAACGCCACTTCGAAAATGATTTCGTCAAAGCCGTCATGCTCAACTGGGCACTCGCACCACAAATTCTGCCGGAGCAGGAAGGCGCTGGGCAGTCTTTTTACATCATGATTCCCGCCATCCATGTCTATGGTCAGGCGATCCCCGAGGGCGGCAGCCAGGAGTTGCCCAACGCCATGGCCCGTTACGTGGAGGCGCACGGCGGGCAGGTACTGACGGGCACGGCCATCGAGGCGATCACGATTGAAGACGGGCAGGCCCGTGGCCTACGACTGACCGATGGACGCCAGATCAAGGCGCGGCGCGCCGTGGTCTCTGCCTTGGAGCCAAAGCAAACCTTTCTCAAATTTGTCGGCCGCGAACATCTGGCCCCTGCGTTCGTGCGTCAGGTGGAGGGTTATTCCTTTGGCAAAATCAGTATCTGCCGAGTGCATTTAGCGCTCAGCGAGGCGCCACGTTTTCTCAACGGCGCGGATATGAGCGCCTGCCTTTTTCACCGCGTCGTCGATTCCACCGAGCAGATGATCCGTTTCTACGCGGATATCGCCAATGGGGTGCCACCAGCCGACCCCTTCCTGTGGTCCGCCTGTTGGACCTTACTCGATCCGACGCGCGCCCCGCCCGGCCAGCACACGTTGATCCTGGACACCTTTGTGTCCAACTGGCTTGCCGATGGTCGAAGCTGGGCCGAATTCGGCCCCACTTATGTGCGCGAGACCTTAATTCCCAAGTTGCAGCAATACGCCCCAAACATCAACGCAGACACAATCCTCGGAATGTATGTGGAAACGCGCGAGTCGCTGGAAGCTGCCAATCCGAGCTTCGTCGACGGCACCACCAATGGCGGCGAACGGATCGCGGCGCAACTGGGCTACTTTCGTCCGTTCCCAGGCTACGCCCATTACCGATCCCCCATTCGTCAGCTGTACATGACCGGTCCGCACTGCCATCCCGGTGGTGGCATTTCGGCCATGGGCACGATTACCGCGCGCGTCATGCTCGATGATTTGGGCATCAAGCGCGCAGATTTTTGAACCGCACCGTCTCGGAGACCCGAATGAACAAGAAGATTGAAAAGTACACGGCCTTGATCGTGCAACCGCACGTGCACGTCGCCGAGGACCGCGCGGGAATCAAAAAGAACCTCGATCGCGCGCTGAACCTCATCGACTTTGGTGTTGGCTACTCGTGGGAATTGCCCACCCGCCTGGTGGTCTTTCCGGAGTACTTCCTGCAGGGCGTCACGACCCCAGGAAAAGGTGAGCATGGCATCGACAGTTTCATGAAAAAGGCCATCACTTTCGACGGCCCAGAATTTCGGGCGCTGTCAGACAAAGCGCGCGAGTACAAGATTTACATCGCAGGTGGCGGCATCGTCGAACAGGTACCCGAATTCCCTGATCGCTGGTTCAACTCGGCCTTCATCATCGGCCCCGATGGCGAATTGGCGCTGCGTTATCACAAGTGGCACATTCCGGCCTCGATCGGCCTCGGCACGAGTCCGCACGATCTTTTTGACGAATACAAAGCAGTGTTCGGCGGCGACATCAAAGATCTGTTTCCCGTCATCGACACCGAGATCGGCAAACTCGGCACCATGACCTGTCACGACGGCTGTACACCGGAGGTTTCCCGTGCGCTCGGCTATAACGGCGTGGAGGTGATCTGCCATCCGGTCGCGCTACAAGAAATGGAGGGCGTCTCACAGCCCTGGGACTTCTGGATGTTTACGCGTCGCACCCGCGCCCATGACAACATGGCCTACGTGCTCGGCTCGAACTGGGGCACAGTCGACTATGCCTACTATCCCAAAGCATTTTGTCCTGGCAACTCTATGGCCATCGACTACACCGGCATGGTGATGCGCCACGCGCCCTACCCCGAGGAGCAGGTGCTCTCGGTCACTATCGATATTGAATCCTTGCGTGAACACCGATCCCGCTGCAACCACAACACGTGGGTGGACCTGCGTACCGAGGGCTTTCGCCAGATCTACGAGAAGCCGATGTATCCGGCGAACCAGTTCCCAACGGGACGCCCGCCGCGTACGCTGGCCGACAAGATGGGTCCGCTACGAGAGGTGTTCGGCGATCTGTACGGTCGTGGCCAATTCACACCACCAGCAGGCATGACCGTCCAAGATATGGTTGATCTGCATGAGCGGCGCGTACGTAACGCGCAAGAACGCGGCACTCTCAAGAAGAGCTGAGCACACGCATGAAAGTTACCTCCGCTCTGGCCAATATGGATGTACAGATTGGCACCGTCCGCCGCGAGGGTCATGACCTGATCCTTGGTTCGGCGCCAGGCAGTTCTATCGACGCAGTCATCCGACTCTCGGCGCGCGAGGTCGTCCGCATTCTTGCGCGTGTGCTCGGCTCGCGCGCGGGGCTGATCTTCGTGTTGGGGTTGCCGTTCTTTTGGCTACGGCAACGGCTGGCCGGTGAGCAAAGCGCTACTGCAACGGCACTTGGCGCGGATGAACGCACCAATATAAACAAACCCTGGTAAGCGGTTTAGAGCCTGACCATCACCGATTTTGATTCTAGGTAGAGCATGAGGCCCTCGCGCCCATGCTCGCGGCCCCAACCCGACTGTTTGAAGCCACCAATCGGCATGCTCAGCTCAGGAATGCCGTGACTGTTCACCCAGACAATGCCGGATCGTAGTGCGCCAGACACGCGATGCGCGCGGGCCACATCGGCTGTCCAGATGCTCGCCGCTAATCCATAGATGGAATCGTTTGCCTGCCGCACGGCTTCCTCTTCGGTCTCGAAGGGCATGACCGTGACAACCGGCCCAAAGATTTCCTCGTGCACTGCGGGTGTCGCACCATGCGCACAGCTAATGACCGTCGCCGGATAGAAGAACCCCTGTCCCGGCGGCACCTCGGCCCCCGTCAATCGTTGAATCCCATCGCCCTGACTGCGCGCCACAATCGCGTGCACTGAAGCCCGATGTGCGGCCGAAATCAATGGGCCCATGTCCGAATCCGGGTCCAGCCCAGGACCCACGCGAAGAGCGGCCGCGCGCGCAGCAATGCCAGCACACACGGCTGCATAGACCGAGCGCTCGGCGTAGATGCGTGAACCGGCCACGCAGACTTGCCCGGCATTGCCAAAAATAGCACCCGCAGCGGCAGGCACTGCCGCTGCCAAGTCTGCATCGGCGAAAATCAGGGTGGGCGACTTTCCACCCAACTCCAGGGAGAGGCGCTTGAGGTTGCCGCGCGCGCTGTCGAGCAAGGTCTTGCCGACCGCCGTTGAACCAGTGAAGGCAATCTTGTCCACCTGCGCATGCTGCGCCAGGTGCTGCCCGACCAGGCGGCCGCTGCCACTCAGGACGCTTACCGTGCCTGGGGGAATCCCCGCTTCCAGCAGCAACTCGCCGAGTCGGAGCACCGACAACGTGGACCACTCGGCCGGCTTAAGCAGCACCGAACACCCGGCAGCGAGCGCCGGCGCGAGCTTCCAAGCGGCCGCGACAAGGGCGCCATTCCAAGGAATAATTTGTGCTACCACGCCCACGGGTTCGTAGCGAACGTAACCATGGAAGCTTTGCCCCGGCACCGAGGGCTCGAAAAGTTCGCCGCCTTGCTTGGTGCACCAACCGGCGTAATAGCGAAAGGTATCGGCCGCATGCGGTACTTCATGCGCCAGTGTCGGGACATACAACTTGCCCCCATCCAGGCATTCCAACTCCGCGAGCATCTGTGCATTGGCCTCGATTAATTCGGCCACTCGCCAGAGGCATTTTTCCCGCGCAGCAGGCGTAAGACGGCGCCAGCGGCCATCCTCGAAGCTCTGCCGAGCAATAGCAACCGCGATCTCCACATCGGCGACCCCGGCCACGCAGAACTGGCCCACCGCCGCACCCGTTGCCGGATTGATGGCAGAGGCACTCTGGCCCGTGGCGCCTGCGCGCCATTGCTCTCCCACCAACAGAGGCCGCGTCGTCGCGAGAAAGCGCTGCGTCTGCTCCGAGATGGTGTGCAGGACGGCCATAGCCTAGCGCGCCAGATAGCCAGCTAAAACACGCAACACTGCCTCATTCTCATGTTCAAGCCCCACCGTGATGCGCAAGCACCCTTCAGGCCCACTGGCCCCCACGGGGCGTGGAATGATCCCTGCGCCTTCCAGCGCGGCAGCAGCCCCATGCGCGGTATGCGTTCCATCTATGAAGCGTAGCAGATAGAAATTCGCGGCGGACGGTACGAATGCAACACCCGCCAGACGGGTCGCCACACCGTCCTGCAAGCGCTGTAGTGCACGTGCGTTGCTCGCACGCACGAACTGCGTATGCGTATGGTCTAAAACCGCAGCGGTCGCCGCGGCCATGGCCGGGCCTGAGGCATTGAACGGGGTGCGAATGCGCTGTACCGCGTCAATCACACCGGCCGGCGCGTGCGCCCAACCGATGCGCAGACCGGCCAAGCCATACAACTTTGAGAAAGTGCGCGTCACTACGACGTTGTCGGCCTCGGTCACCAAACGGTGGCCCGCATCAAAGTCCTCCGCCGTCACGTAGTCGGCGTAGGCCCCATCGAGCACCAGCAACACGTCAGGTCGCAAGCCGGCGTGCAGACGCAGGAGTTCGCTACGGGACAGGTACTGACCGACCGGGTTATTTGGGGAGGCCAGAAACATTAACCGCGTCTGTGGCGTCACCGCTGCCAGGAGTTGATCGGTATCCGGCCGCCACTGCGGCTCCTCCGCGATGACCAATTGCGCGCCGGCGGCCGTTGCATGGACCATGGCCATCGCAAAGCTGTAGCGACTGAACACTACCTCATCGCCGGCTCGCACATAGGCGCGAACCAGCAACTGCAACAGTTCATCGGAACCATTCCCACAAACGATATGATCTGCATCAATAGCGAAGGTGGACGCTATCGCTTCTCGCAAGGCCGTTTGCGTCCCATCGGGATAGCGAAAAAGATTCGCTGCAGCCGCGTGGTACGCAGCGATGGCATGTGGTGAGGGACCAAAGTGTGACTCGTTCGCCGACAGCTTGATCGGAACCATGCCGGTCCCAAGCGCTCCTTTGCCTTGTTGGAACGGAGACAGGACCGCCAGCTCGGATCGCGGCTGCGGGGCAGCGACCGAATCGGCTGCTCGTATTAGCACCACAACGTTCTCCAGATTCAGCGCACCGAACTCGCCGAGGACATAATGATATGCGGCCATGGTGTGGCCATGTCGCCGCAAGGCACTTCAATTAGTACCGGGGCATTGCGTTCGAGCGCCTTGCTGATCGCCGGGCCCAATGCCTCTGGGCCCTCTACGCGCAGCGCCTCCACACCAAAACTTTGTGCGTACCGAATAAAGTCTGGATTGCGCAGGTCGGAGCCGATATGCCGACCGCCGAACCAATCATTTTGCTGACGTTGGACATTCTGAAATTTATTGTTATTGAACAATACCGTCACCAGACCAATGCCGTATTGGGCGGCCGTCGCTAATTCATTGGACGTGAACAAGAATCCGCCGTCGCCACAAATGTTGACCACCGCTTTATCCGGATGCGCCACCTTGACGCCGAGCGCGGTGGCATACCCGTAGCCCAGCGTGCCCTGGTAACCGCTATTGACGTGATGGCGCGGCGCGTAGCACGGCAGCCCATACCAAGAAGCATAGCCGACCTGTGTGATTTCATCGACAAAGTAGCCGTCATCCGGCAGTGCAGCGCGAATCGCTGCCAGATAAGCCATCTGCGGCTGCACGCCGGCTATACGTCGGGCTGTGGCGGCCTTGAGTTCGACGAGTTCTGTCTCGCGCGACGCGGCCTGCGTCCCAACCCGGACCAAAGCTGCCAGCAGAGAGCGCACCGCATCCCCTGCATCTGCGTGCACAGCGACCGCAGGCTCCTCTACCCGCGCGATTTCCGCGAGATCGATGTCGATACGTATGACCTTACGCTCGGAACCTGTTTTCCAGTGCAATAACTGCTGCTCTAGACGGGTGCCGATGCCAATCACCACATCGCAGGTCTTCCACAGTTCGAAGCCAGCCGGCAGTACTTGCGCCAAGTAATGGCGATCCGACACGATGCCCCGGCCGCTACGGAATGACACCACAGGGGCCTGCAAACGTTCTGCTAGTTCCAAGACCTCAGCCGCTGCATCGATGGCACCGCCACCTACAATGATCAAGGGTCTGCGTGCACCCGCGAGCAACTGAGCCGCAGCGGCGATGCGATCTTCATCAACCACTGGCGCGGCTAACGGAGCCGCACCGGCCAGCAACTGCACAGCACCCTGGGTACCCATGATGTCCATCGCCATTTCTAGCGACACCGGGCCACGACGCCCGCCGCACAGGCGAGCGAACGCTGCGTTGACCGCGGCAGGCGCCTCAGCAGGGCTGCCTATACGCGCAGCCCAACGCGTGATGGAACGCAGAGTCGCCAATTGATCTGGTAGTTCGTGCAAGTAGCCAATGCCGCGACCGATCGCGCCGCTCGGAATTTGTCCGGTCAGGCACAGGACCGGTGCATTGGTGGCATACGCCGTGCATAAGGCCGCGGCCGTATTCAGCACCCCCGGGCCTGGCACCACCGTAAACACCCCCGGTCGGCCCGTGGAACGGGCGTAGCCAAAGGCCATGTACGCGGCCCCTTGCTCATGGCGCGACCCAACAAAGCGGACCCGCCCTTCGCTGCGATACATCGAATCAAAGAAATGGTCGAGTTGCCCGCCAGGCAAGCCGAAGATCGTGTCGACGCCATTGGCAAGCAACTGTTCAAGCAATGCATCGGCGCCACTCATGCTGGCCATGGGGATTCCTGCGCTTCGAGTGGGAAAGTAAACCATTAACTCGCGCAAGCGTTTGCTGCGCAACACATTACTTCTCATCAGTTCATTAGCAGACCTAATTCAGGGGCGTGATACCTCGTGCTAGTCTTGCCCTGTGCGCGACGATTCGGTCATGGCCTCGGCGGAGCGACCCTCCTCCACGAGCCAATCCCGAAATGCCGCCACCACCGGATCGCTCAGCGAGCCGTGCGTACAGACCGCGTAATAGGCGTACTTTGACGGGAGGCTCAGTGCAAAGGGACGAATTAGATTCCCCTTCGCCAACGCGTCCGCGACCAAAGCACTGCGACCGAGCGCCACGCCATCCCCGTTTACCGCAGAGGCGGTCACCAGATGAGAATGATTAAAACCGGGACCCCGCTCCGTGTCGATACCACTGACGCCGGCCGCAGCGAGCCAGCCCTGCCAATCGGTCACCATCACGTCGTGCAACAAGGTATGCACGCGCAGGTCCTCAGGCGTGCGCAGCGGCCGTTCCGCGGTCACAATCGCAGGATTGCAGACGGGGAAGATCTCCTCGGACAAAAACTGCACGACCTCAAGCCCACCCCAGTCGCCATCCCCGTAACGGATGTCGATATGCACGGCGCCTTTAGCCAAGGCATCTGCCTCCAGATCTGCCGCCAACACACGCACATCCGTGGTGGGATGCTGACGCATGAAGCGCCCCAGGCGCGGCAGCAGCCACAGCAAACCGAACGAATCGAGGGTCGCGACGTTAAGAATGCGCTGCCGGCGTCGGTCCATCACGGTGCTGGTTGCACTACGAATCGTATCCAGCGCCGCGCTGACGCGAGGCAAGTAGTCACGACCCGACTCGGTCAGTGCCAGTCCTTGACCACGCCCTATGCGATGGAACAGCGCAACGCCCAGCCATTCCTCCAGAGCCTTGATCTGATGACTGACGGCCGCTTGGGTGACGTGCAAGGACTCAGCGGCACGCGTGAAACTGAGGTGACGCGCTGCGGCCTCAAAGACCACCAGAGCATTCAGGGGCGGAAGGCGACTGGCCATTGACACAACCTTAGGATAACGGCAGAAGTGTAGTCTGCCTCAGGAGTCGACTCGAATGAAAATCATCGACGCGCGCGTGATTGTCACCTGCCCCGGCAGGAACTTCGTCACGCTCAAAATTACCACGGACAGCGGCCTCTACGGGATCGGTGACGCCACGCTAAACGGCCGGGAACTGGCGGTGGCCGCCTACCTCAGCGAACACGTGAACCCGTGCCTGATTGGACGGGACGCCCAACGCATCGAAGACACTTGGCAGTACCTGTACCGGGGCGCGTACTGGCGCCGCGGTCCGGTCACCATGGCTGCCATCGCCGCGGTAGATACCGCCCTGTGGGACCTGAAAGCCAAGGCCGCCGGCATGCCCCTCTACCAACTCCTCGGTGGGCGCAGCCGTTCCGGCGTGATGGTGTATGGACATGCCAATGGCCGAGACATCGAGGAAACCGCCGACGAGGTGGCTAAGTACCAGGAGCTTGGTTATCTTGCGATCCGCGCCCAATCTGGCGTACCGGGTATGGCCAGCACCTACGGTGTCTCTGGCGACAAGATGTATTACGAACCGGCCGACGCGGACCTCCCAACCGAAAATCTGTGGTCTACGGAGAAATACCTGCACCACGTGCCACGCCTGTTCGAGGCGCTGCGCCTGCGCTTCGGCGCCGATCCGCGACTCCTGCACGACGTGCATCATCGCCTCACCCCGATTGAGGCGGCGCGCCTTGGCAAGGCCTTAGAGCCCTACGCCATGTTCTGGTTGGAAGACGCGACCCCAGCAGAGAATCAGGATAACTTCCGACTGATCCGCCAGCACACCGTGACCCCTCTTGCAGTAGGGGAAGTCTTTAATACGATTTGGGACTGCAAGAGTTTGGTCGAACAGCAGCTTATAGACTACATCCGCACGACCGTGGTGCATGCCGGCGGAATAACCCATCTCAAGCGGATCGCTGAATTCGCAGCACTACATAACGTGCGCATGGGCTGCCACGGCGCCACAGACCTGTCGCCGGTCTGCATGGGCGCCTCTTTGCATCTGAACACAGCAGTGGCCAACTTCGGCGTGCAGGAGTACATGCGCCATACTGGCGAAACCGACGCTGTTTTCCCCCACGATTATCATTACAAGGCCGGCTATCTACATGCGGGCGAGACGCCCGGGCATGGGGTCGATATCGACGAAGATCTCGCGGCCAAGTTCCCCTATCAACGGGCCTATTTGCCGGTCAACCGACTGGAGGACGGGACGCTCTGGAATTGGTAATCGAGCCGCCTGAAAACCAAAAAGAAACGGCCCTGTGCAGTCACCTGCGCAGGGCCGTTTTTATTTTACAGTGCGATCAGAAGTGGAACGTGAAGTTCACACCAATCGTCCGCGGGTGCGGACGCAACCGCATGCCCGAAAGACCGAACTTCTGATACGTACCCGTGTAGTAGTGCTCGTCTGCCAGATTGAGCACGTAGAAGCCAACCGACTTCTTCTCCCAATCAAAGCCACCGCGCAGATTGACAACATCGAACGCGGGGACCTTGTAGGGGAACTCACTGTCGGGAACAAACCGAGTAAGACCAGAGTTCGGCGATGGGCCGCGCGTCTGCTTGTTGGTGATGCCCTCAATGTCCGAGTATTGACTGGCGCGGTGCTGGTACTCACCACGCACCCAAGCGGAGTTGGCACCCATCGGCACTCGGAACTCGCCGTATGCACTCGCCGTGACCTTCGGTGAATTCGGAATCGGCAAGCCTACGAGATCCACCTTATAGCCACCCGTGATCGTCGAGAGCTTGTGCCCATTGACGCAATCGGGATCCAAGGCGCCGTCTGTGCAGGACTGATTCTCGAGAATTTTGGCGTCCAGATAGCCCATCGTGGCGCCCACGGTAAAGTGTTCAGTGGCCCGTGCGGTCAGCTCAATTTCAGCACCCTTGGCTTCTGCCGAGGGAATGTTGATGGTCTGCTCGAAATTCGTCGACAGGTCGCCCGGCACTAGGAAGCGGAACGCCTCCATCTGCAGATCGGTCCACTTCATGTAGAACACATCGGCATTCAAGCGCACCCGATGGTCAAGGAACTCCGCCTTGAAGCCGGCTTCGTAATTCCACAGCGTCTCCTTGCGGAAGGGCCCCGCCAGCGGATCACCGCTAGCCGAATTGCCCATCGACAGGCCACCAGCTTTGTAGCCACGTGAGATCGTCGCATACACGCTCGCATCTTCGGTCAACTTGTAGCGCAAACCCACGCGCGGCGTGACGTCATCAAAATTCGTGCCGCCTACAGCCGGCGTGCGCGCGAAATTAATGAAGCTCTGGAAGAAGTGGTACGCGCCGTCCTGAAAGCCAGTGGTTGGGTGAATGCCATAACCTTGGAAGGTACGGTCCACGGAGTCTTTCGTATAGCGCGCGCCATAGAACGTCTCTAGGTGCGAACCCCACTTCGATGTCTTATCAAAGAACGCCGAGAAGCTGCCCACCGAGTACGTCTTGCTGTTCTTCGACAGACCAAGCCCAGTCGGGAAAGGCGGCAAGAAGCCAAATTCAGACCCATCGCGTACCAGGCTGCCGGTGGGATTGGACGACACGGCAATGGTGTTGTCCTGATCCTGCTTGTCCTGCGCATACATTAGGCCGAGCACCCAGCTACCGTTCTCATCGAGCGACTGCAATCGCGTCTCGATGCTGCGCGAATCGCCCTTGTAATGGTTGGTACGGGACAACAGGTCTAAGTTGCCAATCAAGTCCTGATCGAAGAAACGTTCGTTGTCGGTTCTGATCGAGCCGAAAATCGTCTTCCACGTCAAGTTTGCCGAAAGCTTGTGCGCAATGTTTAAAACGACGATGGAGGTGTTGTCCTCATTTTTCTGAGTCAGATCCGAGCTAAAGCGGGTCTGATTTTTTGGCCAAAACCCGGTGCCTGGATCGAAAGCGGTGCCCGGCTGATAACCAAAGGTATCGATGGTATCGAGATCATTGACGCCGGAAGGAACGGTTTCATCTGCGCCCTGCCGGTCGATACCTTGCAACAGGCTCAGGCTAACACGCGTATCTGCAGATGGCGTCCACAACATCTTGACACGCGCATTCAGCCAAATGTGATCGGAGCCATTGCCATGCGCACTGATGTTGTGAACCATGCCGGTGCTATCGTCGTACTGAAACACCGCGCGCATCTTGAAGGTATCGCTGACCGGGAAGTTCCAAGCCGCGGTGAGGTTCGCCGCGTGACCCGAACCATAAGATTCACCACCGAAGGTGACTTGCCCCTCGTCCGTTGCGTTCGGATCACGTGTCGAAAGGTTGAGTGCGCCGCCGAGTGCATTGCGACCGAACAACGTGCCTTGTGGGCCACGCAGCACTTCGATGCGCTCCATATCCGGCATAAATGGATTGGCGACGCCGTTCGGCACCGATGCAATCGAGAACTCGTCGAGATAGACGCCGACTGAATTAACGAACGCGTTCTCACCGGTCACGAGGTTATTCACGCCGCGGATCGAGACCGTTAGGCCGCGCGAGCCGGACTGCTTGTCCTCGGTAAAACTGACATTCGGGGTAGCGACCAGGTAGTCCGCTGCACCTTTTGCATTGAGTTTTTCAAGCGTCTCCCCTGAGAAGGCGCTGATGCTGATGGGGACGTCTTGGAGGTTCTCCGAGCGACGCTCCGCCGTTACGATGACCTCACTTAGTGCGCCGTTATCGGCTGCGTGGCCGGGCACCGTCTGCGCGTAGGTCGCGCCAGAAGAGAGCGCCAAAATGCTGGCTACTGCTTTGTAAATTGGTTTCATCGTTCACCCCTTGAGATAGTCCAAACTTATTCTTCGATCGACAGGCAGCTTATGCTGTCTGATTCTCGCAACACCCATTGTTGCGCCCGGGCTTCAAACGCAAGGGCCACCGATCGCCCTCACGAAACGCGGCCAGCTCAAGCATAACGCCCTACTGTAGCAGAATAGAATAGCCCTACGAGTCCCCAGCGGATCGTTTCTAATTCGCCACATGATTAGAACTAATCGGTCTACGACCGTCTCCCACAGCGCGGAGGCGCACGACATCGCTCCGGCGCGCGCCAATCGGGGCCGCAAGCGCACTGCAATGCGGCGAGAACTCCAGTGCTGCTGTTCGGACGCTCCAGTTCAGGCATAGTCCGTGGATGGGCGGACCGCTTGCACAGAATCACCCGCTACCAACCCGGTGAGACCCCACGATGAAAACTGTACTAATCACCGGCTGCAACGGCGGCTTTGGAACGGCAGCCGCCCTTGCCTTCGCGCGGGCGGGCCATACGGTCTACGCGAGCCTGCGTGATCCGAGCAAGGGCCAGCCCCTTCTGACCGCTGCCGCCCGAGAGGGCCTTAGCGTTCGACTGGTGCCGTTGGACGTGAACTGCCCAGCCGAGTTCGCGCCGCTGCTGGAAGCGATTGTGGCGACCACAGGCCGTATCGACGTACTGGTGAACAATGCCGGTATCCTGCGCCCCGGCGCCTTCGAGGACCTCTCAGACGCCACCCTGCGTGAGGTCATGGACACCAATTTGCACGGGCCGCTGAACCTCACCCGGGCAGTACTCCCTTACATGCGACGGCAACGCGATGGCTACATCATCATGATCAGCTCACTGTCTGGGCTCGCCGGTCTGCCAGGGGATGTGGCCTACGCGGCCAGCAAATTCGCGCTTGAGGGCGCAACCGAAGCGTTGCGACACGAGGTGGATCGATGGCACATCAAGCTGGCCTTGGTCGAAGCGGCGTTGTACGCAACCGCACTGTTCGAACAAAGACCCGCCGTCGCCGCAGCGGCGCCACCGGCACCCCCTAGCGCGTCGCCGTATCACGCCCTGAATGCGCACCAGTCCCGTACGGTGTGCGCACGGCTGCCCGAGGCCGCCGATCCCCGCGCGGTCGGCGAGTTGCTGGTAGAAATCGCGGCATCCGACGGGCGTCAATTGCGCTGGCCTGCCGACGCGCGCTCGCGCGGCGTACTGGCGACATTGCTTGGCCAAGACGACCAAGCGCGCGATCGCTTCCTGCGCGAGGTTTCCGGTACCGACTGGTGGAGCGCCGGCGCCGACGCCCCTTTAATCGGATCAGACTGAACGCAGACGTTGACGTCCCGTGCGGCTCATTAGCCTGTGGTCGCTCGAGCGGACGGTGAACCTCGGCACACCGCCGCCAGTTTGTTGCCGTCTGGATCGAAGATGTATGCCGCATAAAAATCGGCGTTGTATTGCGGGCGCCAACCGGGCGCGCCGGCACAACTGCCGCCGGACGCTAGCGCGACGCGATGGAATCCATCGACGGCATCGGTCGATAGGGCGCGCAACGCAACCATGACGCCGTTACCGGGCTGAGCCGGCGCCCCATCAAACGGTGGACAAAGCCATAACGCCAATTGCACTACACCCTCTTGCGCATACTGGCCCCATCCGGACCAGTCGCCAAACTCTTCCCCAGGGGTGGTACAACGCGTCTGTCCCAGCGTGGCCAAGACGGTGTCGTAAAATACGCGCGACCGTTTTGGATCATTCGTCCCTAAACAAATGTAGGAAAACATAGGCACCCCCTATTGGTTGCAACGTCTCGCATACACCGGAGTCCTTGGGCGACAGCACCCTGCGGGCTCACCCCGCCCCCCACTGCGTGGACTGCCTGCGCCCTACCGTGACGGCAGCGCCCCCGCAAAGGTGCGCAATGCAGCGATGACCCTCCCAACGGCATCGCCTTACTCCGACGTAAATTCGATCGTGTCCCAGCGGCGAGCCTCCTGCTGGCGGCCAAAACGGCGCAGTGCGTCGGCCAAACTCCGCGCATTCCAATCCAATACCGCGTGCGCCCCCCGCGTCAATGTCGGCAGCGGCTCCACGACGGAGCCAAATCGACGCAGCACCAAAAGCGGCTTTGCCGCCGTTGCTGCAAACCGCGCCTGGAACGCCACGGCCTCAGGGTCCAGATCAAAATGGGCGGCCAGCAGGATGACGACCTCCGCCGCTTGAATCTGCCGACGCCAAGCCTCCCGCTGCCCTTCGCGCCCTTCTGGCGGACACGCATCCGGCGCCGAGACCAACTGATAGAGCAGTCGACGCGCCCCGTCGAGGTACTCCAGTACCCGCAGATACTCCTCGTCGGCCGCAAACCGGTGGCTGACGTAGATCCGCAGGGGTAAATCTGCACTCGTATTCGTCATGGTCCATCCCTCGTTGCGAAGCCCTGACTGTACCGCACCGATGGGGCCGGAAGCCGGTAAGATCGGGGCTCTGCGGAGTACCTATGCGCATTCTCATCTACAACATCCGCTACGCCACCGGGACCGGCCCGGCGTTCCATCTGCCCGTACCCGGGGCGGGGTATCTGCGCTCGAATCGGCAAGCGCTCGAGGACATCACCGACTTCATCCGCCGCGAGGATCCGGACATCGTTGGTCTGGTCGAGGTCGACACCGGTTCCATGCGCAGTGGCATGATCAATCAGGTCGAATACATTGCAACGGCGCTCGGGCACTACTCCACTTACGAGTGCAAGTACGGACTTGACTCGCTGAGCGCGCTGATGCCGATCGTGCGCAAACAGGCGAACGCGATTCTGGCCGCGCCGCGCATGCATGGGCAACGCTTTCATTATTTTGATACCGGCATGAAGCGCCTGATCATCGAACTGGAACTGGAACATGCGGTGGTGTTCCTTGTGCATCTCTCACTCAAGTACCGCACCCGCCAGGAACAGTTACGAACGCTGCACGACTTGGTGCGGGCGTGCACAAAGCCGGTGATTCTTGCCGGGGACTTCAATACCTTTTTCGGCGAGGACGAGATGTTCTTGTTCCGGGAAGCGACGCACCTACGCAGCGCCAACGCGACCAGTCTCAAAACCTACCCAAGCCACCAACCGCGCATGGAACTCGACTTTATTCTCTACAGCGAGGGCCTTGCGGTGGTGGACTTCCGCATCCCGCAATTGCGCTATTCGGATCACCTACCCCTCATTTGCGATTTTCGACTGACCGATTAGGGACTAGCAGGACAAATCATGGGTGTCATCCTGCTGCTGGTCTTTGTGCTAGGACTCTTTTTGTTGCCCGTCGCGTACGCGCAGCGGACGCGACGGCAGTGGTGGCGCGATCTGTGCGCCCATGGCACCCTGGCCGAGGGTCTTATCCTTGCGGTGACTCCATTGCCTCGTCGCTACGACGGACTGTGGTTCTCCGTGCGTTTCGAATTCTCTCGCCCCGAATACGAGACGAAAATCCAAGCGCGCGTGGCGGTGCGAGCGGCGCAGGTGCGTGCGCACACGCTTGCGATTGGGTGCCCCGTCGCGATTCGTTACTACCGCGTCATGCCCACCGACGCGGCCCTTGCCCTGGTGCAATGCCAGCCCCATCGGGACGGCGGACGCGTAAGATGAAACCGGCCAGCCGTTATACCCCCACCAGCCTGCGCGGAGACGCCATGCGATCATCCTCAACCCGCACTCTGACTACGCTCGTCTGTGATGACGTGCGCGAGGAAGTGGGCCACAAATCCACACTAGTGGGGGTCTACCAAGGGGATCTGTGCGTCAGCGAAGCGCCGACCACCCTACCCAAATTGTGTTTCTTTTTTCGGGTGCTGGCCCGGTCGGATCGCCCGATGACCCGACTGGTCGTGCGCGTGCTGCGCGATGGCAAGGAATACCTCACCGCTGACTTTGCAGAAGATTCGCTACCAGTACCGAACCCTGCGGATGAGAGCAGTTACCATGTGCAGATTGTCTTGCAGGCGCAACCCTTTGAGGTCATCGGGCCGGTGGAACTGCAATTTCTAGCTGAAACGGAAAAAGAAACGCTTTACGGTGGGCGCCTGCTCATTCGGGTTGCCCAAGCCGTCAGCAACACGCTGCAGTAACCGCGCGCTGGACACGCAGCGTCGTCTTGCAACGGCGATCCCAGCGGTCGTGCAGGCGTGAGGCAGGTGCCGGTTGATTGGGCGCAACCGTGACCTTCTGCGCACCAGGCCGGCGCTTTTTGTCGCCGGCTTCAGCACGTGCACCGACCAACAGCCAGGCCCACCCATACGCCTCTGGCGGCACCGCGGCCTGCAGTGTGAACCGGTCATTCCGCGCGCACATCGTGTCGGGATGCGCCACGTGACGACACGCGATGGTCCTTCCTGCGCCGCCTAGGCGGCGGCGCATGCAGACCTTTGTATCTGCGCCGACGCGCACCGGACGTCGTTCCAATAGAACGCCATGCACTAGCTGGCGCGACCCTTGCAGGCGCCAACCGCTTGCGCGACACGAGCAAGCCGCACACGAGCGGCCCCGCGTGGGGCACGGCGCCTGCAATCGGCCCGTCGCAGCATGGCGCGATCACGATCGCGGCCGCCATACACGCATCCGCACGCAATAAAGAACTGCTCGTCGTCCCACGGTCCTGCGCAGCGCACGGCCCACCAGTACCCGCAACGCCACGCCCAGACACCCCTACGGCCGATGCGCGTAGCTTGCGAAAGCGTTTGTCGCCAAGCATGCGCCTGTGATGACGCGTATGCGATTGGGTTTCCCAGCACCGCGAGCGGCGTCGTGGGGGTTACAGGAGACCAGAATCGGCCTTGCGCTACATCGTGTGGGTTGGCTTGTCCCCACCCAATGCCCCAGCCAGATAGGACTCAATCTTCTTTTGCGTCGTCCCACGATCCTGCTCGGAGAATTGCACGCCAATCCCCGCCACGCGACGGCCGGAGACCCCTTTGGGGGTGACCCAGACCACCTTGCCGGCAACCGGAATTTTCTCATCCTCGTTCAACAGGCTGAGCAACATGAACACCTCATCGCCCAGCCGATACGGACTGTTGGTCGGAATGAAAATTCCGCCATTCTTCACGAACGGCATATAGGCCAGATACAGCGCCGACTTGTCCTTGATGGTCAGGTTTAACAAGCCCGGTTTGCCTAAGTTGGTCGACATCGTCAATTCCTCAGGTCCGGCGCGACGCCGCGCGCAACCATTCCAGTTCTCGTGCCATCGACACAAACACCTGCTCGAACAACAGCGCCACCGCCGCGTTCGAACTCAGCAGCAACAAGCGCGCGCGCCGCACTTCATCGAGCAGGCCGTACAGCCCTTGAATATGCCGACGCCGCACCGCCGCCGACAAGCCCGCAGGCGCCCCTGCGTCCGGTGCCGCAGAGGTCAGCCCGTAGCGGATCCGTTCACTGATCCAGTATTCCAGACAACGCAGCCGTTCGGCTGGATAGTGTTTCTGGCACTGTTCGGCTAGCGCCGGAATATCCGCATCCCCGCGACCGAGCAGTTGCGGTAACTGCGCCATTTCCTGCTCCACCTTCGGCACCGCCGCTAACGTCAGGGCCGCCAACGGCGCGCCGGCACTCAGTGCCAGCGGCAGGGTCCAATCTTGGGCTGCCACGCGGCTTTCCAGCCACGCGAGCGCCACTGCCGTAGCCGGCGCCTGCAATTTGATGCGCTGGCAACGACTGGCAATCGTGGCGGGCAATTTCTCCGGACGCACCGCGACCAGAATAATCAGCGCACTGCCCGACGGTTCCTCGAGTGTCTTGAGCAAGGCATTGGCCCCGTTCACATTCAGCGCGTCAGCAGGTTGGATCACGACAACTTTACGTCGGCCGCGGTAACTGGAGAGGGACAGCGCTGCAATCATCTCGCGCACCGCGTCGATCGAGATCTGCTTCTTGCCCTCCTCCACACCGACGCGATAGAGATCCGGATGATTTTCCGCCCGATAGAACTGGCAGGATGGGCAGACGCCGCAGGCATCCACGTCCGGTTGATCACACAGGGCGTAACGCGCGATCCATTCCGCTAACGCGGCCTTGCCTAGGCCCGGAATCCCCTGCAGCAGCAGAGCCTGCGCAAAGCGGTCGGCCCGCGCCGCATTGGCGATGGACTGCCGCGCGGCCAGCAACCACGGCGCGGTTGCCGCCAGATCGATCGGTGCTAGCGCGGCGATCTCGCTCACATCGCGCCCCACAGCGGACGCACAACGGCCCAAATACGTGCGCCCACAACTTCGGGTGTGCCGGTCGCATCGACCACCTGAATGCGCTCCGGTGCAGCCGCGGCGCGCGCCAAATAACGCGCCCGCACGCGCTCGAAAAAAGCCAGCGTCTCGCCTTCAATGCGGTCGGTCTTACCGGCCCGCGCCCGCGCCCGTTGCAACGCCGGTGCGATCGGCGCATCGAGCAAAATCGTGCACTGTGGCCACAAGCCACGCTGCGCTAGCGTGGCAAGCGGATCGATCAGTGCGTCCGCAATGCCCCGCCCGCCGCCCTGATACGCATAGGTTGCATCGGTATAGCGATCACACAGCACGAACGCGCCGCGTTGCAGCGCCGGCCGGATCAAATTCTCGGTATGCACCGCCCGTGCTGCAAACATCAGCAACAACTCGGCTGCATCCGGCAGCGCTTCGCCGCGGTGATGTAGCACCAACGCACGGATCTGTTCGGCCAGCGGGGTACCGCCGGGCTCGCGCGTCACCAGCACGTCCAAGCCACGCGCCAGCAGGGCTTCCTCGAGCCGGGCGACTTGGGTGGACTTGCCGACCCCCTCGACCCCTTCGAATGTAATGAAGCACCCACTCATCGCTGCTGGACCTTTTGACGCTGCCGCGCCACATACCCTGCCACCGCCGCATTATGCGCCGCCAGCGTAGCGGAGAACGTATGCCGACCGTCGCCGCTACCCGTAGCGACAAAAAAGAGATCGTCCGCGTCCGCCGGGTGCAGCGCTGCCGCCAGCGAGGCCGCGCCGGGCAAGGCAATGGGCGTGGGCGGCAACCCGACCCGGGTGTACGTGTTCCAGGGCGTATCGGTCGTGAGGTCTTTTTTGCGCAGGGTGCCGGCGTAGCGCGCACCCATGCCATAGATCACGGTGGGATCGGTTTGCAGCCGCATCCCGCGGCGCAGCCGGTTAATAAACACCGCCGCAATATGCGCCCGCTCGTCGGGGTTGCCGGTTTCCTTCTCGATGATCGACGCCAAGATCAGGGCGTCATACGGGCGCTGATACGGCAGCCCGGGAACGCGCGCGGCCCAGGCGGCCGCCAATTGCGCGGTGAGACGGGCCTGGGCGAGGCGCAGCACCTCCAGATCGGTGGTGCCTTTGGGTACCAGATACGTATCGGGGAACAACAGCCCTTCCAGCGAATCGTGCGCCCCCGCCAGCGGCTGCAGCCCGCCCGGCAGGGTGCCGCTGACCTTCAGAAACGGCTGCTCGTGCACCGCGCTGAGCGCCTGCGCTACGGTCCAGCCCTCCACCAAGGTGACCGGGTGTAGTAACACCTTGCCCGAGACGAGTAGCGCGAGCACCTCCCCGGGTGAGGCGGCCGCTTTTAATTCATATTCTCCGGCCCGTATGTGGCTGGCCAGTCCGCGCGCACGGGCCTGCCACGCCCACGTACGCGGATAATCCAACACGCCAAGCCGCGCCAGGCGCTCGGCGATGTGCCCCACCCGTTCGCCCGGCGCGATCTCCAGTACGGTGGGTCCAGTCAGCGCTGCCAGCGGCGCGTCCCACCAACGTTGCATCGTGCGCAGCGTGGCGGCCGCGCCCAGCAGCCCGATCAGCAGCAACAACGCCCAGCGACCACGCCGACGGCGCCGTGTCACCACGCGCTCACCGCCTGTGCTGCCGCCCGTGTCACGGCACCGACCGGCAGGAAACGTTGCGCGATCTGCGTCACCGGCCAGACCCCGATCAGCGCGTTGGTCAGAAAGATTTCCTCAGCCGCCGCCAACGCCTCCAAGCCCACATCGCGCACCGCCACCGTACAGCCCTGCGCCACCAGCGCCTCGAGCACCGCGCCACGCATCACGCCGTCAATGCCGCAGCGACTCAACAGCGGCGTGACCACACGGCCGGCCAGCACCAGAAACACATTCGACATCGTGCCCGAGATCAAGCGTCCTGCGCCGTCGCTCACCAAGCCCTCATCCACACCGAGCGCTGCGACATCCCGACGCAAGAGCACCTGTTCCAAGCGATTGAGGTGTTTGATACCGGCTAGGCGCGGCTGGATCGCCAGCGGTGTCGGTAGCACCGCGACGCGCGCCCCACGCGCCAGCGGATCCAGCGGCCGCGCACGTCCTGGGCCCGCATACAGGTACCGCCGTGGCGCACGGTTCTCGTCCACCCCATAGCCGATCCCCCCCGCACCGCGCGTCAGCACGAGTTTGACCAAGCCCACGTCCGGGGTGGCCGCGGCCGCCGCCACCTCGGCCGCCAGCTGCGCACGGTCCGGCATGACCAGCCCGAGCTGCGCGCAACCGCGCTCCAACCGATCCAGATGCCGCGCCAATAAGCGCGGACGCCCCGCAACGACCGCGAGGGTCTCGAACAGGCCGTCGCCGAATTCCAGTCCGCGATCGAGTGGTTCGCCCGTCGTGCTGAGCACGCCATCCATCCAGAGCATCAGGCCTCCCGTGCGCCCAGCGCCCGCAGCAGACCACGCGCCTTGGCACGTGTCTCATCCAATTCTCGCTGCGGGTCGGACTCCGCCACAATGCCCGCGCCCGCCAGGATCGACAACTCCCGCGACGTACCGCTGTCCGACACCATCGCCGTGCGTATCAAGATATTGAGATCCATGCGGCCGTCCCGACCGAGGTAGCCCAGCGAGCCTGTGTACGCTGCGCGCGGCCGACCTTCCAGCTCGGCAATAAGTTCCATGCAGCGCACTTTTGGGCAGCCGGTGATGGTGCCGCCGGGAAAGAGCGCGCGCACAATCTCACCGGGCCGCACTCCCGCACGCAATACGCCCGTCACGTTCGAGACGATGTGATGCACGTGCGCATAACTCTCCACGCCCATGTACTCGTCCACCTGTACCGAGCCGCCGACGCAGAGGCGGCCGAGGTCGTTGCGCACCAGATCCACCAACATGACGTGCTCTGCACGTTCTTTGACGTTCTCGATCAACTCCTGGATCACCGCTGCATCGTCCCCGCGACGCGGGCGGGTGCCGGCAATGGGGCGACTGTCGATCCGGCCGTGGCGCGCACGGACGAGTCGTTCCGGCGAGGTCGACAGGACCGTCGCGCCCGGCAATCGCACCAATGCGGAAAACGGACCTGGGTTCGCGCGCGTCAAGTGCGCGTACAAGAGTTCCGGGGTCACCGAATCGGGCAGCGCCACGCGCCATTCCCGTGCCAGATTCGCCTGATAGACGTCACCGGCTGCGATGTACTCCCGCGCCTGGCGGACCGCCTCTCGATAGCGCTCCGGGTCATCCTCCGTGATGTGCAGTGGCGGCAAAACCGGCAATGGCGCGGCCGCCGTGGCCGCGGGCAACATCGCGATCAGCCACTCCGCTTCCGCCTCTGCGCCGACTTCATGCACGACGGACAACTGTTGCTGCTCATGGCTCCAGATCGCCGCGGTGCGTACCCGTCGTGCATAAGCGCGCACGCTGCTGCCGAACGGCAATCGCAGTCTGGGCTCGACCTCTGCGGCGAACTCATAGGCAAAGTAGAGAAACCACCCGCCCGCAAACGGTAGTCCGTCGTCTTGCGCCGGGATCTGCGCCGCGACGAACCAGGCATCCAGCGCGGGGAGAAATTGCCGGTGATCGGCCGCCTCCCCGCTGAGCATACCCGCGCCGTCCTGCACCAGCGCCTCGGTACCGGCCAACATGAGGATGTCGTAGCGGCCGAGCGCCGTGCCATGACTGGCGCTCTCTAAGAGGAACGGCAAGCGCTCGGGCTGCGCGGCGTGCGCACGCAAAAAATCAGGACGGGCGCCGGGCAAGTCCCGCCGAACCACCCGTGCTGCAGTGCCGGCAGTCACGGCCTACTTACTGCAGTCGTCGGAATACCAAGCTGCCGTTCGTGCCGCCAAAGCCGAATGAATTCGACAGCGCCACATCGATCAGCATCGGCCGGGCCACGTGTGGCACGTAATCGAGATCGCAACGCGGATCCGGGTTATCCAGATTGATCGTGGGCGGCGCGACCTGGTCGCGAATGGCCAGGATTGCAAAAATCGCCTCCACTGCACCCGCCGCCCCTAACAGGTGGCCGGTGATCGACTTGGTCGCGCTGATCGCCACCTTGTAAGCCGCATCACCCAGAGCGCGCTTGAGCGCCATGGTCTCGCCGACATCCCCGAGCGGCGTCGAGGTGGCGTGCGCGTTGATGTGCTGCAATTGCGATGGATGGATGCCGGCATCATTCATCGCGGCCAGCATCGAGCGCCGTGCACCATCGCCATCTTCGGGCGGCGCGGTGATGTGATGGGCATCGCCGCTCATGCCAAAACCGACAAATTCAGCGTAGATACGGGCGCCGCGGGCCTTGGCGTGTTCGTACTCCTCGAGCACGATGGCACCCGCGCCGTCGCCCATCACGAAGCCATCGCGATCCCGATCGAAGGGACGGCTCGCCTTGGTCGGATCGTCGTTGCGCTCCGACAGCGCCTTGGCCTGGCAGAAGCCAGCAACCCCCAGCGGATTGAGCGCCATTTCCGCGCCACCGGCGATCATCACGTCCGCATCGCCATACTGGATGAGGCGCGCGGCAATACCGATGCTGTGCGTCGAGGTGGTGCACGCGGTGACCATCGCCAAGTTCGGCCCCTTCAGGCCGTAGCAGATGGACACGTGCCCGGAAATCATGTTGATGATGGTCGCCGGAATAAAGAACGGCGACACCTTGCGCGGCCCTGGCGCCTCCAGCAACTTGTGATGGGTCTGTTGGATCGTGTCGAGCCCACCGATGCCAGCGCCCATGGCCACCCCAATGCGCTCGGCATTGGCTTCGGTCACGGTCAGGCCCGAATCCTTGAACGCTTGCGAGGACGCGGCAAAGCCGTACTGGATAAAATGATCCATCCGGCGCGCTTCTTTAGGCTGCAGGTAGTCCTCGACATGAAAACCGCGCACGTCGCCGGCGAACCGGGTCGGGTAAGCCGACACATCGAAACGGGTGATCGGTCCAATGAAGGAACGGCCGTTCAGGACGTTGTCCCACGCCTCGTTGATCTGGCTGCCGACCGGGGACACGATACCGAGACCGGTGACGACGACACGACGCTTGGACAAGATAGCCTCCCGAGCCGGGATCCGGACGTACGCAATAGAACGCTAAAGTCGTCGACGGTCCCGGGCACACTACCCGGGACCGTCGACGCGGCGACTTAGGCCTTGGCCTGGTGCCCGTTGATGTAGTCAATCGCCTGCTGGACGGTGGTGATCTTCTCCGCGTCCTCATCAGGGATCTCAGTCTCAAACTCTTCCTCGAGCGCCATCACGAGCTCGACGGTATCGAGCGAGTCGGCGCCTAGATCGTCAACGAATGACGCGTCGTTGGTGACTTCCTCCGACTTCACCCCGAGCTGCTCGGCAACGATCTTCTTGACCCTCTCTTCTACGCTGCTCATCGTTAGGTTTTCCTTTATAACGCCAAGGCAAAATTCTCTGCGGTCGGTGGGATCATAATCCCGCAGCCAATCCGCGAACCGGCGCATTTTAGGGCAAAGCTCGTCGCCCCGCCATGCTGCATTTTGTGCTTTACTATCAGCTAGTTATGAGATAAGGCCCTCAGGGCATGTACATCCCACCATTCACCGACAGCGTTTCGCCGGTGATATACCCCCCGGCCGGGGAGGCCAAAAACACCACTGCCGCGGCAATATCATCGACGCTGCCGAGGCGGGCCAAGGGGATCTGCACGGCCAAGGCCGCGCGTTGCTCGTCCGACAACGCGCGGGTCATATCGGTATCGATAAAGCCCGGCGCCACCACATTGGCGGTGATGCCGCGACTGGCCACTTCGCGGGCCAAGGAGCGGGTAAAGCCGATGATGCCGGCCTTGGCGGCCGCGTAGTTTGCCTGACCGGCATTGCCGATTTGGCCGACGATCGAGGCGATACTGATGATGCGACCGGTCCGGGCCTTCATCATGCCGCGCAAGACGGCCTTCGATAAGCGGAACACCGACGACAGGTTGGTGTTGAGAATGGCATCCCAGTCCTCGGACTTCATGCGCACCAACAGCGTGTCGCGGGTAATACCCGCGTTATTGACCAACAGCGCCACGGGCCCTTCCTGCGACTCGATGTCGTTAAGGGCCGCCGCGACGCTGGCGTCGCACGCCACATCCAAGACGATGCCGCGCCCCGCAAAGCCCGCTTGCGCGAGCCCCGCACTGATGGCTGCCGCCCCAGCGGGCGTCGTGGCCGTGCCGACCACCGTCGCGCCGGACTGGGCCAAGGCGTGCAAGATCGCGCGACCTATTCCACGGGAGGCGCCGCTCACCAGCGCCACCTGACCATCTAAACGAAAAGAAGGTAATGCCATCGTTAGGCTCCCCATTGCACAGCGGCGGCGAGGCTCGCGGGATCTTCGATCGCGGACATCGCGATGTCCTTGTTGCGCTCAATGCGGCGATTGAGGGCCGTCAGCACCTTGCCCGGCCCGCATTCCACGATCCGGGTCGCGCCATGGGCCAGCAGATCCCGCACCGTATCGGTCCACCGGACCGCACCGGCCAACTGCGCGACCAATTGCGCGCGCACCGCCTGGGGGCTGTCATGCCGACCCAGGCCCATGGCATAGACCGGGATCTGCGGGGTCTGCACGTGCACGTCCGCCAAATAGGTCGCCAGCTGCGCGGCGGCCCCCAGCAGTAAGGAACTGTGGGCCGGCACGCTCACCGGCAGCAGCAACGCGCGCTTGGCGCCACGCGCCTTGGCCGCCTCCAACGCACGGCCGACGGCGGCGGCATGACCGGCGATGACCAGTTGTCCGGGCGCGTTGTAGTTGACCGGCTCGACCACCTCGCCTTGCGCCGCTTCGGCGCAAGCCGCCTCGACGTCGCCATCCTCTAACCCCAAAATCGCCGCCATCGCGCCGACCCCTGCGGGCACCGCCGCTTGCATGACGCGCCCGCGGAACTGCACCGCAGCCACCGCGTCCGGGAACGACAGCGCGCCGGCACAGACCAGCGCGGTGAATTCGCCGAGGCTATGGCCGGCCATCCATGCCGGGGCCGGCGCACCCGCCCGCGTCCACACCCGCCACACCGCGACCCCCGCCGCGAGCATCGCCGGCTGCGTCCGCTCGGTGGCGTTGAGCTGCACCTCGGGCCCGGTCTGCACCAGCTGCCACAGGTCATAGCCGAGCACGGCGGAGGCCTCGGCAAAGGTGGCTTCGACCTCTGGATAGTCGGCCGCCAAGGCCGCCAACATGCCGACCGACTGGGAACCTTGACCCGGAAACACCACGGCTAATGTCATCGCAGTCCCTCTCAACCAAACCCCCATGATAACCGACCGCGCCGAATTAGACCCTTGTCACAGCCCTGACGCCGGACCTTGCTATGATCGGCACTCCATTTGTGAGGAGTCCCCCATGCCCCGTCGCCAACGCGGATTTACCCTGATCGAAATCATGGTGGTCGTCGTGATCCTCGCGATTCTCGGTACGCTCGTCGCCCCGCAAATCTTAGGTCGCATTGACGAAGCACGCATTACCAAGGCCCGTGAGGATCTCAAGCTGTACGAAAGTGCGCTGGATCTGTACCGCATGGACAATTTTCGCTACCCGACCAGTGAGCAGGGCCTGGATGCGCTCGTGCACCGGCCGAATGATCCGAACCTGAAGAACTGGCGCGCCGACGGCTACGTCAAACAACTGGTCAAGGATCCTTGGGGTCACGACTACGTCTACGTCGTGCCCGGCACCGGCGGCGCCGCGTATGATCTGATGAGTTTTGGCGCCGACGGCGCACCCGGCGGTACGGGCAACGATGCCGACCTCAGTCTGCGCGATCCCAAGTAGACCGTGCCCGGCGAGCGCACGCCCGCGTTGCGCGGCGCGACAGCGCGCGGCTTCACGCTGATTGAGATTCTGGTGGTGCTGGTCATCATTGCGGTGATGACGGGCGCTGCGCTGTACCGCATCACAGTGACCGGGATTGACCGGGGCTTGGACCTCGAGGGCGATCGATTGTGCGACGTGTTGCAAGCGGCTACCCAGCAATCCGGACTCGAGGGGCGCGATCTGGGACTGCGCTTCCTCCCCGATCATTATGAAGTACTCGCGTACTCGGGTTTTACCAACACCTGGGGGCCCGTGCCCGAGGACCGTACCTACGCGTCGCATGGCTTGCCAGACGGGGTGCATTTAGCACTCGAACTGGAGGGCAAACGCGTCCTCTTGAAAGTCCCCGAAGACCAAGACCCCGTGGTGCCGCAAGTGATCGTCTCTGCCGCCGGCGATACCTCCACCTACCGGGTGTCGTTCACCCGCGAAGGCACGGACCACGAGTTCCGCGTCGAAGGCGTCAGCGACGGCACGTTGAAAGTCACGCGGCCGGGCAGTTCGCCATGAACCGGCGCGGCTTCACCCTAATTGAAGTGTTGGTGGCGCTCGCCATCGCCGCGATCGGCCTCGGCGCGGCCTTGTCGGTGGTCACCAACGCCACGGCCAATACGGTGTACTTGCGCGATCGCGTCCTCGCCGCCTGGATTGCCGAGAATCGCCTGACCGAAATGCGCATCGGGCCGAACCTACCGTCCGTCGATAGCGCCAATGGCACCGTAGAGTACGCCACGCGCCGCTGGCAGTGGACATCGACGGTCACGCAAACGGGCGTCGACGGACTGCTGCGTATTGAGGTGACGGTGCGGGACGAGGCCAATGCGGCCGGTTCGCCCCTCGCCAGCCTTGTGGGCTTTGCCGGGCGCACCGCCCAAGCGGGTGGCGCCAGCATGAGCGGCGACCCCTTTGATCCACACGCGATGCCCACGAACGGCGGCCTACCCGTCGTCCCCGCAACCCCGGCCATCCCCGGCCAACCGTCCGTGCGCGTCCAATGAAGCGCCTGACCGCCCCGTCGCGCGGCTTCACGCTACTCGAAGTCCTGGTCTCGATCTTTTTGATGGCGGTACTGTCGGGCTTGGCCTTTGAAGCGCTCAACTACGTGCGCCGTTCGCGCGAGGTGACCCGCGACGTCTACGCCCGGCTGGGTGCGATTGAACTGACGGTGCATCTGCTCAGCAGTGACTTCGCGCAATTGGCGCCGCGCCCCGTACGCGACGTCGTCGGCACGGCCTACGTGCCGGCGCTGTTGGCGGACTCGCGCACCACCAACCTGGTGACCTTGACGCGCGGTGGGTGGATGAATACCGCCGGGCTGCCGCGTTCCACCTACCAGCGGGTCACCTGGCGCTTGGCGGATGGGACGCTGGTGCGCGACCACACCACCGTGCTGGATGCAACGCTCTCCAATGTCCCCATGCAGCGTGAGATGCTGACCGACATCGTCTCCATTCGCTTGCGTTATATGGATGCGCAGCGCAACTGGCAGGAGACGTGGCCGGCGCTCAGCACGGTGGCGGGCAACAGCGCCGCGCAGCTGGGCACGCGACCGCGGGCGGTGGAAATTACGCTGGAACTAAAAGACTTAGGAATCATTAGGCGCCTGATCGAGGTGCCCGGATGAATCGCGCGCGCGGCGTCGCGCTGATCATCGCATTGGTCATTGTCGCGTTGGCGACCATCTTCGCCACGCGCATCGGCGCCGAGGGGGCGCTCGACCAACGCCGTGCGGCAACCTTGTTGGCGCAAGAGCAGGCGTTGCAGATCGCCTTTGGCGCCGAGGACTGGATTATCGAAACCCTGCACGAGGATGCGCAGCGTGCCACCGCGCAGCAAGTCACTTTAAACCAAGCCTGGGCCCTGCCGATGCCGCCCTTGCCGATCGACGGCGGTGAAGTGGCAGGCCGCGTCGAAGATCTGGCCGGGCGTTTCAACGTCAATAATCTGATGACCCCGCAGGGCACTAGAAATGCCTTCGCTTACGCTTGGTTCGTGCGGCTACTGACCCGCCTTGAACTGGAACCGAAATGGGCCGCGCTGCTGCTGGACTGGATCGACCCGGACAATGTGGCGACCGGTGCGGACGGCGCGGAAGATGGCGTGTACCTCGGCATGACGCCGCCCTATCGACCCCCGAACCGACCCATCACGACCACCAGTGAACTGTTGTCGCTCCCCGGCTTTGGCCTCGCCCGCTACCGCAAGCTGCAACCGTATATCGCCGCCTTGCCGGTCGGGACGGCCTTGAATGTCTGCACCGCGCCGGGTCTGGTGTTGGACGCGCTCGCCCCCGCGCTGCAGGCCTTCGCACAAGATCCCAAACTCTTGCTCAGCTATCGGCTCAAGGGTTGTTTCCCTACCCTGCGGGATGTGACCACGGCCCTGCAACCGATCCTGCCTGCCGAGGAAAAGGCGGCAGCGACCGCGCTGCTAGCCGAAACGTCCACTTGGTTTCGGCTGACCACCTCGGTGCGTATTGGCACTACCGAAATGACCCTGTACAGTCTGTTGCAACGAAATCCTGCCGGGCAGTCCCGCGTTGCACTGCGTAGCCTCGGGACCGAGTAACTATGTCCGATACCTTTTTGTTGCGTTATCCCATCGACGACACCGACGCCGAGTGCGCTTGGCTGCGTGTGGATGCTACTGCCGCGGCGCACGGGCCCGCGGGGCGTGGCGCCTTTGCCGATGCCGCTGTGGCCGCAGCCGGCGCCCGGGTGATTTGGATTTTGCCCGGCGACGTGGTCGCGCTCGCGCAGCCGCAACTGCCGCCCAAGAGCGGCAAACGCTTAGCCACGCTGGTACCCTTCGCCCTGGAAGACCAATTGGCGGCGGATTTCGACACCCTGCATTTTGCTACCGGTCGGCAAGCCGAGGATGGCACCGTCGAGACCGCCCTCATTGACCGGGCGACATTGGAGGCGGGCCTTGCCACCCTCACCGCACACGCGCTCGCACCCGTAGCCGCCTATGGCGCGCTGCAAGTAACACCCTGCATTCCCGCCACCACCGTGCTCTTGATCGAGGGGATGCGCATCCACGTCCGCGCGGCCGATGGCGCGGCGTACTGCACCGACCTGATCCCCGGCCGCAGCACGCGGCAGTGCCTGTCACTGGAACTAACCGAACAAGGGCCTTGCGTGTTGTATACCACCAGCGCGTCGTTCTACGCGCGCGAAGGAGTCGCCTCGCCCGATGACGCGCTGCCCGAGGGCTGCGTCTATGTCGGTGGCGGCCCGCAATTGCTGGAATTCGGGCCGTTGCAAAAATACGCGGAGGTGGCTTTGCGTCAGCCGCCGGTCAACCTCTTGCAAGGCAGTTACACGCCCAGCGGTCAGGCCGCGGCCGGCTGGGCACGCTGGCGCGTCGCCGCCTTCGTCTTGCTCGCCTGTGTGCTGCTGAATGTGCTCGCCTCCGGGGTCGATCTGGTGCTTGCGCACCGGCAGAGCGCGCGTCTGGACACCGCACTGCACGCCGCCTACGCGCAGGCCTTGCCGGCGGCCGATCCGGCACGGATGCCCGCACCGCGACTGGTGGTGGAAGCGCGTGTGCGTCGGCTGATGGGCGCCGGCCATGACGGTCTGATCGGTGCGCTCGAGGCACTCGGCGGCGCCGTCGTCGCCACCCCGGGTGCGACCGTCAAGTCGATCCAGTATCACGACGGCGCGATGGAAGCGATCATCACGGCCGCGGATCTCGCTACCCTGAATCAATTGCAGCAGGCGGTCGGTCCGGCCGCCCGCTTGGCGGGCGTATCGACCCCGGATGCGCAACATGCCGAAGGTCGTCTGGAAATCAATGGCGGTGCCCCGTGAACGCCTTCCTTGCACAGTGGCAAGCGACCTACGCGGCGTTGCAACCGCGTGAGCAGCGCTTTGTCGCCGTGGGCGCGCTGGCCGTGTTGATCCTCCTGTTGGTCGGCGTGCCACTGCGTTTGCATGGCGCGGCCACCCAAGCGCGGCTGCGGGTCGAACGCCAGCGCGCGGATTTGGCCTACGTGCAATCGGTCTTGCCGGCGCTCGCCGCCGCGCCGGCTACGCAGGAAGGCCTGCCCCTCGTGAACGTCGTTGACGCCACCACCCGCGATGGCGGACTCACCGGCGAACTGCGGGGCACAGAGCCTGCGGGCAATGACGCGCTGCGCGTACGCTTTGAAGGGGCCTCCTTCGAAGCCTTGGCGCAATGGTTCGTCCGCCTCGGTCGGGATTACGGTGTCGGTGTACAAAGCGCCACGCTAGAACATACCGACACGCCCGGCCGGGTCAATGCCAGCGTAGTCTTGGTGCGTCGCTAGCCGGTGCGCGCATTGCGCCCCTACCTGGCGCTGGCTCTGCTCGTCTTTCTCGGCGTGATCCTCAGCACACTGCCGGCCACCTTGCTGCTACGCGTGTTGCCGTCGCGCCTCGCACTCGAGCAGGTGTCGGGCACCCTCTGGCAGGGCAGCGCCGCCCAACTGCGGCTGGACGGCACCGTGCTCGGACGACTGGATTGGCAACTGTCCCCGTGGCGCTTATTAACGCTGGTGGTTGCCGCGGATCTGCAACTGACCCGCCCGGATGGCCACCTCGAGGGCCACCTCACGCGCGCGTCAGATGGCACGATCGCGGCGCAGGACCTGCGCGTGGATCTCCCCCTGACGACACTGCATCCAGAACACACGGGACCGAGTTGGGAGGGTCGTGTGTCCGGCACGATCCGGGCGGTACGCCTCGAGCAAGGCTGGCCGCGGCAACTGGACGCGCAGTTGACGATGGCCCACCTGCGCGCCCCACAGGGACACGATGACCTCGGCACCTTCGTCCTGCTGTTCGATCCCACGCAGGCGACGCCGACCGCACTGCGCGGACAGGTACACGATGCGGGCGGCCCGCTCGCGGTCAGCGGCCAACTGCTGCTCGAGCAGAACCGCTCCTATCGTCTCGAGGGCTTTGTGCGGGCCCGCCGCAGCGTCTCGGAGGAACTCGCGCGCACGCTGGCGTTTCTCGGCTCGCCCGATGCCGATGGGCGCAGGCCCTTTGCCATCAGCGGGACCTTTTGATGCCGATACCCGACGGCGTGGTCGATGTCCCCGCGCGTCAGCGCTTCGAGTGGATCGTTGCTGGGCATCTGACGCAGGTACGCTATCGACGCGTGGGCCGCGTGCTGTGGCTGGACTATGTCGGCGTCCCGAGCGCGCTTGGGGGGCGCGGCATCGGTACGCAGTTGGTCAGCGCGGTGTGTGCACAGGTGCGCGCGCGTGGGGAGCGCATCGTGGCGGTTTGCCCCTTCGTGGTCCGTTACCTTGCGCTGCATCCCGAACAGACAGACCTTGTCGCCTTGCCAGATTGAACGGACCGCGCAGGGCGCGGCCGTGCGCAGGTGTGCCCTAGCGCACCGGCAAGAACCGGACCAATACGGCGCTGCAGTGCGGCGCAGGCGACGCCGAAGATCGCGCGATCCAACGGCAGTGACGGCGCGCCCAGTGCCACTGGGCGACCGCGTGGCGCGCTGCAGCGCGTGCGCGCACGGTTGATAGCGCCGCAACACGCAGCACTATGATGGCCCGTGGTCCACACCGCAGCCGCTGGCAACGCGCGCCGCCAGCGCCGCGGCCAGTGCCGCACACGGGGGCGCGGCATACAGACTATCCGTCGGTCCATCCGCCACCAGCCGACCCGCATCCAGTACCAACAGCCGTCGCGCCAAGGCCCCGACTGCCGCCAGGTCGTGACTGACGATCAGAAAAGCCACCGTCTGCTGCCCGCACAGATCCGCAATCAAGTTCAGCAGACTCGCCGCCGCCGACGGGTCCAACGCACTGGTCGGCTCATCCATGAGCACCAAACTGGGCTCGACGATGAGCGCCCGCGCGATGGCTATGCGCTGCGCCTCGCCGCCGGACACCGCGCGCGGTAGCCGTGACGCCAACGAGGCGGCCAAGCCCACCCGGTCCAACGCCCGCAGCACCCGCGCGCGGCGCACCGCGGCACGCAGCGGTCCGGCATGCGTGTCGAGCGGTTCGGCCACACTCTCAAATACCGTACGCCGCGGGTCCAGACTCGCGGCGGGCTGCTGCAACACCACGCCCACGTGCCGCCGTGCGCCGCGCAGTGCCGCCGCACGCAGTGCCCAGGGCTGCTGATCGCCCCAGTACAGCGCGCCCTCTGTGGGGCGCTCCAGCGCTAAGGCGACCCGCAGCAAGGTCGTCTTGCCGGCCCCGGAGGGGCCCACCAAGCCCACCGTCTCCCCAGCGCCCACGGCGAAGGACACGCGATCCAGTAGGCACCGCCCCTCCCGCCACACGGTCACGCCCTCTACGCGCAGCGCGCTCATGCCCCTACCCGCGCGTGGTGACAGGTCACCTGCCGACCCGCCACGGTGCGCCATGCCGGTACCTGTTCGACGCAGCGCCCGTCCGCCCGCACACAGGTCGCCGCAAAGGCGCAACCGTGCCGGGGTTGCGCACAGGGCGCCGCGGTGGGCGCCAACGCCAACCGGCGCGGGCGCGGGGGCAATAACGGCGGCCGCGCCGCCACCAGCGCCTGCACATACGGGTGCACCGGTTGGCACATCACCGCGGCGGCCGGGCCCACCTCCACCAGTCGACCGGCCGCCAGCACGGCGACCCGATCGGCCACGGCAGCGCTCGCCGCCAGATCGTGACTGACTAGCAGTACGGCACGGCCGCGTGCATGGGCTTCTTGGGCCAACAAGCCCAGCAACGCGCGCGCGGCCACGGCATCCAGCGCCGAGGTGGGCTCATCGGCGATCAAAATCGCCGGATCCCCGGCCAACGCAAGGGCCACCAAAACCCGCTGCCCTTGACCACCGGACAGCGCATGCGGGTAGCGTTGCCGCAATGCGCTGTCGAGCCCCACCTGTTGCAGCAGGCGCGCTTGCGCGGCGCGGCGCGCGCGCCGATCGAGCGTCGGTTGGTGCCTGCGTAGTACTTCATCGAGCAACCCGTCCACGCGCCGATGGGCGGGTAACGCCGTCAACGGATCTTGCGGTATCAGTCCCAGCACGCGCCCACGCAAGCGCGCCCACTCCGCCTCAGTAGCCTGCGCCCGATCCACGCCGTGTATCCACAGGCCGCCCTCGGCACACGCCCCCGCCGGGGACAGCCCGAGCACAGCGTGCAGCAAGGACGTTTTACCCGCACCCGAGGCTCCGACCAGCGCCACCACCTCACCGGCACGGACCTGCAGGTCGATCTGCGCGAGGACCACGTCGCTGCCGTAGCGCAGACCGAAGCCCTGTAGCGTGAGCGGCGCCTGCTCAGTCTGCATGGGCAATTTCGTCCCGCACACTTTCGCCCAGCACCGTCAGTGCACCCACCACGCTCACCAACAACACCGCCGGCGCGAGCAACAACCAGGGTGCCCGCTCCATCTCGCGGGCCCCGTCATGCAGCAAGTTGCCCAGACTCGCATTGGGCTCCTGTACACCGAGGCCCAGGAAGGACAAAAAACTTTCCAACACCACCAGCGAGGGCACAGTCAGCGTCGCCTGCACCAGCACCGGGCCTATCAGATTAGGTAGAACGTGTCGCCAAAAGAGCCGTACCGGCGCCACCCCAATCAAGCGCGCTGCGAGTACATACGGCGCCAAGGCCAGCCGTTGCGTCTCGGCGCGCACCATGCGCGCCGTCGACAACCACCCCACCGTGCCGGCCGCCACGAGCAACGTGCTCGCCCCGCGACCCAGCACCACGGTCAGTAGCAAGGCCACCAACACGACCGGCAAGGCATAACCGACATCCACAATCCGCATCAGCAAGCCGTCGACGAAGCCGCCCACGCTACCGGCGAGCGCGCCGGTGGCGCCACCGAGCAGCAGACCGATCGCGCTGGCCAGCAGCGCAATGCTGAGCGAGACGCGCAAACCGGCGAGGCTACGCACCAGCACATCGCGCCCGAGTGTGTCCGTGCCCAACCAGTGCCCGGCCTGCCACGTCGGCGCCACCGCCGGATGATCCCAGTCCAAGGCCGCGACCGACCACGGACTGAGCGCAGGCCCCACCAGCGCCGCCACCAGCAGCAACCCGAACAGGGCCAGCGTAAGACGTATGCGCAGTAGGCGACTCATCGCGGCGCACCGCGCCGGTCTAAGCGCGGATCCAACAGCAAGGCGCCCAGATCCGCCCCTAGGTTCAGTACCAACACCAGCACCGCGTAAACCAACACCTTCCCCAGCACGAGTGTGTAATCGCGGTTCAGCGCGCCTTCCACCAAAAACCGGCCCATGCCCGGCAGACCAAAAACGCTCTCGATCACCAGCGAACCACCCAACAGCCCGGCCGCTGCGCCGCCCAAGGAGGCCAGCACCGGCGACAAAGTCGGGGGCAACACGTGCGCCCACAAAATGCGGGTCGCCGACAAGCCGCGCGCCCGCGCGGCTTGTATAGCCGGCGACGCCAACACGTCCAAGGCACTGGCGCGCACGATCCGCAGCAAACTGCCCGCCGTGGGCAAGGCCAAGGCGACCACCGGCAGCACCAAGTCCAGCCACCGT
>SESH01000676.1_pt1 | contig 37379 bp, 31 predicted proteins | sample 3171561 | NCBI WGS metagenome assembly SESH01 (sample SAMN10866947, study PRJNA518727) | freshwater metagenome | biome: subpolar coniferous forest; feature: holomictic lake; material: water; isolation source: holomictic Lake 442 2011 16.5 m and 2014 13 m | place: Canada: near Kenora, Ontario
AGGCGATGGTTCGCAACAGCATCGCGTTGGGGCGCCACCGCTATCAGCTAACGCATGCTGATCGCTTCTGGTCGCCGCTGCCGCTGTTCCACATCGCAGCGATCCTGCCGTTGCTGGCGGCCTTCGACGTCGGAGCGGCCTACCTGACGGCTGGCTTCTTCGAGGCGGGAAAGGCGTTGGAGATGCTGGAGAGCGAAAAGGTCACTGCGACCTATCCGTGCTTCGTCGCAATCATGTCAGACCTGATCTATCACCCGAATTTCAAAAAGACGGACCTATCGCGGGTACGTCTGATGAACTCCAGCTTCGCGCTCCAGCCTCCGGGCATCAAGGATGTGATGCTGAAGGCATTGCCGAATGCGATTCAGGTAGGCACGTTCGGGATGACAGAGACAGCCGGTACCGTTAGCACCAGCATGCTGACCGATACACTAAAGGCGCGCGTTACCGGCCTTGGCAAGCCGCTTCCGGGCCTTGAAGTTCGCATTATCGATGCCGAAACCGGCGTTGTGCTCGGGCCGGATGCGCGCGGCGAGGTGCTGGTGCGTGGCTACAGTACGCTTGAGGGTTATTACAAGGATCCGGTCAAAACTGCCGCGGCGCTCGATACCGATGGCTGGTACCACACCGGCGACGTTGGTTCGATGGATGCCGACGGCGTCATGATGTTCCACGGACGCACCAAGGACATGCTCAAGGTCGGCGGCGAGAACGTCGCCGCCGCCGAGATCGAAGCCTGTCTGCAGCGTCACCCAGCCGTGAAGCTTGCCCAGGTCGTTGGTATCCCGGATGTCCGCCTTGTCGAGGTCGCGGCGGCGTTCGTCGAACTCAAGCCTGACGGCAAGGTTACCGCCGAAGCTCTAATCGCTCACTGTAAGGCGGAGATCGCAGGGTTCAAGGTTCCGCGGCACGTCCGCTTCGTCACTGAATGGCCGCTGTCGACCAGCAAGGTGCAGAAGTTCAAGCTGCGGGAACAACTGATCGCGGAACTATCGCTCTAACGCGGCGCCTGCTCTGGTGGAAGGGGGCACGAGCTCGCTCGTGCCCCTCTTGCCATAAGAGTCGATCCGCTAGAAGGAGCGTGGCAGGCCAAGACCCTCGGCGATCATGTTGCGGGCCATCTCGTTGCTGACCGGGCCGATCATCAGCAGGCGCGCATCGCGCCAGTAGCGCTGCATATCGGTTTCGGCCGAATAGCCCATGCCGCCGAGAATGGAAATTCCCAGATCAGCGGACTTCACCGCGTACTCGGACACCAGCACCTTGGTCATGGATGCGTCCTGCGCGCACGGCTTGCCGTTCGCCTGCAGCCAAGCGGTGTTGAACAGCATCAGCTCGGACTGCTTCTGCATCATCGCTATGTCCGCGACGTAGTGCTGCAGCGACTGGAACTCGCCGATCAGCTTACCGAATGCTCGTCGCTGCTTCATGTACGACACGGCATCTTCAAGAATCCCGTCGATCATGCCCAGGCACATGGCTGAGTTCATGATCCTCTCGCTGTTGAGCGTGCTGGTGGTGTCCTTCCACGCCTTGCCTGCCTCGCCGAGCAGCAGGTCGTCGGGCACGAACACCTTGTCCAGATAGACTGAGCAGGAGTTGAGCGCACGCATGCCGAGCTTGTCGAGTGGCGTGATCGTTATGCCAGCGCTGGTGCGGGGGACGAAGAACAACGACACTCCGTCGCTGCGCTTCTTGACTTCGCGACTGGAGCGGGCCATCAGTAGCAGGTAGTCGGCGGAATCTGCCGTGGTGCTCCAGATTTTCTCGCCGCTGATTATCCAGCCACCATCGACCTTGTCAGCGGTGGTGCGCATCGCGCCGAGCACGTCAGTGCCGCCGCCAGGTTCGGTGAAGGCCATGGCGGTTCTGAGGCGACCCGCCGCCATCTCCGGCAGGAATCTTTGCTTCTGTTCGTCTGTGCCATGCAGGGCAATCGACCGAGTGCCGGAGAATGCCGTGATGCCCCAGATCCAGCCGAGACCGGCTGCCGTGCGGGCAACCTCGCGGATGAACACAGCCTGCATCAGGATGTCACCACCGAGACCACCGTACTCTTCCGAAACGCCAAGCCCAGTGAAGCCCGCATCGACGAACTTCTGCCATAGCTCCGTCGGATATTCGTGCTCGCGCCGTTCGAGTGTGCGGCACCAGTCCTTCGGTAGTTCCTTGTCGACCCACTTGCGGATCGAGTCGCGGAACATGAGCATGTCTTCGTCGAGTGAAAAATCCATCGTAGTCCTCTTTATCCGTATCCAGGCGGGTAGCAGGTTCGCTTGTCCCGCCGTAGCGCAACCTTCCGTAGTGCTGGCGCGCCGGGCTAGTTTCCGTGGGTGAGAACCATCACGTCGTGGGTGTCCTTGAAAATTTCGCTGTCGCCCTGATTCTTGACTGGAATCTCGAGCTTCACGACTCCCTGCGGGGGCCTCGCGTTTAGGCGCTTCTCTAGCGGCGTAACGTGCGCGTAGACCGTGTCGCCTACGACGAACTCTTCGAAGTGAAGTGCCATGGTGCCTAGTGAATCTCTGAGGGCTTATCGGATTCGACGAGCTGCGCGACACGAAGGCGTAGCGCTGGCTTGTCGATCTTTGTTGAGCTCATCGGCCATTCGGTGAGGAAGAAGGCGCGCCGTGGAAGCTTGAAGCTTGCCAGCTTGCCAACACAGAATTCGAGAATGTCCTGTTCCGTCGCCGTCTTCCCGGGCGCTAGTTCCACGAATACGACCGGGACTTCCACCAGGCGGGAGTGTGCCATGCCGGTCACGGCGCAGCCCTTAACTGCCGGGTGGTCACCTATGACAGCCTCGACCTCGAGGGCGCCGACGTTTTCGCCGCCAACCTTCAGGACGTCCTTGAGGCGGCCATGGAACATGATCGAGCCGCCGGTATCGAGGCTGCCGAGATCGCCTGTGAGCAGCCACCCGTCCATGAACGACGAGGCTGTCTTTTCTGCATCGCGGTAGTAGCCGTGACACGAGGTCGGTCCGCGCAGTAGCACTTCGCCGATCGCGCCCAGCGGCCGGTCGTTGCCGCTTTCGTCGATTATGCGTACGCCGACTCCGGGTAACGGGCGACCGAGGCGTCCCAATCGATCAGCAGATTCATCGTTAGGTGAATGAGTGCAGGCCGCGCCGACGGTCTCTGTCATGCCGTAAGTGCCAATCTGGATAGCTTGAGGCATTCGTTTGGCGAGCAGTTCGGCGATCCACGATGGCTGCAGCGCGAGGTTGCTGATGACCAGACGCACTGCGCTGAGGTCGAAGCTTTCGAAGTGTGGGTGCTGCAAAAGATCCGTGATAATCGTTTGGAACAGGACGTAGCAGATCGTCGCTCTCTCGGCTGCCATCAGCGCGAGTCCCGCCCCTGGTTCGATCCGTGGCATCGACAGGAACGCACCGCCGACGGAGGCGATTGCGATAAATGGCGAAATCCCGCCAACGTGAAACATGGGAACGGGCGACCAGATGCGGTCGTTCGCGGTCATGTTGTAGCGGCCGGCCATGAGCTGGCCTTGCGCCAGCAGGGCGGCGTGGCTCAGCAGGCAACCCTTGGGTCGGGACGTTGAGCCCGACGTGTACAAGATGATGCCAGTGTCGCCGGGCTGCACTGTAAGACGGCGCGCCTCGAGCTCTGCGGTCGAGCCAGCTGCTGCTGAAATCTCGCTGGCGCGCAGCAGCCCCGGTTCGACGGCGCTATCCAGCGCGATGATGCTGCGCAGCTTCGGCGCAGGTACCAGCGCCAAGTGGCGAGAGTCTGCCTGCGTGGCAAGGTCGGGAAAGGCCTCGCGCAGACGTTCAGTGAAGGACGGGTGGCCCTCGGCCGCGCAGGTAGTGATGATTGCGACGAGGTCCGCATCCGCCACGGTGGCTGCGATTTCCGGCCCGCGATAGCGGGAGTTCATCGGCACTGACACGGCGCCAGCAAGCGCGACGCCGAACAGTACCTGCATGAATTCCGTGCTGTTCGGTAGCAGCAGGCCGACATGCTCGCCTGGACGCACGCCCAGCGCGACCAGTCGCAGGGACCAGGTCGTCGCGCCAGAGAGTAGCTGCGAGTAGCTGATCCGGCTTCCGGCAAGGACTACCGCATCAGCGTCTGGATGCGAGGCGGCCGCCTGGCGAATGAAGTCGGCGAGCGTGCTCGGACCTGGCCCGACAGTCACGCCCCGATCCTCCTGGATCCGGTCAAATTTCCCACTGACATGACGCTGGCGGGCCTATTGCGAAGCGCATAATTCTACCTGTTTCAAGCTGAATTCGGCGGAGTTCCATGAAAAAATTGGTCAATTGATCAATTAAATACCAGCCGATTCCAAGGTCGTCGCAGCACTGCATTATCAGATAAACCTGCCGGGCCGCGGTCGCTAGCAAGCTATAGGGGCGCGTAAAGGACGCTCTCCTGACGTAGGCGCCGGTGGGGCCGGCTGTCTTGGGGCACCCGTCGAGGCGCTCTTGAGCTCCCACGCGGTGTAGTCCCGGCCGCGTCGGACTCTCCGCCGGCGGTTTTGCGGGCGCTGTCGCGCGGGATTGCCTAATGTGCCCCCTTCTTGTTCCTGGCTCGTGGCCCGAGCGCCGTCAGCGAAGACTTCCTGGCGATTTTCCTGGTTCGGCTTGCCGCCACCGCTGCGCGACCTTTCGTCGTTGACGGCGCCGCTGCTGGCCAAGGACCGTCGCCCGCGAGCGCGTACATGCCCGCTGTGGCGAACGGAACGAGCCGTGCGAGGTGCTCGTCGTAATCCCCGGAGCGGCACAGGCCGTGAGACTGCAAGTCGAGGATCCCGGTCTCCGCGATCATCCTTTGGACGATTGACTGGATCCAGTAGAACGCGGTGTACATGTTCGCGTCCTGGAGGGTCGGCAGGGATGCCTTGAGCGCAGCGCAGTACCGCCTTACGACGAGCCCATACGCGCTGTTGAGAGGTTTTAGTGCTGGCTGGTTGACCGGCGACATGGCACTGCGCGCGACCAGCTGAAGGTAGTTTTTCCAGCCGGTGTCTCGCATCTTTGCAAGTTCGAACGTGCCGCTGCAGAAGGCGTAGACGCTGCGCTCGACGGACGGAATCCCGGTAGGGGAGGCAAGTACCTCGCGTTCCAGAGCCGCCAGTACGCGTTCGGCGTGGGCTTCGCCACGGCGCGCAATGATGTGCTCAAACAGCTCCTGTTTCGGTCCGAAGTGGTAGCTGACGAGCGCAACCTCGACCTTGGCCGCGCTGGCGATGTCACGCAGGGAGGCCCCTTCGTAGCCGTGCTCGGCGAAGAGTCGCTCCGAGGCATCCAGGATGCGCGCTTTCGTCGGGCGGCGCTCTGCGCTTGGGGAGGTACGTGGCTTCATGGTCAAACCGCTTTTCTGACTGTATCGCCGCAATATACCGGATTGGGGCGGCGTTCCCGTCCTGTGGAAATTCCTAGCAGCAGCGGATGGTGCGTTGCGGCGCACATCTCCCGTTTGGCGCTGGAATTCCCCCGCGTGGAGTCTGCAGTCTTTTGCGTTTGATCAATACACCTACGCCGGGGATTGGTGCCAAAGGGCTTCAGCAAGGGCCAGAGCGTTCAGCTACGTAGCGAGCCATATCGGACGGTGCAATACTAGCTACGCAAAATGCGGCGACTGGCCGCGTACTCATTAACGGAGCGACTACATGGCCGACAAGCAAACCATCACCGAAATCCTGGGAAAGATGGGATGGGCGTTTGATAACAACAAACTTGATTACTACGAGACTGTTTACGCGGACGATGCGCGCTTCACTGTTTCGATGTTCGGAATGGGACAAGTCGCCGATTACCAGTCGAAAGCGACGATCATGGATCTCTACACCACCACCAAGACGGCGCAGAACGATCATCGGCGGCACGTGATCACGAATATCTTCTTTACCGAGGATACGGCGACCACGGCTACTGTCGTGTCATATATGACGCTATTCCTCAAGGGCGCGGAAGGAATGAAGCTCCTCTCTACCGGGGAATACACGGACAAGTTCGCGCTAATTGGCGGCGCATGGAAACTTGTTCACCGGGACCTGATGCTCGACGCGGCCTACTAGGGCGGCTGCGGGTCGGTATCGCCGCTAACGGCGATACCGACCTTTGGTCCTGCTTGTGCAGAGCTCGGCCTGAGGCGTCGAGCGCCGCTTCGGGCATGCACTCTGACAGCGTCGAATGTGCGAACACCGCCGCGCTCGTTCGGTGTGACTCTCAACACGCGCTGCGAGTCATCGATCGTCTAGCGGATCGCGAGCCCGGGTCACCATCCCCGTGGGTGGCCGGGCTCTTTCTTTTGTGCCGCGTGGTTTTCGGCGGCTGCATGCGGGTAGATTGCATGCAGGGGCGCCTCTGCTAGGCTATTCCGAAGGGGTGCACGATGGGCGACAAGCACAGAAGCGAAGGACTTGAGGCGCGCCTCCGGCGGCTTGAGGACCGAATCGAGATCAACGACCTGATCGCCCGCTATGGGCTGGTCATGGACAATCGTGACATGGCCGGCATGCCGGGCCTGTTCACGCACGACGTGGTCATCTCATCCATTGATGGTGGCATGGCTGCCGCTGGCCGCGAGGCAGCTGTGGAGATGTACCGGCGCCGTATCAAGGGCCTTGGGCCGAGCAACCATTTCACGCATGACCGCATCGTCACCTTCGATGAGGGTAGCGGCGATGTGGCACGCGGAATTGTGCTGTCGCATTCGGAGATGAACCTCCGCGGGGCGGCCATGCTGGCCGCCATTCGCTATGCCGATGTGTACCGGCGGGAGGAGGGCTGCTGGCGCTTCGCGTCTCGGGCATTGTCGTTCCTGTATTTCCTACGGGCGGATGAGTTCGCCGAGGCGATGGGCCCTGGCGTGGCGGGCCGCAACCGCGTCTATGGCGACCGTCGGCCGGCCGATTGGCCAGAGGCGCTGCAGTCCTGGAAGGATTTCTATGGCGAGTGAGGGCCGCAGGGCTTCACTCTACTTGAGCGATCGCGCCGCGTGACTGGCTTCATCGTCCGTACGTTTGTCGTGCCGAGCGGCCTGACACTTTCTGGCGACATCGGCGGTGTTGAAGGCGCCCCCACGGTTGTCCTGATGCACGGTGGCGGGCAGACGCGACGTTCTTGGCACGGCGCGTCCCGCGAGTTCGCGAGATCTGGCTACCGAGTCATCAATCTGGATGCCCGCGGGCACGGCGACAGTGACTGGCCCACGGACGGTCGTTATAGCCTCGAGGCGTTGGCGGCAGACGTGCGTGCGGTTCTCGGGCCGCCCGCCGGACCAGTCGCACTGGTCGGGGCATCGATGGGCGGTGTCACAGCGCTGCAGTTAGCTGCCGGCGGCCATTCGCCCGATGTCGCTGCCATCATCATGGTCGACATCGTGCCGCGTGTGGAGCAAGAGGGAAGCGACCGAATCCAGGCTTTCATGCGCGCCCATCTCGGTGGGTTTGGCACTGTCGACGAGGCAGCGGACGCCGTGGCGGCTTACTACCCGCAACGGCCGCGTCCAAAGGATTCCAGCGGACTGGAGTCCAACCTGCGCCGTCGACAGGATGGACGCTTGTACTGGCATTGGGACCCGCGCCTGATTGATGGCCCCCATGCGCTAGAGCCACCGGATTTCAGCGATCCGCTGCTTGAAGCGTCGCCGGCTGTAAAGATACCGGTCCTCGTCGTGCGCGGCCTGCGCAGCGATATTGTCAGTGAAGCAGGTATCGAAGAATTTCGCGGCGTCATTCCGCATCTGGAGGTCTGCAACGTTGCCCACGCCGGACACATGGTCGCCGGCGACCGTAATGATGCATTCAACGCTGGCGCGCTAGAGTTTCTTAGCCGCCACCTGCCGGCCGGCCGCGTCTGAGCTGCCCCCTCCCATCTCCGGCGCGCCGCGAGCGCGCCCTGTGCCCTCAGAGAGCCCATGAACGCATCCAGTAGTTCCCTCGGCGTCCGTAGTGGCGAGGGCGCGTACGCCTGGATCGTGGCTGTACTGCTGGCAACGGCTTATGCGGTGGCGTTCATTGACCGGCAGGTGCTGAACCTGCTGGTGGATCCAATCAAGAAGTCGTTGGTCTTCTCGGATACTCAATTCAGCCTGTTGCAGGGCCTCGCGTTCGTCGCGGCCTACGCCGCCATGGGGGTCGTCTTCGGTCGCCTTGCTGACCAACGCAACCGCCGCAACCTGCTCGTGGCCGGCACCGTGATCTGGTGTGCGTTTACCGTCGGCTGTGGTCTGGCGACGGGGTTCTGGAGCTTCTTTGGCGCCCGCGCTGGGATTGGTGCGGCTGAGGCCTGCTTGCTGCCGGCCAGCTGGTCATTGCTGTCCGACTACTTCTCGCGCGAGCGTCTGCCGCGTGCAATGAGCCTGTTCCTGATGGGGCCATTCGTCGGCGGCGGACTTGCGCTGATCTTCGGCGGGCTGCTGTTCCGCCATCTGGTCGCGTCCGCACCCGGCGGCCTCTTTGCCGGTCTGGAAGCCTGGCGCCTGACGTTCTTCGCGGTTGGTGCGCCGGGCGTGATCATCGCGCTGATCGTCTGGCTTGCCGTCCGTGAGCCGCCGCGACTGGGCGAGGCGGCTGCCCCGGCCCAGTCGTACACGCTGCGCGAAGGAGTTGCCTACATCGTTGGTGAAAGAGCGTTTTACGGCAGTTTCTTCGGCGGCCTGTCGCTGCTGATCGTCGGTCTGTTCGCGCTGCCGGCGTGGACTCCGGCCTTTCTGATGCGAGCACATGGCGGCAGTCCTGCCTCGGTCGGCCTGCAGTACGGTACGGCAACGCTGATCGCTGGCTGCTCGGGAGTTCTGCTCGGTCCTTGGATCGCGCGTCTGCTCGCGCGTCGCTATCCGCTGGACGCGCCGGTACGAACGGCAATGTTCGCGGGACTTTGTGCGGCGCCGGCCTGCCTGTTCCTGCCGTTTGCGCCGACCTACTGGAGCGCGTTGCTCGCATCGGCAACTGCCAGTTGCTGCCTTAACTTCACCTTGCCGGTGGCCGCGGCCGCACTGCAGGTGTCGACCCCGAACCGGCTGCGCGGACTGATGACCTCGACCTACGCGTTCGTGCTGACGGCAACCGGGATGGGCATTGCGCCAACTTTGATTGCGCTGGTGACCGATCGGGTGTTTGGTGACCCAGCGCGCGTGGGCGCGGCGCTGGGATGGATTACGGGCCTGTCAGCGCTGGCATCGCTGCCGCTACTGGCCATCGCTGCACGCCACTACGCCGCCCGGTTGCAGGCGGCGCGTGGCGTTACGGAGTCTTAACGGCGCTGGTCGAACCGGCGGCCGAGCATGGCGCCGGCGATATTGACCTTCTGGATGTCGATCGCGCCGCCCGCGATGCCCCAGCCCCACGCATCGCGCATCCGCCGCTCCGCCGGGTACTGCTTCGAATAGCCGTACGCACCCATCAGCTGCATCGCGTTGCCGGTGACGGTGCGGGCGATCTCGTTGGCAAAGCACTTCGCGACCGACGAATCCAGCGGGCTGGGCAGTCCGTGTTCGGCGTTCGAGGCTGCGCGATGGATCAGCAGGCGGGCGGCCTCGACCTGCATCTGCATCTCGGCGAGCTTCAGCTGCACGCCCTGAAACTCCATGATCGGCTTGCCGAACTGCTTACGCTCGCGGACGTACTCAAGCACGTCCGCCAGGGCGCCGGATGCCTGCGCCAGCGCCATCGTTGCGTTGCCGCAGCGCTCCAGGTCGAACGCCTCCATCAGCTTCTTGAAGCCGCCAGCCGGCACGACCACGTGATGCGCGGGAATGCGGACGTTGTCGAAGTAGACATCCGACGACGGCACGCCACGGAAGCCCATCAAGGCCTCCGGAGCGCCGAAGCTGAGGCCCGGCGAGCCGTTTTCGACGTATACCGCGCCGATGCCGGCCGCGCCCGGTGCATCGGAGATGCGGCAGTAGACGACGTAGCCGTCGGCATGGCCACCGCCGGAGCACCAGCGCTTGTTGCCGTTGATAATGACATGGTCACCGACGATCTCGGCGCGGGTCTGCAGGTCGGTCAGAGCAGTGCCTGCCTGTGGCTCTGACATCGCGACAGCAACCACGGCTTCGCCGCGGCACACTGCGGGGACGACCGCTTCGACCAGCTTCGGCTGGCCGAATTTCTCGATGGCACGTACCGGACCGACGCACGACTCGAACACGGGAAAGGCGACTGCGGCGGAGATTTGCGCAAACTCCTCGAGCACCAGCAGTGCCTCGAGGTTGCCCAGTCCAAGGCCACCGAGTCTCTCAGGGATGTTGATGCCGAGAAACCCCAGTTCAGCGTACTTCTTGATCAGGGCATGAGACGGCGGATTGCCGGTCTTCTCTATGTCTTCCGCGAGCGCCGGCAGTTCAGCGCGAGCGAAGCGGCGTGCGGTCTCGACCAGCTCGCGCTGCTCGCTCGTCAATTGAAAGTCCATGATGCGAAGTCCTCGTCTCGTCGTGTTCGGGTCTAAATTGAACCTGGCTCAGGCCGTAGGGCCCAGCCGGTAGAAATCCATCGCGGTCTCGCGTAGCAGCCGGGCGCGCTCGGTGGGCGAGTAACGGGCGGTGACCCGTTTGAAGGCGTTCCAGAGCACGCCATACGAGCAGGAGGCCCTGTCCATCGGGAAATTACTCTCGAGCATGCAACGCGAAGGGCCGAAGAGATCGACGCATGCGTCGATGTACGGCAGCATTGCGGACGCGAGCTCCTCGGAGCTCGGTGGGGCGGGGCGCTTGTGCCAGCCAAAGCCAGCAGAGGTCATGGTCAGCCCCCCAAGCTTGATGAAGACGTTCGGGCAGCTGGCCACCTGCGCCAGCCGCGCGCGCCAATCGGCGAGGACCTCTGCACGACGTCCTGCGTAGGGACCCACTCCGAGTGGACCCCCCATATGGTCGAGCACGATGCGTGCTGCGGGGAAGTCCCGCGCTAGCGCGGCCAGCTCATCGAACTGCGGGTGGTAGAGCCAGGCGTCGAATGCAAGATCCTGGCCGACGAGGCAGGCAAAACCTTCACGAAAGCGTCGTTCTGCCATCAGGCCCGGTATCGGATGGGTATGCGAGGCGCGAATCTGGTCACTGGCGTCCCAGGCCGTTGCGTAGCGGACTGCACGCACACGGGAACTTGCCGCCAGGTGGGCCGTCAGTACCTTGTCCACCGCGGCGCCAAGGGTCAGGTCCGCGAAGGCGACGATGCCGGCGGCGATCCGCGGCACTGCTGGGTCGGCAGCCGTCGCGCGCACTGTCTGTTCGACCCACTCCGTCTCGCCCACCGGGCGAAGTTCCTTCGGACCGTCGCTGCGGTAGTGTTGCACGCACTCGACGAACACACTGTGAGTCAGGCGGTGTCCGCCGAGTTCTCCAAGAAACTCGCCCGTCAGGTAGATACTGCCTGGGTGCTCCCAAAGATGGTGGTGCGGGTCGCAGATTGGCAGCTCCGGCTCAAGCGCAGGCTCTGTCGTCAGGGCGCGCCAGGCGTCGCTCACGGGGTTACCTCACTCGGTGCCGGTCTGGCGCGCGCCAGCATTTCCTCGCGGAACACCGAGCGCGCGCGCTTGGGGCTCAGGCTCTCGTCAAAATACGAAGCGGTGCGCAGGCCCACCAGCAATGCGTAGGCGACCTCTGCGGAATTGCGCGCCTCGATCTTGTTCGATGCGGTGGGTTCAAACAGTTCCTGCAGGTAGGTCTTGCAGAACTGGTCCACGCCGATCTTCTCGCGCTGCAGCTCCTTGTCGTGAACGGCGACGCCGAAGCATTCGAGCATGAAGCCGATTTCCGACTTGTCCTCACTGGAGCCGCCGAAGAACAGTTCTGCGAGCAGGTCAATCTTTCGATCCGCCGGCTCGTGCCTGAAACTGCCCATTCGCAGGATTATCCGCTCGATAATGTAGGAGAAATAATGCTGCAGGATCGAGTCAAGGCCTGGAAAATAGTACAGCAGGTGGCTGGGTGACATGTCGGCGGTGCGCGCGACGTCGGCAAGCGTCGTCTTCGAGTAGCCCTGCTCGATGACGCACGCATGAAGTGCCTTGAAGATCGCTCGCCGGCGCTCGCCGGCGCGTCCTGCCTGGTGCACGTTTGGGTTCCTGATGCTGCGCGAATGTCCCGCTGCCGTCCGTGCGGCCTTTAGAGCTTCGACGACTCGCCGCCGTCAATGACGAAGACGGCGCCGGTGACGAAGTTCGACTTCGGTGAGGCCAGGTAACACACCATCGGCCCGATCTCCTCGTCGACCCCCATCCGCTTCGCGGGGATCTTGCGAATCCGGCGCTCAAGCATTTCGGGCGAGTCGAGAACGGCCTGCTGGGCGCTCGTCTCGAATGCCCCCGGGGCAATCGCGTTGACCTGCACACCCTTGCTCGCCCATTCGGCGGCCAGAGCCTTGGTGAACTGCAGCAACGCACCCTTTGAGGCGGAGTACGCGACCAGAGTTGGCTTGCCAAGGATGCCCGAGGTTGAGGCGATGTTGATGATCTTGCCGGAGCGGGCCGGAATCATGTGGCGACCGGCGGCACGCGCGAGCACGGCAGGCGCTGCGACGTTCACGGTGAACACTTCGTGCCAGACGCTTTCCGCCTGCTCGAGGAAGGCGCCGGCAGGTGCGATGCCGGCGTTGTTTACGACGATATCCAGCCGGCCGAATGCTGCGACGGCCTCGTCCGCGAGCGCGCCGACAGCGGCGAGGTCCCGCATGTCACAGGTGCGACCGCGGATCATGTCGGGGGCGGTGGCCTCCAGTTCGCGCAGTTCCTGCTCAGAGCGTGCTGCAGCCAGAACGCGGACGCCCTGTTCTACCAGTGCGACGGCCATTGCGCGGCCGAGACCGCGACTCGCCCCGGTGACTATCGCGACCTTGCCGGTGAGTTGCAGGTCCATCATCGGACTTCCTCCGTCAGCTGCTTGGCGATGCCCAGACGCAGGACTTCGGAGGCGCCCTCGTAGATGCGCATCGGGCGGGCCTGACGGTACAGGCGTTCGATCTTCGAGTTCCGGATCAGGCCGAAGCGGCCCATCATCTGGACGCAGCGATCGACGATCTTCGAGGCCGCTTCGGTTGCAGCCAGCTTTGCCATTGAGGAATGCGGCAAAGCGGCGGCGGGGTCGGCGACGGCGTAGGTCGCCGCTCGGTAGGTCAGCAGTTGCGCCATTTCGACTTCGGTCCAGCAATCGGCAAGCATCTGCGCGACCGGGCCGAGCTTGGCGAGGGGACGCCCGAACTGGACGCGCGTGCGCGTATGGCGCACTGCCTCCTCGAGCGCGGCACGGGCAAGTCCGCAGGCGGCGCCGGCCACCGAGACCCGGAACACCGCCAGTGTCGCCAGCACGAGGTCCATTCCCCGGCCGGGGGTGCCGAGGCGGGCACTCGCCGGCAGGGTGACGTTGTTGAAGACCATTTCGCCCAGTACGTGCGGCGCCATGATCACAGGCGTTGGTGAAATTGATACGCCCTTGGTGGCCGCAGGGACGAGCACTACCGAGTAGGCTCCGGCTTCCTTTGCGAAGACGATGTAGAAGTCCGCCGCGCCCGCATTCGAGATGAAGGACTTTGAGCCGTGCAGGCGCAGGCCGCCGTCCGCGGTTTCGGTGAGCTCGGTCGCGACACGTTTCAGGTCGGAGCCTACGTCTTCCTCGGTGAGCGCCAGCGCCGCAAGTGCCTCGCCGCGGGCGACTTTGGGCAGCCACGTGTTGCGCTGCTCCTCCGAGCCGCCAACCGAGATTGCATAGCTGCCGATGCCTTGCAGCGCGAACAGCGAGTCGAGGTGCGAGGAGGTGGCCATCAGAATTTCGCGCACCAGGCAGATCGCGAGCGGGTCCGGCTGCTCGTGCCGGCCGCCATAGGCCGCCGGCACCATCAGTGCGGCCAGCCCGCTCTTGCGCAGTGCAGCAAGCACGCCAGGATGCACTTCGCTCATCTCGTCGGCGGTCGCCGCAATAGGCTCCACGGCCCGGGCAAGTTCACGGGCCTCGGCCTGGATGGCCTTGTAGGCGGGTTCAAGTTCGAAATTCATGCGGACGTCCCTTCGAGATTGTCAGGCAAGAGCTGCAGTAAGGCCTGGTTTTACGGGGTCTTCTTCTTGCGACCCTCGAACTGTGCCTTGCGCTTTTCCATGAACGCCGTGGCACCTTCAATCATGTCCTTTGAGCCGATTGCCTGCACCAGCATTCCGAGCCCCGACTGGTACGAGTCGCGGAGCTTGTTCCACCAGACGTTCGAGCTGATCTTGGCGATTTCCAGATAGCGGGGGCTCATGCCTAGCAGTTCGTCCGCCCACTTGGTGACTTCCGCCTCGAGCTGATCGGCCGGCACTACCCGGTTGATCCAGCCCATTTCCAAGGCTTCCTTGGCGGGGTAGCGGCGACACATGAACGCCACTTCCTTGGCGCGCTTCTCGCCAATGTTCATTGCCAGGAAGTTGGTGCCGCCGAGCACCGGCGCGCTGCCGACACGCACGCCGGTCTGGCCGAAGGTGGCGTTCTCCGCCGCAATAGCCAGGTCACAGGCAACAACAAGTTCGTTTCCGCCGCCGGCGGCCGCGCCATTGACTGCCGCGATCACCGGGCGCGGGCTCATGCGGATGGCCTCGTACAGGTGCAGTGAGCCGTAGAACATGCTGCGCAGCGCTTCTGCGTCGGGATTGCTCAGATTGGCGAGGTAGCCGCCGGCGCAGAATGCCTTGCCGGTTCCGGTGATGACAATTACACCGGCGTCGACGGATCCTTCGATTGCGGCGATCAGCTCCTTAGCCATCGACGCGTCGTATGAGTTCATCCGGTCCGGACGGTTAAGGCGAATCCACGACACCTCGCCACGGCGCTCGACCACTACATCAGCCATCATTGCCCCCTGCGCTTTTAATTGCGGTTTCTTGAGAATTCATAGGTGCCTGCGCCACGGCGTTACCGGCCTGCAGCGCTTGACATTCCCCGTAGTCTGTGGAAAATTTGAACAAAGTTCAAGGCTTGCTTGATAACAGCAAGTAACCATTGTTGAGGGGGTGGTCTGGTGGCTGGTAGCGGCCGCGGGCCATAGTTGAAGATGACGAATTTTTCGACATACCTCGCCGAAATCGCTGGCGCCCACTGTTATGTTGCAGCGCGGCAAGGTTCAGTGATCGATGCGAGTCGCCCTCTTTGCGCCGGGAAACTCGTTGTGCCACGTGGCTGTCACGGGCGCGCTGTGGAATCCCTACAATAGTCTTGCCCCGGACCCTGACCCTTGTATTCACGGAGATCAAAGAGATGAGCGAAAGCAAAGAAATGGTGTTCGACCCGACGAAGCTCGAGACGCTGAACGTCGCCACGGACTATCCGATGGAGCAGGACGAGTTTGAGAAGCTCTTCAAGTACAACGCGTACTGCGAGATGGGCCACATCAACAAGAAGGGCTATCCCATCGTCACGCCGATGTTCTACGTCGTCATCGACGGGTTCATCTACATCAGTAGCATCAAGAAGCATCGCGCGAAGGTGATGGACCTTGAGGAAAACCCCAAGATGTCGGTCACCATCCATAACGATGGTTGCAACCTGAAGCGCCAGAAGGCGATTCTGGTCATCGGTAACGCCGAAGTGATCTACGAAGACGAGCTAATGCGCCGCGTTCACTGGGCGATTCTCGACAAGTACTGGTCGGAAGTCGTCAGCGAAGAGCAGCGTGCGGCTGCCTTTGCCGCCGTACATACGCCGATGCGCGCGATCATCAAGGTCGTGCCGAACAAGGTGATGTCGTGGGACTTCGGCAAGATGGTCATGGCCTACGAGAAGGGCGTCTGGTTCAACGAGGCTTACAACTGCTCGATGCAGTACGACAAGTAAGAAGTTTCTGATTCGAAACCCGATCGGGATAACTGCGAGGAGCCTTCAATGGGGCGTTGGGACGACAAGACGATTCGTGCTGCACGTAAGTGGGAAAGCTGGAAGATGGAGGAATACCCTCTCCATGACCGAGTGCTCACGAAGATCATCGAAGACAAGGCCCGCAAGCATCCCGATCGGGTTGTATTTCAGTTTCGTGATTTTCCAATCACGAACGCGGAATTCAACGAGCGCATCAACATGGCCGCCAATGGCCTGATCAAGCTGGGCGTGAAGCCGGGTGACAAGGTGGCGATCATGCTGCCGAACGTCCCCGAGTTTCTGTACAGCTGGTTCGGGACCAACAAGGCCGGCGCTGCGGAAGTTCCGATCAACGCCGCGCTCAAGGGCCAGGGGCTCACCTATCAGATCGACCAGTCCGACTGCGTCGTGCTGATTGCTCACACCGATTACCTTGATCGCCTGCCTGAAGTGATGGGCGATCTGAAGAAGCTGACCCACGTTGTGTGGGTCAAGGGCAAGACGTACACGGACGCGCTGCCGGTTTTCCCCGGCATGACGTCGCTGACGTACGAGGAACTCGCGGCGGTGTCCTCCGACACGCCCAAGGTGATCGTCCATTACCGCGACCTTGCGACCATTCTTTACACCTCTGGCACCACCGGCGTGTCGAAGGGTGTTGAGATGGGTCACCGCTACTGGTACGACATCTGGGTCGAAGCGGTGAAGTACGGCCGTTACACCGAGGACGACGTACTCTACACGGGCCTGCCATTCTTCCACGGCAATGCACAGGGCATCACGGTGGGGCCTGCGATCATGGCCGACGCGAAGGCCGTCATCGTCGAACGCTTCTCGGCCAGTCAGCTTTGGGATGACTGCCGTAAGTATGAGTGCACCGAGGCGAACTACATCGGCGGAATCATTCCGATCCTGCTCAAGCAGGACCCGAAGGAAAACGACGGTGATAACCCGGTGCGCCTGATGGTCGGCGCCGCGGCGCCGGCCGATGAGTGGCATGCGTTCCAGACGCGCTTCAACACGAAGCTGCTCGAAGTCTATGGAATGACCGAGTGCTACTGCTGTCTTGCGAGCCCTTACGATGCGCCGCGCGCCGGTTCCTGCGGCCAGGCCATTACGGGCTGGGACGTACGGATCGTCGATGACGACGACGAGGATTGCGCGCCGGATACGGTTGGTGAGTTCATCTGTCGCTCGAACAAGATGTTCGTCGGCACGTCGGGCTACTACAAGAAGCCCGAGGCGACGCTTGACCTGTTCAAGAATGGCTGGATCCACACCGGCGACCTCGGTCGTCGTGATGCGGATGGATACTTCTACTTCGCCGACCGCAAGAAGCAGGCTATCCGTCGTCGTGGCGAGAACATCTCCTCCTTTGAAGTGGAGGCGGTGATTGGCAGCCACCCATCGGTGCTCGAGTCCTGCGTCGTAGGCGTACCTGCCGACGTGGGCGAGGAGGAGGTCAAGGCGGTGGTAGTGCTCAAGCCGGGCCACACCGTGACTCCGGAGGAGTTGATTCACTGGTGCGCGCCGCGCATGGCGTATTTCGCGATTCCGCGTTACATCGCCATTCGTGACACGCTGCCGAAGACCCCAAGTGAGCGGGTCGAGAAGTTTAAGCTCAAGTCCGAAGGTATCACCGAAGATTGCTGGGACCGCGAAAAGTCCGGCATCAAGCTCTCGCGCTGATTGCAACGGGCGCCGGAGGAAACTCCGGCGCCCGTTCACCTTCTGGCGCGTACAAAGATTCATGGAGGGGGCCGCAATGACTGATGAAAACAAGAATCTGACTCGCCGGCAGGTGATCGTTGGAGCGGGCGCCGCAACAATGACCCTGGGCGCGGTCACGCTGGGTGCCTCCAAGGCGCAGGCCGCCGGCAAGTGGGATCATGAGTCCGACATCGTTGTCGTCGGTACCGGCGCGGGCGCCTCGACCGCCGCTCTGATCGCCCACGACAACGGCGATACGGTTACCGTCCTTGAAAAGGCTCCGATTCCGGGCGGCACGTCGGCAAAGTCTGCGGGCGTACTGTGGATTCCGAATAACTTCGCGCTTCGCGCGCGTGGTATCGATGACAAGAAGGAGGACTGCGTCCGCTTCATAGCGCGCTACTCCTACCCCGAAAAATTCAACGCCTCGCAGCCCCATCTGGGTATTGGCGAGCGTGCACTGTCGATGCTTGAGGCTTTTTACGACAATGCCTCGCCAACCATAGAGCGTCTGCAGAAGATGGGCGCGCTGGCAGTGGCCGAATGGCGCATGTTTGCGCTTGACCGCCCTGCGACCGACTACCTGGATCATGTGCTGGAGAACAAGGTTCCGGCCGGCCGCACGCTCGGTCCGCTCAAGGCTGACGGCAAGACGATAGGTTTGGGCGTTGACCTAATGATCCATCTGAATGGTGCGCTCAAGAAGAAGGGCATCCCGGTACTGCTCGGACACCGCGTTACCAAGGTGGTCATGAACAGTGCTGGCCGGGTCGTCGGAGTCGAGGCCGCCGTCGGCGGCAAGACGGTGACGATCCGTGCGCGCAAGGCGGTGATCTTCGGCACGGGCGGCTATGCCCACAACCCCGAGTTCGTGGCTTTGTACCAGCGCGTGCCTATCTACGGCGCATGCGCGCATCCGTGGTCAACGGGCGACTTCATTAACATCGGCGGCGCGGCTGGTGCGCGGATGGGCTATATGGCGGGCGCCTGGCGCACCCAGATCCTGCTCGAGGAAGCACTGCAGAATCCGAACCTCGCCTCAGGCGTGTTCTTCCCCCCTGGCGACTCGATGCTGCAGGTCAACCGCTATGGCAAGCGCGCGGTCGACGAGAAGCGCAACTACAACGACCGCACCGAGGTCCATGCGCAGTTCAACCCGACTGAGGCGGAATTCCCCAACCACCTGATGTTCATGATTTATGACCAGCGCACGGCCGAGGGCTATGCGGGTGCGTACCCGCTGCCGGAGAAGCCGACCGCCGAGTCCTATGTCATCAGCGCCGACACGCTTGAGGGCCTCGCGGCGAAGCTTGTCGAACGGCTTAAGGAAATCGGCCCGAAAACCGGCGGCTTTTCGCTTTCCGCGGATTTCGTTGCCAACCTGAAGGCGTCGATAACGCGCTTCAATGGCTTTGCAAAGACGGGTAAGGATGAGGATTTTGGCCGTGGTAAGCACGGCTACGATACCGAATGGCAGGCCGTGTTCTCGCCCATGCATGCTGGCACTAAGTGGCCGAAGAACCCGAACCCGAACTCTACGATGCATCCGGTCGCCGCAAAGGGGCCGTACTTTGCCATCATCCTCGCAAGCGGAGCGCTGGACACCAACGGCGGTCCCATGATCGACGCCAAGGGCCGCGTCATGAGCACCAAGGATCAGCCCATTCCCAGCCTGTATGGCGCGGGTAACTGCATCGCCAGCCCCTCCCGCTACGCTTATTGGGGTGCCGGCCATACGCTTGGCAATGCGATTACCTGGGGTGCCATTGCCGCCAATGCGGCCCATGGTGAAGTACCGAGCGAGGCCGAATGACGCGACTGGGTGCCCGGCGCCACTGGCTAGCGCTGGTGGTGCTATTCGGCGCCGGCACGGCGGCGGCGGGTGACGTTAGCTTTGAGAACGATGTATTGCCGCTGCTGACCGTGCGCTGCGTGATGTGCCACATGGATGGTGCGGAGCAGGCGCACCTGAGCCTGTACCCCGATGCCTGGAGCCACCTCGTTGGGATACCGTCAACGCAGTCGCCGCTAAAGCGTGTCGAGGCGGCGCTCCCCGACAAGAGCTACCTGTACCTCAAGTTGATGGGCACCCATCTGGATGCCGGTGGCAGCGGCCTGCGGATGCCGTTCCAGCAAGATGCGCTGGGAGCCGACGAATTGACTTTGATCAGGACCTGGATAGCACAGGGCGCCCTGCAAAACTGAACGAAAAGGATGGTCATGGCTACCGATACTCAAGCGACGATCGACGCTCTTCTGCGCCGGGTTGATGAACTGGAAAGCCGTAGCGCGCTGCGCGATCTGGTGTCGGACTACTGCATCGGTTTCGATACCAAGAATTGGGACCAGTTCATTTCGATTTGGCATGACGACTGTGTTTGGGCGATCGGCCCGCCGTTTGGTTCGTTTGAAGGCCATGCGGGCATCAAGCGCGCGGTGTACGACATCCTGTACCCGGTCTGGCGTGAGACGCACCATTTGACCTCGAACCTGCGAGTCACTTTCCAGGACGCTGACCATGCCAGGGGCACCTGCGACGTCGATTGCATGGGGGCGACCAAGGACGACGTCGTGCAGATGATCAGCGCGACGTACATCGATGATTTCGAGCGCCGCAACGGGGTCTGGAAGATTGCTCGCCGTGGCGTCAAGATGCATTACTTCAATGCGATTCCCGGTGCGCAGATGAGCGCGCCCGGCGCGACCTGACGGCCGCGTTTTGGGATCGTCTCCAGCGGAGGATAGTGCCCTGCAACCGGACATCGCCAGAATAGTAGACACGATCGTCGGCGGCGCCGCGCTGAGCGAACAGCAGGCGTACGCGCTCGACGCTGACCTGCCGCTCGCGGCACTGGTCGAGGCGGCGGGGCATGTCCGTGACGTCGGTCGGCCTAACATCGTCAGCTATTCGCCGAAGGTGTTTTTGCCGCTGACGTTCCTGTGTCGCGACTCCTGTCACTACTGCACCTTCGCCAAGGCGCCGCGTTCACTGAAGTCGCCGTACATGTCCATTGAGGAGATGGTGGCGATTGCACGACGTGGCGCAGAGGTCGGCTGCAGGGAGGCGCTGTTTACGCTCGGCGACCAGCCGGAACTGCGGTATCGGGCGGCACGTGTGGCGCTCGCTGCGCTTGGACACGAGACCACGCTCAGTTACGTGGAGGCGGCGGCCCGGGCCGTTTATGAAGAGACGGGTCTCTTGCCGCACGTCAATCCCGGCGTCATGAGCGCAGGCTCACTTGCCTCGATGCGCGGCGTGTCGGTTTCCGGCGGTCTGATGCTGGAGTCCGCCTCCGAGCGGCTGTGTCAGCGTGGTGGCCCTCACTTCGGCTCGCCTGACAAGGTGCCCGCCGTGAGGCTTGCAACCTTGCGTGAGGCTGGCGTGCAGCGGATCCCGTTCACGACGGGCATCCTGATCGGCATCGGCGAGACGCGTCGCGAGCGCATCGAGTCGCTGCTCGCAATTCGAGCGCTGCATGCCGAGTACGGTCATATTCAGGAAATCATCGTTCAGAACTTTGCTCCCAAACCCGGCACCCGCATGGCGAACGCGCCTGCTCCGTCGCTCGAGGAGCATCTGTGGACGATCGCAGCTACGCGGCTTATTTTCGGCCCGGCGATGAGCATTCAGGCGCCGCCCAACCTGCAGCCCAGTGGCCTCAGGCAACTGATCGACGCGGGTATCAACGACTGGGGTGGCGTTTCGCCGGTGACACCAGACCACGTCAACCCAGAGGCGCCGTGGCCTGAGGTCGCACGTTTGCGTGCCGTCACCGAGGCGGCTGGCAAGACTCTGGTGCCGCGCCTGGCGATCTATCCCGAATACATCCGCGACCTTCCGAAGTGGGTAGCGCCAAATTTCCATACGGCGATTCTGCGTAGCATCGACAGCGACGGCTACGCGCGCGAGGACCAGTGGTTCTCGGGCGCGGCGACGACCGCACTGCCTGCGGAGACGGTCAGGCTGCTGACATCGCCCGCGCCTCGGTCGGTGTCGGCGCTCGACAAGTTGCTGTTTCGTGCCCGCGATGGCGCGGCGCTGACGGAGGCGGAGATCACGCGCTTGTTCGAGGCTCGTGGCACGGAATTTACGCGTGTTGTGGCGGCCGCCGACGCACTGCGCCGACAGGTCAATGGTGACACCGTCAGTTACGTGATCAACCGGAACATCAGCTACACGAATATTTGTTATTACAAGTGCACCTTTTGCGCATTCTCCAAAGGTCAGGGCAGTAATGACCTGCGCGGCGCGCCCTATAACCTGGCGCTAGATGAGATTGCCGGCCGCGTTCGCGAGGCGCGCGAGCGCGGCGCGACGGAAGTCTGCATGCAGGGCGGGATTCATCCAAGTTACACGGGTGAGACGTACCTGAGTATCTGCCGGACGGCCAAGGAGGCGGTGCCGGAGATCCACATCCACGCATTCTCGCCGCTTGAGATCTGGCAGGGTGCGAAGACCCTCGGGCTGCCGCTGCGGACGTACCTTGAGCAACTGAAGGCTGTTGGGCTTGCGACGCTGCCGGGAACGGCGGCGGAGATCCTCGACGAGGAGATCCGCAAAAAGATCTGTGCCGACAAGATTACAGGCGACGAGTGGCGGGAAGTTATCGAGACGGCGCATTCGGTCGGCCTGCGGACCACCGCGACGATCATGTTCGGTCACCTTGAGCAGCCGGCGCACTGGGCTCGTCACCTACTGGCCGTACGCGAGTTGCAGGCACGTACGGGCGGCTTCACTGAATTTGTGCCGCTGCCGTTCGTGCACATGGAAGCGCCGATGTACCGCAAGGGTCTTGCCCGCAAGGGCCCGACGCTGCGCGAGGCGATTTTGATGCACGCTGTCGCGCGCCTCGCGCTGCACCCGCTCATCACTAATATCCAGGCTTCCTGGGTCAAGATGGGCAGTGAGGGCGTTCTGGCCTGCCTGCAGGCAGGCGCCAACGATCTCGGCGGCACGCTGATGAACGAATACATCTCGCGCTCCGCCGGCGCAGCGCACGGCCAGGAGATGCTGTCCACCGACATGGAGCGGATGATCGTTGGTATCGGGCGTACCGCACGGCAGCGGACGACGCTGTACGGTGAGATCCCGGCCGGTGACGCGCCGCTCGCGCGGCGCGCGTCGGCCTGAATGGGCCGGTGACCAGTCATCGCGTCTGCCTTGTTTTCTTAATCCCGTCGGGCGAGCCCCAGCTCGTTCGGCGGTTTGATTTCTCAGGAGTAGTGTCTTGATTAAGATTGGTTATAAGGCGTCAGCCGAGCAGTTCTCACCTAACGACCTGCTGCGTTTTTCGGTGATGGCCGAGCAGGTGGGCTTCGATTCTGTATTCATCAGCGATCACTTCCAGCCGTGGCGGCATACCGGCGGTCACGCGCCGTTTTCGCTGGCGTGGATGGGTGCGCTGGGCGCGATGACCTCGCGCGTTCAGATCGGCACCAGCGTGTTGACGCCAACCTTCCGCTACCACCCGTCGATTATCGCGCATGCCTTCGGCACGCTTGGCGCGATGTTCCCGGGGCGCATCATTCTTGGCATTGGTACCGGCGAGTCACTGAACGAAGTGCCGGCGACGGGCATGCACTGGCCGGAGGCCAAGGAGCGCTCTGCGCGTTTGCGCGAGTCGGTAAAGTTGATCCGTCAACTGTGGTCCGAGGATCGGGTCACGTTCAATGGCGAGTACTTCAAGACCGAGAACGCGACGATTTATGACAAGCCTGAGAAGATGGTGCCGATCTACATCGCAGGCGCGGGGCCGCTGATTTCAAAGTACGCAGGTCTTGCGGGCGATGGGTTCATCTGCACCAGCGGTAAGGCTCCCACCCTTTATACCGACACGTTGCTGCCGAACCTTGAACTCGGCCTTGCGACGGCGAAGCGAGACCCCGCCTCCATCGACAGGATGATCGAGGTGAAGGTCTCGTTTGACACCGACCGGCAGCGCGCGATGGATGACACCCGCTACTGGGCGGCGCTGGCGCTGTCACCGGAAGAGAAGATGTCGGTAGAGGATCCGCTAGAGATGGAGCGCCTTGCCGACAGTCTGCCGGCGGAGCGGGCGGCCAAGCGCTGGATCGTTTCGACTGATGCGGACGAGCATGTCGAGAAGATCGGCTTTTACGTCGGACTCGGCTTCAAGCACCTGGTGTTCCATGCGCCGGGGCCGGATCAGGAGCGCTTCCTGAAGCTGTATTCGCAGCACGTTATGCCGCGTCTGCGCGCCCTCTACGGCTGAGCCTGAGCACGCCAACGTGACCGCTACGCTCGAGCTCATTGCCGTCCCGGGCCTGCCGATGGTGCAGGTGGGCGATGACCTCGCGGTGATGGTGAGCGGGGCCCTGGCGGCGGCCGGAGTTGAGCTGCGTGACCGCGACGTCGTCGTATTCGCGCAGAAGGTCGTTTCCAAGAGCGAGGGGCGCTCTATCGACCTTGCGACCGTAGTGCCGTCGGCCAGGGCCTTGGAGGTTGCCGCGGAGGTCCGCAAGGATCCCCGCCTGGTCGAGCTGGTGCTGCGTGAGTCGAAGCGCATTGTCCGCAAGATTCCGGACGTGCTGATCGTTGAGCACCATCTGGGGCTCATCATGGCAAACGCCGGCATCGACCAGTCGAATGTCGCTGATCCTTCGGCCGGCGAGCGCGCGCTGCTGCTGCCGGTGGACCCGGATGCCAGCGCCGAGCGCCTGAGAGGCGATCTGAAGGCTCGAACGGGCAGGGAGGTGGCTGTGGTGATCAACGACAGCTTCGGCCGTCCCTGGCGCCAGGGTACGGTTGGCGTGGCGCTGGGTTGCGCAGGCCTGCCGGCGCTGCTCGACCTGCGTGGCACGCCGGACCTTTTCGGGCGCACGCTCAAGGTGACAGTTATCGCCTACGCGGACGAGATTGCCGCCGCCGCGTCGCTACTGATGGGTCAGGCTACCGAGGGTCGACCGGTGGTGATCGTGCGGGGACTTGAGGCGACGGGCGTTTCCACTCCCGCCACCTCCATCGTCCGCGATGCTCGCGAGGATCTGTTCCAGTAGATCCTCGCGGCGGCGCTCAGTTCGGCAGTTCGAACACGTAGATCGCGTTGCCGCCCGCCGGCTGATAGATCTCCGGGCTCTGCCGCGCCGTCATCAGCTTGAATACGCCCATGCCGGTCTGCACGGCGACGTACTGTTTGCCGTTCGCGGTATAAGTCACTGGGTAGCCATGCAGGCCAGATCCCAGTCGGGTCTGCCAGAGCACCTTGCCGGTGTCGATATCGAAGGCCTTGAAGTAACGGTCAACGTCACCGATGAACGCGAGGCCGCCGCCTGTGGTCAGCACGCCGGTCATGAACATTGCGCGCTGCTGGTGTACCCAACGCTCGGTCATGGTCTTGAGGTCCCATGAACTCAGCCGTCCAAGCTTGCCGTTGACGCCAGGCATTTCAGAGACGGCCGACTCGCCACCGTAGCCGCCGTAGCCCTCCGCCATCTTCACTTCGCGGCCGACAAAGTCGACGCACAACTGGTGTTCCGGAATTATCAGCGACTGCGTCTTCGGGTTATAGCCGCTCGCTTGCCAGTTATGTCCGCCATAAATGCTCGGGCAGACTGATACGGAGTCGCCGATCTTGGCATCGATGATGTCCTGGCGGTACTTGACCTTGCCGGTCGTCTTGTCGAGCGACTGGAACATGTTCTGGAAGATCGTCTCCTTGAAGTCGACGAACTTGCCCGTAGCCCGGTCGAGCTTCCACAGGATGCCATCCTTACCGATGGCGAAGACGTACGAGCGGCCGTCGATGTCGACCAGTACACGCTCGAAGACGGTGTCCATATCGAGCGATTCGCCGGCGACGTGCTGGAAGTACCAGACCAGCTTGCCGGTCTTAGGATCGATCGCGAGGGTTGAGTCGGTGTACAGCGCCGCATCGTTCGGCGTCATGTGCCGGCTTGCCGCCACCCACGGCTTCGCCTGCGCGGTGCCGGTGTAGTAAAGGTTCAGGACAGGGTCGTAACTTCCCCCCATCCAGGTATCGCCACCGGCGCGAAGTTCGGGCGGCAGGCCAGCCCAGGAGGCGTCGTTCGGGTCGCCCGGCTGGGCGATCGTCTGCGTCCGCCACAGTTCCTTGCCGGTATCAGGATCATGGCCGGTAATGAAGCAGCCTTCCTTTTTGAATCGCTCGCAGCCATTGAGGCCTGTGACGACGACTCCACCGGCGATCGTGGGGCCTGCCGTATGCGTGTAGCCCTTGTTGAAGTCCGCCTTGACCGAGCGCCAGACTTGCTTGCCGGTGCGCGCGTCGAGAGCGACGACCGCGGCATCGTAGGTCGCCAGGAAGAGCTTGTCTTTGTAGATTGCGATGTTGCGGGTCGGGCCGCCGAGGGTCTTTGACTCGGGCGGGAACGGGTACGAGTACTCCCAGATCAGGTCCCCGCTGGCCGCGTCGATCGCCTGGATAATGTTGCCAGGATGGGTCAGGTACATGATGCCGTCGTGTACCAGCGGCGTGCCCTGGTTGCTGCCTTCGTGCATCGTCATGACCCAGGCAAGCCGTAACTCCTTCACGTTCTTGCGGGTGACCTGCGCCAGTGGGCTGTAACCCTTGCCATCTTCAGTGCGGCGCCAGCTGAGCCAGTCGCCCGGGGCGGGCTCGCGCAGCATCGCATCGGTGACAGGCGTGAACTTCTCCACCGCCTTGTTCACGAATCCTGAGGCCTTCTCGGCTGCGGCGGCGATCGAGGCAGCGCCTGCCCATGACTCCACCTTGGTGTTGGTTGGCTGCGCCATCGAGGCGAGCCACTTGTCGCCCATGACGGCGACACCGAGCTTGGTCAGTGAGTTGGAGCGCAGTTCGGTGTTTCCAGCGGGCGCGCCGTTGGCGCGAAGCATGTGCGCGGTAAGTGCGACAGAGGTGCTGTCGCTGAGTGTGTGCGGTGCGGTTGGAGGCATCTTCGCGCTGATTAGCGTGAAGATCTCGCCAGCCGTATGTTCACCCCACTTGGCGAGGAAATTAGGGCCCGCGAGTTCGGGTCCGTGGCCGGTGCCCTTGAGACTGGCGTGGTGGCACTCGCTGCAGGCGACGTCGAACGTGCGCTTGCCGTCGTTCGCCTGCGCCTCGGTATAGACACCCGCCGCAGCGGGCGCGGGCAGAGGGTCGGCGCTGGTCGTTGCGCAGATCGTAAGCAGCGTAATCAGGAGTGCGAGTCTGTGTCTCATACGACCTTCGTCAGTTGCAATGGGGTGGTGGGCCGCGCCGGCTGGCGGGCACACATGGCCGGGCGAAAACCAGTATAGGCACTGGCTTTGTAACGGACAACAAGCAAGCGAAGTCTGGGCCCGCTCGGGCCGAGTCGGGTGCAAAGCGTGCGGGCATAAAAAAAGGGGCGCGGAATCCGCGCCCCTTTGATACCCCCTCGGCTGTCTTTATATTTTTAGAAAGTCCAGACGACCCGGCCGCCGAACACGCGCGGTGCGACGGGCGTCGCGTAGGTCCACAGACCGCCGAAGCCGACGGCGGCGCCGACGTCGTACGCCTGCGTCCACGCATCGTTCTTCGACAGGTTCATGCCATAGACACTGTAGGTCGTGTTGCCGTGCTTGTAGTTGAAGGACGCATTCAGAACGTTCTGGTGCGCGTTGTGACCCTGCGGCGAGTTGAGGAACGTGAGTTCCTCAGGCGCGACGTAGTGGTAGTCGACCTGCAGGTTCGCAGTGCCCTCGCCGATGCCCCACTCGTACGACGGCGTCAGCGTCGCCGTGATCGGCGGCGCGCGGCGCAGATGCAGATGGGACAGGTTGGTGCCGCTGACCGGGTCGATCAGGCTGTCGTACTTGGCGTGCAGGTAGCCAAGGTTGCCCGCAATCGTGAGGCCGGCGGCCACGTGCGCGGTGACGTCCAGCTCGATGCCCTGGATCGTCGCCGTGGAGGCGTTGATCACGAGGGTCTGCTGGCCGGTGCCGCCCGCGGTCGGGACGCTCTCTTCTTCCTGCTTGTTCTTGTACTTCATCATGAACACCGACGCGTTGACGCGCAGACGGTGCTGGAAGTACTCCGACTTCCAACCCAGCTCGAAGTTGTCCACCTTCTCGGGGTTGTACGGAGCCGATGCCGACTCGTACGTGCCCGGACGGCCGTCAAAGCCGCCGGCGCGGAAGCCCTGCGAGTAGAGGGCGTAGGCCATCATGTCCGGCGTCATCCGGTACTTCACGCTGAGCTTCGGCGTGAACTGCGACCAGGACCGCTCGAACGGCGTGGCGAGGTTGCCGCCGGCGGGCAGGCCGCCTTCGCCTTCCATGCTGGCGTCAATGACGCCACTGGTCTTCTTGTCCTTCGTGTAGCGACCGCCGACCGTGACGGTCCACGTGTCGTTGAACTTGTAGTCGCCTTCGAAGAAGGCGGCGTACGAGTCGGTGTGCTGCTCGACCGTCTGCGGCACGGGGAACACTGTGCCGACCGGGTAGCCGTACAGGAAGTCCACGAAGCCGATGTAGCTGAGCAGGTTGATGCGGTAAGCCGAGTTCCAGTCGTACAGGCCAACCGTGTACGACAGCGGACCGCTGTCGGCATGGGTCAGGCGCAGCTCATGGCTGTGCTGGTAGTACGTCGCCGGACGATCGGTTGAGTACAGCTGCAGCGGCGTACCGTCCCAGTCCTGGTGCGCGGCTTCGTCGGTCTTGAAGTAACCGAACAAGTAGTCGAGCTTGTAGCCGGGCGCGAGGTCGTACCCGACATGCAGGGTATGCATGTCCGAGTTGAAGTACGCGGGCTTCGGGGCGTCGTTTGCGAGCGTAACGTAGCGGTTGCCGCCCTGCGGCGAGGTGACCGAATTCGCGCACTGATTGTAATGGAAGCACCAGACCTGATTGGGCTGGGCAACGTTCAGCTGGATATCCGTGTCCTGATCCTGCCAGCTGCGATCGAAGCGGTAGTTGATCGACAGGCCGTCGATCGGCTTCCACAGGAAGCTCGGCGAGAATGACTTGTAGTGCTGCCCGCCGACATTCGAATGCGTCGTCGCATCGTAGTAGTAGCCGTCGCGCTCGCGGCTGGCCGCGCCAACCTTGATTGCGAACTTGTCGCCGATCGGCAGGTTGATGTAGCCGTCGAGCTGCGTGTCGCGGTACTCGGCGATGCCGAACCGAACGCTGCCGCTGACGCCGTCAGTGGACGGCCCGGTGCGGGTCACGTTGATGACGCCGGCGATCGCGTTGCGACCGAACAGCGTACCCTGCGGGCCGCGCAGGATTTCCATTGACTGCAGGTCCAGCGCCTTGATCATCGCGCCGGAGTTGGCGCCAATGAAGATGCCGTCGACGACGACACCGGCGGCCGGGTCGAAGCTCTTCTCGACGTCGGTGGTGCCGATGCCGCGAATCGCGATCGCGGCCGGGCTACCGGGACCCTGCTGCAGGTCGTCGATCTGTACGTTGGGGGCGGCGTCAGCGAAGCTGCGCAGGTCGGTGTCGAAGCGGCGAGCGAGATCCTTCGGGCTCAGCGCGCTGACGGAGGCGGTGACGTCCTGCAGGTTCTCTGAACGCTTGCGGGCGGTGACTACGACCTCATCGAGGACGTTTTCTTCGGCGATAGCAATGCCCGCGGCGGCAACGCTGCCTACTGCAAGTACAATCGCGATCGATCGACGAAGATCAAAATTTGATGTACGCATCAGTCCTCCAGAATTTCCAAATTGCGGGCTTGGCGTCGTTGCATTCAGAGAGGGGAGGAAGTTGACGTCCGGCGCGCTTGTGCCGTTTGGCGATTGCGCGATGCCTGATGAGTGCGGGTCCGTTGCTGTGTAAAGGAGCGTTGTGCCCTTCCATCTTGCAGACCAAACACCGTCGTCTAATTGCCGTCCGGAGTCAGCATCGTGCGCTGGCGCCCGGCGGTGTACCCCTAAAGAAACAATAATTTCAAATCCCGGTGGCAGCGGATTTTTGTATGGCCGCCGTCACGTTCGTAGATTAGCGCGGTTGTTGGCGTGCAGCAAGTACCTTGGGCTGGCGCAAGAATTTGAGGAATTTTCCTACCATTTTGGGCTGCGCGCCGCGGGTCAGGAGCGACGTGCCAGCTTTTGGGCGAGGTGCAGGCTCCAAATTGGGCTGGTGAGGCTCCCGATTATGGCACGCTCCCCCTAATTACTGTTGCGCTGACGCGACACAAATCGGAGGGATGCCTTCGTTGCGTAGTTAGTGGGAGTAATGACTGCTACCTAGACGGCCCGGCGTTGGCGTGTCGCGCCTCTCGCTGGCCGTGGGTTCGATCGTCCTTGAACGACACAGGTTGTCGTCCTGGGTGGCAAAGCCATTGCTTTAAACGGTGGGTCGATGGTCGTTTGAGTCGCGCCCCATGGCCGTGAGGCCGTCGCGAGGACGGTTGTCCTTCCGGTAGCGGGTGACCGGCTATTACTGGCGGCCAACAAGTAAACTGCGCTAGACTCGCGTCGACACATTTTGTACGTTCTTCCGGGCGCTGCAGCGCCCGACTTCGCTGCGGCAGGTCATTTTAAGGCCCGCCGCGTTGCGAGACCGTTGGGCGTTGAACTGGAAGATCGAAGCGTGACGCGAGGCAAATAAAGCGAATGACCACTGAGATGGAACCGGCAGTCAAGGTCCACAGCGCGGACGGCGTGGGTTGGATTACCCTTAATCGCCCCGCGACGATCAATGCGATCAACGACGCCATCCGTACGGGAGTGCCGGCGGCGCTCGACGCGTTCGACCGTGATGACGCAATCCGCGTCATCGTCCTGCAGGGCAGCGGTCCGCGTGGCTTCTGCGCCGGGGCGGACATCAAGGAAAACAAGCCGATCGAGGGGCCCGTCGAGGCTCGGCACCGCCTGATGAAGGCGCCGTGGATCGAGTCTCTGGACCGGGTTTCCAAACCGGTGATCGCCTCTATTTATGGCTACTGCTTCGGCGGCGGCCTCGAGCTGGCGCTGGCCTGCGATATCCGTATCGCTTCTGCCGACGCGCTGTTCTCGTTGCCGGAAACCGGCCTGGGCCTGATCCCGGGCGGCGGCGGTACGCAGCGGTTGCCGCGGCTGATTGGGCTGGCGAAGGCGCTGGATCTGCTGATCACGGGTGACCGGGTCGATGCTGCCGAGGCACTGCGCTGCGGCCTGATCACGCGTCTGGTTGCCGCGCGCGAGTCGCTGGCACAGGAAACCGAGGCCTTGGCGAAGCGCATAGCCTCCCGTCCTGCGGTTGCCACTCGTTACGTCAAGGAAGCGGCCCGCGCCGGCATGGACCTGGATCTGAAGTCCGGGTTCCGGGTCGAGCGGGACCTGTTTTCGCTGCTGCTCTCCACCGAGGAGCGTCTGGCAGCGGCCGAGGCATTTAAGAACAAACAGTCTGCAAAGAGCTAAGAGACGGCCGTGAGGTCGGGGAGGAAGTTTTCATGAGTGGAGCAGGATCGACCGACCGGGTCGTGGTTGTGGGTAGCGGTTTGATGGGCACCGGGATCGCCCACGGCTTCGCAGCCGCGGGCTTCGTCGTCACGCTTGTCGATCTGGACGGCGCGGCGCTCGAGCGAGCGGTGACGAGCATTGGCAAGATCTTTGCCGACGGCGTGAGGTTGGGCAAGGTTCCGGAAGCGACCGCAGAGTCGGCTATGGCCCGCCTGACCACCGACACGAGTCTGGCCGCTGCGCTGACGGATCGTCCTGCCGTGCTGCTCGTCGAGACCGCGACCGAGTCCATGCCTGCGAAGGTAGCGATTGTGAAGGAGGCCGATAGGCTTCTTCCCGCTGACGCCATTATTGGTACTAATACCTCAGCGCTCAGTGTTACCGAGATCGCTGCCGCTACGCAGCGGCCTGATCGCGTGCTGGGCATGCACTTCTTCAACCCCGTGCACAAGATGAAGCTGCTCGAGCTCGTGCGGGCCGTGGGGACTAGCGACGAAACCATTGCGCGAGCGCGCAGCTGGGGCGAGGCGCTGGGCAAGACGACGATCCTTGTCAACGAGGCGCCGGGCCTTACGACCAGCCGCATGTCCGCCATGATGGGCAACGAGGCGATGTACATGTTGATGGAAGGCGTCGCCACCGCCGAGGATATCGACACCGCGCTGCGGGTAGGCTTCAACCACCCGATGGGTCCGCTGGAACTGGGTGACCTGACCGGTTGGGATACGCGCCTCGCGGTGCTGAAGTACCTGCACGAGACGCTTGGTGAGAAGTTCAGGCCCTGTCCGTTGATCCAGAAGATGGTCAAGGCGGGGCGCTTGGGTCGCAAGTCCGGCAAGGGTGTCTATGAGTACGCCGACGGGCAGCGCATTCCTGGCTCCGGCCTGAAGGCGCGCTGATGCGTAACGTAGTCATTGTCGCCGCGGCACGCACGCCGATCGGTCGATTCAAGGGTTCTTTTGCGGATCTCCGGGCGGATCACCTTGGCGCTGCGGTGCTGAACGAGCTCGCTCGCAGGGCTGGCGTTCAGCCGGCGGATGTAGACGACGTGATCTTTGGCTGCGTCACCCAAATCGGTGAGCAGTGCGGCAATATCGCCCGCACGTCACTGCTCAGTGCTGGCTGGCCGGAGTCGATCCCAGGCATGACGGTCGATCGCAAATGTGGCTCTGCCGAGGCTGCGATTCACACCGCTTATGCCCAGATCGCCGCTGGCGTCATCGACGTCGCGGCTGCCGGTGGCGCCGAGAGCATGACGCGTGTGCCGATGGGCAGCAATCGTGATCTGCACGGTAAGCCGTTCGGCTGGCGCCTGACTGAGCGTTTCGAGATGGTCTCCCAGGGCGAGGCCGCCGAGCGGGTAGCGGATCAGTGGGGCATCAGCCGTACCGATCTCGACCAGTTCGCGGTCGCTAGCCACGCACGTGCGGCGGCAGCGGCAGATCAGGGCTATTTCGCGCGCGAGATCGTGCCGGTGCGGCTGGCCGACTGGAGCGAAACGCGTGATGGCGACGCATCGGTCGTGTTGTCGCACGACGAGACGATCCGGCGTGGCACGAACCTCGAGAAGCTCGCTACCCTCAAGACCAGCTTCCGGCCGGATGGCAAGGTTACTGCGGGCAATTCCTCGCAGATTTCTGATGGCGCCGCCGGCTTGTTGCTGATGGCCGAGGAGGTTGCGGCGCAGCGCGGCATAGCGCCGCTGGCGCGGATCCGTGCAGTGGCGGTGGTGGGGTCGGATCCCACGCTGATGCTGACCGGGCCGGTCACGGCAACGCGCAAGGTGCTCGCTCGCGCCGGGCTGACGGCGGCAGACATCGACTTGTTCGAAGTCAACGAAGCCTTTGCGTCCGTGCCGTTGATGTGGATGAAAGAAATCGGTGTCGGTCATGACCGCCTGAACGTCAACGGTGGCGCAGTCGCGCTCGGACACCCGCTCGGTGGGAGCGGCGCCCGGATCATGACGACGCTAGTGCATGAATTGAGTCGACGAGGTGCGCGCTTTGGCTTGCAGACGATATGCTGCGCCGGTGGGCTTGCCACGGCGACGATCGTCGAGCGGATGGGATAACGATCTGCCGCGACGCTGCCACTAGAAATCTGCTGTCCGCCTGTCTTGGCGGATAACTTTGGGGGAACGAAGAAATGAGAATCCTTGCGTTGCTGCTGGTGCTCACAGGCGTCGTTGCTGCGCCTCAGGTTAGGGCTGACGATGATGCCGGTGGCGCCAAGCGGGTCCGGCGCCCTGCGCCGGCTGCTGCGGCCGTAATCGACCGTGAGGCCCTGCCAGGCGCGCCGGTGTACCACATCGTCTGCGCCCAATGTCACGACAAGGCGGTATTCAAGGCGCCGGCGAAGTCGTTCCTGAGCCTGATGGCGCCGGATACGATCTATGAAGCTCTTGCCCACGGGCAGATGCGTGAGCAGGCATCCAAGCTCACTGATCAGCAAAAGCACGAGGTCGCCGAGTATGTCGGTGACGCGGCGCTTGCGGAGTCGTTGCGGGCGGCCAAGCCACCGATGTGCGCCAAGAACAACCGGTCGGTTGACCTGAAGTCACCGCCGCGCTTGTATGGCTGGGGGGCGAGCCTCGACAACAGTCATTCAATTCCCGCTGACATCGCCGGTCTCACGGCGGGCCAGATTCCGCATCTGAAGTTGAAGTGGGCCTTCGCCTACCCGGCGGCCCAGCGTGCCCGCTCGCAGCCGACAGTCGCGATGGGGACGCTGTTCGTGGGGAGCCAGGACGGCACTGTCTATGCGCTCGATGCGAACTCGGGCTGCGTGCGCTGGACGTTCCGTGCCTCGGTCGAGGTGCGTACGCCGATCGTGCTGTCGCATGACGATACGGCTGCGATGCACGCTCACGCGCCGGTGGCATTCTTTGGCGATCTGATCGGCCGCGCCTATGCGATCGATGCGACCAACGGCAAACTGCTGTGGAAGTCTGTGGTCGATGATCATCCGACCACGACGATTACCGGTGCGCCGGTCTATCACGAGGGGCGCGTCTACGTGCCCGTGTCCTCGCTCGAGGAAGCGGCGACGGTGCCCGGCTATGAGTGCTGCACGTTCCGGGGCTCGGTGATTGCGTTCGACGCGCTCACCGGCAAGCAACTCTGGAAGCGTTACACAATCGATGAGGCACCTGCGCCTGCAGGCACGACGAAAACCGGCACGCGCATCCTGGCGCCGAGTGGTGCGGCGGTGTGGAACTCGCCGACGATTGATGCGAAGCGCGGCGTGCTGTACGTCGGTACCGGCGACAATTACTCCGCGCCGTCGAACGATCGCAGTGATGCGGTCATCGCGATGGATCTGAAGACCGGCGAGATCCGCTGGACACATCAGATGGTCGCGGGGGATGCGTGGAACGTCGGCTGCGTCATCGCTGCGGACACCTGCCCACTTAAGCCTGGTCCTGACTTCGACATCGGTGCCGGGACGATCCTCGTGCACGCCAAGGATGGTCGCGACCTTGTCGTCGCCGGCCTCAAAAGTGGGGATGCGATCGCACTGGACGTGGACAATCCGACCAAGGCCGTATGGTCTACGCGGCTGGGCCGCGGTGGCATCGAGGGTGGCATTCAGTTCGCGCTTGCGCACGACGCAGACAGCGTCTACGTGCCGGTTGCTGACATGCAGGTTCACGACAACACGACGCCGGGCGAGCCGCAGCATCCGGGCTTGTATGCGCTTGATCCGCAGACCGGTTCCCTGAAGTGGTCGGCGGAAACCATCAATGATCGCTGCGCCGGCAAGAAGGACTGCGATGCAGGCATCCTGTCCGCGGTCACCGTGATTCCCGGCGCAGTGTTTGCGGGGCACATGGACGGCCGTTTCCGCGCCTACGACACCGCGACTGGTAAGGTGCTGTGGGAGGTCGATACGTTACCGCCCGTCAAGACAACCTCGGGCGTGATGGCCAGCGGTGGGTCTATAGGTGGCGGGGGACCTATGGTCGTCGGTGGGACCGTATACGTGAACTCGGGTTACGGCATCTACTGGCACATGCCCGGGAACGTGCTGTTGGCGTTCTCGGTTGATGGAAAATAGTTGTTTGGCCAAAAAATTCCGATGTTTGACATGGCGTTAAAACCTTGAGAAAAACGCGTCCCAACAAGAAAGTTGCGGCTGTACCTCTGGCACCGTCGGCGTCTGCGCCGCCGGTCCGGCGGCGTCAGGCGGACCGCTCTGCATTGTCCGACCGGTTGCTGACCGCGGCGGCAATCGAGCTGTTGGTCGAGTCGGGCGTGCAAGGAACGACGCTCCAGGCGGTTGGCGAGCGGGCGGGCTACAGTCGCGCGCTGGCAACCCATCGGTTCGGCTCCAAGGCCGGCCTTTTCGGTCAGGTCTTGAAAGATGCGAGCGCCGACTGGCTCGAGCGTATGCAGAAAGGGGTAGGCAAGCTCACTGGCGCCGATGCGCTGTGTGCGGCCACCGACGCGACACACCGGTTCATTCGCGAGTGTCCGAACGAGGTGCGTGCGATGTACCTGCTCTGGTTCCAGAGCATTGATCCCGGCGCCGTCTATCGCTCGAATCTCGCCAACGTGCACCGCGCGCAGCGCGAGGACGTTGCTGCGTGGATTTTGGCCGGGCAGGCCAACGGCGAGGTTGATAAGGCGGTCAACCGGCACAGGCTCGCGGAGCAGTACTGCGCAAGCATGGCTGGCATCGCCTACCAATGGCTGGCCAATTCGGAAATGCCGCTGGCAGCCATGTACCGCCAGCTGAAGAGCGACATGCGCTCGCGATTGCAGCCGTCGGCGTCGGTCGCACCAACGGAGCGGGTGCGCGACTGACGCCCGGTATCCGCTTAACACGCCCGTTTCGGGCACCAAAAAATGAACCCGACATTGCAAAGACTTACCGTTGCGCGCCTGCCGACGCTGTTCGGTGCGTTCGACATCTACGGCTACCAGTCGCCCGATGGGGGGGACGAACACGTCGCGCTCGTCTGCGGCACCTTCCCGTGCGATGAACCGGTGTTGGCCAGGATTCATTCGGAGTGCCTTACCGGTGAGGTCTTTGGGTCGCTGCGCTGCGATTGCCGGGCACAGCTTGAACTGTCGCTGCAGCGCATCGCTGCGGAGGGCCGTGGCGTGCTGGTCTATCTGCGTGGCCACGAGGGGCGCGGCATCGGGCTGATCAACAAGCTACGCGCCTATGCGTTGCAGGATCTCGGCCGGGACACCGTATGTGCGAATAGCGACCTGGGTCTGCCGATTGATTCCCGTGAATACACGACCGCTGCTGCAATCCTGCGGGACATCGGTGTGCGCCGCTTGCGGCTGATGACCAACAATCCGGACAAGATCCGCGCTATGGAAGCGGAGGGTATCGAGGTGGTCGCGCGGGTGCCGTTGGAGTCCGTACCGACGTCCGACAACAGCGGCTATCTGCACACTAAGCAGGACAAGCTCGGACACATCCTGCCAGGTCTGCGTAAGTCATCTCTGCGTTGACTCGCGTCTAGGTGAGTGACCGGCCTGCTTTGATTGGTCTAGTTCTGCTGTCTGTTATGCAGCGTTCCGAGTCTTTCCGATCTTGCTTCTAGCCGTCAAACCAACCGCGTTGGTTTCCGGCGCTGGTGGTCGATAACCCAGCGCAGTGTGTTGCCGTACTCTGTTGTAATACCAACGCCATTGCTCGATCACAACCTGAGTGAGTTCTACGGCACTGTGCGCCCGAAAAAGCGCTAATGATTGCTCAACGTCACACGGCGGGGTTCATAAACTCGATGATCGGGTCGCCATCAAGACAGGCCCAACCAGCATCAGCCATTGCCAGATGATAGGGTGCCGACGCATGGACTTCGCGGGCAGCCTCGTCAACAAAGCCTTCAAAAAAGACGAACTCGTTTGGCTCCGAACCTTGTAGCAATTCAAAAAACACACACCCCAGTTCGTGCTTTTTGACATTTACGCGCAACTCTCGAACGAGACCGAGGAACTCCTCTCGTTTGCCGGGCTTCGTCCGTAGCCGGATGTAGCATGCATAGCCGCATGTCGTGGTCATGGTTAAGTCCTTATCAGCCAGTCTGTTGAAGATTCGAATTCGAGGTGGCTTGCACTGCTCGCTCAAGCTTAGCAAGTGACCGGATCCACTCTTACTCAACATCTGCAGACGCTGGGAGGAGATTCTCGGCGCGCCAGTTGGGGAAAGCAGCCGCTTTTTTGCGCTGCAGCATTATTTCGCCGTTTTCGTGCCGCGAGTTCGCGGGAATCTAAGCTGGGCAATATCGCAGCAACCTAAGTTTCGCCTCTCATTTGCTTGACGGCAACAAGATAATTGAATTAGATTCAAGATCCCGGCCATTGGACTATTGGGTTTGTGGCACGGCGATCAAAACTACATACGATTGATGATGATCAGAGGGAAAAAACTATGGCGAATTCTGCGATCCGTCGCGCGGTAACCACCGCGCTATTGGCCTCGACACTCGGCGGCCTCGCGCCGGTCGGTGCTGCGCTGGCTCAGTCCGAGGCAAAGCCCGGTGTGCTTGAAGAG
>SESH01069861.1_pt1 | contig 37342 bp, 34 predicted proteins | sample 3171561 | NCBI WGS metagenome assembly SESH01 (sample SAMN10866947, study PRJNA518727) | freshwater metagenome | biome: subpolar coniferous forest; feature: holomictic lake; material: water; isolation source: holomictic Lake 442 2011 16.5 m and 2014 13 m | place: Canada: near Kenora, Ontario
GGGTAGGGCACGTTGCCCGCCGGCATCTTCGCCAGCCGCCCGAAGACGAATGTGAACACCACCAGGGTAATCGTCGGCTGGATCAGCGCCCAGGCGGCGCCCAGCACCGTCTGCTTGTAGCGCACCTTGATGTCCCGCCAGGCGAGGAAGCCGAGCAGTTCCCGGTAGCGCCAGAGGTCGCGCCAGTAGTGGGCTTCGGCGCGGCCGGCCTCGAGCACCAGCGCCGGCGGCGGGGCAACAGCGGTGTCAGCGGGCGGGTTCACGCAGGAAGCAGGGAGGCAAGTTGGGAGCGGAATTGCGAATAGGAAAAATGCCGGGCCCGTGCCAGGATCGCCGCCTCGTCCCAGTCGCGCTGGAGCGCGGCGATGCAGCCGGCGGCCAGGCCCGGGACGTCGCCGTAGGCCGTGAGCACCCCGGTCTCGGGCGTGATGACCTCCGGAATGCCGCCGGCGCTCGCGCCGAGGCAGGGGCGCCCGTGGGCCATCGCCTCGAGGAAGACCAGGCCGAAGCCCTCCTTCTTGCTCGGCAGCGCGAAGAGCCGGCAGGTGCGCAGTTCCTCGGCCAGGCGGGTGTCGGCGACGAAGCCGAGGAATTCGGCGCCCTGGCCGAGGACCCCGTGGCGCTGGGCAATCTCCTGCAGTCGGGGCAGGTCCTTGCCTCGGCCGACGATCCGGAGCGTCGCCCCCGGGATCGCCGCGCGCACCGCCGGCAGCGCCGCGATCAGGTCCTCGACGCCCTTGTAGCGGTCCTCGTAGGTGAGCCGAGAGACGGTCAGGATGACGGGCGGGCAGGCGGCGAGCGGCGCGCCGGGGCCGATCTGGAAAAAGGGGTCGAGGGCGTTGGCCACCACCAGCAGGCGCTCCGGCCGGAGGCCGGGGCAGTTGGCGAGCAGTTCCCGGCGCGTGTAGTCGCTGATGCAAAAGATGCGGTCCGCGCCGCGAAGTGCGATCCGCTCCGCCAGGGGGAAACGGCGCCAGACCTCGATGCCGTGCGCAATGAGGGTGTAACGCAGGCCGGGGTTGAGCTGCTTCGCGGCCCAGGCGACGGGCAGCTGGGCCACATGGCCGCAGAGGATGCGGTCGCAGCCCCGCGCCAGCTGGAGCGCGCCGCGGATGAAGCGCCGCTTGCTGCGCTGGCACACCACCGTGTCCTCGAGATGGTCGTTGGCGTAGCGGCGAACGTCGCTGGAGCTGATCCCCGTGTCATTGAGCGCGACCAGGCGGACCGTGCCGTCGCGCTCGGCGGCGAGTTCGCAGAGGGCCTTGAGGTAGAGCTGGAGGATGCGGGGGATGCCGCCCTCCGAGGCGAACAGCTCCGGGGCGAGGAGCAGGGTGGCGGGCGGCCGGCGCACCGGTCGACGGCGGGGGGCGGGCGCGGGGGGTGCCGCCGACAGTTCAACCGGAGCCCGCGCGGGGACCGTCGCCGCGGCCGCCGGGGTGCGGCGGTTGGCAAACGCCACCAGCACCGCGAGACTCCAGACCCGGGACCATTCGCGCGTGTCGTGGCCCGCCAGAAAGCCGCGCCAGAGCTGCTGCACCGGCTCGCGCGCCAGCAGGCCGCAGCGCTCCACGCTGGGGGTGCTGAAGGTTTCCTCCAGGAACGGCCGCAGCTCGCGGCGCATCCACACGCCGAGCGGCAGGCTGAATCCCTGTTTCCGCCGCCGCGCCAGTTCGGGCGGCAGCAGGTCCTGGACGGCGTCGAAGAGCGCCGCCTTGGGGTGCCGGGGGTGGGCCTTGAAGGCCGCCGGCTGCCGCCAAAGCCATTCGATCAGCGGGCGGTCGACAAACGGGACGCGCAACTCGAGCGAGTGCCGCATGCTCATCACATCGCTGTCGCGCAGCAGCACGTCCGCCATGTAGGTGCGGAGCTCCCAGGCGCTGATGGTGTCAAAGGCGTCGGCGCCCTCAAGGTCGGCGGTCAGCCCGGCCAGGGCGGGATGGTGCGGCGGGGTCGGGCCGAGCGCCGGTCGCACGTCGCCGTTCAGCAGCGAACGCCGTCCCGGCTCCGAAAACACCCGCCGTTGCAGCGCGCCCAGCTCGTTGAGGGAGTGGGCGTGCTGGAGGAAGTCGGCGAACTTGCGCGCCCGGGTGCCGCCGCGCTGCCAGCGGGCGAGCAGGGCCGCGCGGACCCGCGCCGGCAGGCGGTGCCACACCGGCAGCCAGCGGGCAAGCCGCGGCAGCACGCGGAACGACGGATAGCCGCCAAACAGCTCGTCGCCGCCGAGGCCGGAAAGCGCCACCGTCACGCCACCTGCGCGCGCCGCCTGGCTCGCGTAGTAGGTGTTGAGGCCATCGCCGCTTGGCTGGTCCAGTGCGCCCAGCAGGGTGTCGAGGTCGCGCACCACCTGGTTGCCGGTCAGGACGCTGGCGTGGTGCTCCGTGCCCAGATGCCGCGCGGTGGCCGCGGCGGCGTCGGCCTCGGAATAACCTTCCTCGTCGAACCCGATTGAAAACGTGCGCAGCCGGGTGCCGCCGATCCGGGTCATCATCCCCACCACGGCGGCCGAGTCGAGCCCGCCGGAGAGGAACGCCCCCACCGGCACGTCGGCGGCCACATGCGCGCGGATCGTGTCCTCGAGCCGCGCCCGGAGCTCCCGGGTGAACTCCTCGCGGGTCGCGCACACCGGCACATCCCGGGGCAGCGTGGAGAAGCTCCAGTGGGGCTTGAACTCGAGCCGACCGGCGCGGAAGGTGGCGACTTCGCCCGGCCGCAGGCTGAAAATCCCGCGATAGATGGTGCGCGGCGCCGGCACGGCGAGCCACCCGAGGTAGTCATAAACCGCCAGCGGATCCAACTCCGCCGCCTCCGGGACGGCGGTGAGCAGCGCGCGGAGCTCCGAGGCGAAGACCAGCCGCATCCCGTCGTGCCGATAGTAGAGCGGCTTGATGCCGAACGGGTCGCGGGCGAGGAAGAGCGTCTGCTCGCGCTGGTCCCAGATGGCGAAGGCGAACATGCCGCGCAGCCGTCCGAGGCAGGCGGCGCCCCACTGGACGTAGGCGGCCAGCAGCACCTCCGTGTCGCACTCGGTGCGGAAGTCGTGGCCCGCGGCGGCCAGTTCCGCCCGGAGCGCGCGGAAATTGTAGATCGCGCCGTTGAATACCAGGTGGAACCGCCCGTCGGGCGTCGCCAGGGGCTGCTGGCCGTTCGCGGGGTCGAAGATCGCCAGCCGGCGCATCCCGATCGTGGCGGCGCCCTGGGTCGTCAGGCCCCCATCATCGGGCCCGCGATGCACCAGCGCGGCACACATGCGGCCGACCGCCGCGGCGCGCAACTCGTCGGAGTCACGCGTACTGATATAGCCGGCTATGCCGCACATGGGGGTGGCTCAGGGGTGAAGGCTCGCAACTGGCTCCGATCCGCAAGCATCAGACCATGCGGGAAGCCGGGAGGCGGAACACTCCAATTGGGAGTCGATTCGGGCAAGGCTTCGCCCCGTCACTTCGCGCAGGAGGCGAACGGTTGCACGGGCGAGTGGAAATTTTCCATCGCGGAGGTGGATGGGGCTAAACCCCTAGACGTATCAGGCCTATACAAGCAGACTGCATTGGCAATCAATATGTTGGGGAATAGGTCAGCGCGTGATCGAACGGGCGATCTCTTCCGATTTTTCTTCGGAAAACAGTTTCTCGACCAGCAGCAGGCCGAAATCAAGCGCGGTGCCGGCGCCGCGGGAGGTCAGGAGGCGCCCGTCGGCGACCACTTTCTCGTTGGACAGAATATGGGGCAGTTCCGGTGCCACGGAGAAGTGGGCCGTGTAGCGCCGGCCGGCGAGGAGGCCGGCGTCGTTCAGGAGCGTGGGGGCGGCGCAGATGGCGGCCAGCCAGCGTCCGGCGGCGTGCTGGTGCCGCACGAGGGCTTGCACGCGCGGGTCGCCACGGAGGAGGGCGGTGCCGGGACCGCCGGGCAGCAGCAGGCAGTCAAAGTCGGGCGGGCCCGCCGCGGTGAGCGCAGCGAGGGTGGTGGTGGCGTGGAGGGTGAGGCCGTTGCGGCCGGTGACGTGGATGCCGTCACCGAGCGCGGCGAGGGTGACCTCCGCGCCGGCCCGGCGCAGCAGGTCGATCGGGGTGACGGCCTCAATTTCCTCAAAGCCCTCCGCGAGGATTGCCAGGACTGTGGGCATGCCTTGAGTGAAACACGCATGCACCCGAAAGCCGACGGAAATTTTGCGGGCCAGCACCTGGTGGTGTTCGGCTGCGGCTATGTCGGGAGCGAGCTGGCCCGGCAGGCGCTGGCCCGCGGGCTGCGGGTCACGGCGCTGACGCGGAATGCCCTCCGGGCCGAGGAGTTGCGGGCCGCCGGCCTGACCACGATCGTGGCGGATCTCGCGAGTGACGACTGGCACGCCGCCCTGGCGGGGCGAGCGGACTTTGTCCTCAACGCGGTGAGTGCCGGCGGCGGCGGGCTGGAGGGTTACCGGCAGAGTTATCTGGCCGGGATGAAATCCGTGCTCGCCTGGTCACGGACGCACGGATCGGTCGGAACCCTGGCCTACACCAGCAGCACGTCGGTCTATGCTCAGGATGGCGGTGGGTGCGTGGACGAGCTGGCTCCCATCTCCGGCCGGGATGAGCGGGCGGCGGTGCTGGTGGAGACGGAGGAGCTGCTGCGGCCTAGCAGGGTGGGCGAGGGCAGCGGTCCGACCGCAGCGGGGACGGCGGGCCTGCGTTCCTTCATCCTGCGGCTGGCGGGGATCTACGGACCGGGGCGGCATTCGCTGATCGCGCAAGTCCGGGCGGGCGAGGTGACGGGGTCCGGCGGTCACCGTCTCAACCTCATCCATCGCGACGACATCTGCGCGGCGATCTGGGCGGTGTTCGGCGCGGAGGGTCTGCCCGACGGGGGCGTGTTTAATGTCGCCGACGATGCGCCCGCGACCAAGGCCGAGGTCGCGGCCTGGCTGGCCGGGGAGCTGGGGGTGCCGGTGCCCCGCTTCACCGGGGTTCCGGCGGGGACGCGGCGTGCGGTGACGCCCGACCGGATCATCGTCAATACCCGGCTCAAGGCCGTGCTGGGCTGGGCCCCGCGGTATCCGAGCTTCCGCGAGGGCTACGCAAATTTGTTGTCGTGTTGAGCAAAGGCGTGTTTCCCTTGCTCGCCGCCGGAGAGTGAAGGCACTCCCTGCGGCGACATCGCACTTTCCGCTCCCAACTCCCAACCCACATTCACCCATGGCCGGCGTAGGCACCCTGCTCAAACAAGCCCAGAAAATGCAGCGCGGCATCGAAGCGCTCCAAACCCAGCTCGCGGCCAAGGAAATCGAGGTCACCAGCGGCGGCGGCGCGGTGAAGCTCAAGATCAACGGCGCGGGCAAGTTTCTCTCCCTGGTCCTCGACCCGGAGTTTCTGAAGGAGGACGCCCCGACCGTCGCGGCCACCCTGCTCGCCGCCGTGCAGGACGCCGCCGTGCAGGCCAAGGCCTACAACGACGCGGAGATGGAGAAGGTGACCTCGGGCTTCAAGGTCCCCAGCGGCTTCTGACCCCGGCGGAGCGCGGCCGGTCGGGCGGGTGCCAGCGCCCAGCCGGACGTCGGCCGCCACCGTCTCTGTCCTGCCCATGACCCCGGCGTTTGAGAAACTCCAGAAGCACCTGAAGCAGCTGCCCGGCCTCGGTTATCGCTCCGCGGAGCGGATCGCGCTGAATCTGCTGGTGGAGAAACCGGACCGGCTGCCGGCGCTGGTGGCGGCGCTGGAGGAGGCGGCCCGCGCCGTGCGGCGCTGCACCCGGTGCGGCAATCTCGCCGAGGGCGACTGCTGCGAAATCTGCGCGGACGAGCGGCGGGCGGGCAGCGTGGTCTGCGTGGTCGAGCATGTGCCGGACCTCGTGGCGCTGGAGCGCAGCGGGGCCTACCGCGGCGCGTATCACGTGCTGCACGGGAAACTCTCGCCGATCCACGGGGTGGGGCCGGCGGACCTGAACCTGGCCGGCCTGCTGGCCCGGGTGGCGTCCGGCGAGGTGCGGGAGCTGATTTTGGCCCTGTCCAACGATGTCGAGGGCGAGGCGACGTGCCATTACCTCACCGAGCAGCTGGCGACCATGGGCCGCCCGGTGCAGGTCACGCGGATCGGGTTCGGCCTGCCCAGCGGGGGGGGCGTGCTGTACGCGGACTCGGTCACGCTCAAAAGCGCCCTGGATGGACGGCGCGCGTATTCGTGATTGCGGCCGGCCGCGTTCCCATTTTTCTTCGCGGGGTTGTCAGCGGGCGTAGTATATCGGTAATATGTGTGCTTCCCAAGCATGAGAGGCGGGTTCGACTCCCGCCGCCCGCACCAACTCCCACTCTCCGGCGCACTTTGGGCCGACTAGGCTCGCACCAGACCAGACGGCAGCCCACACGGCACACGAGGCTCGACTCATGGCCGCTCCCCATGGCTTAACCCCCCGCTGTGCAATCCGATCCCAAGCAAGGCGAACGCGAGTATTTCGCCCGCATCGGCCCCGAGGGCGTCGCGCACTCGCTGGCCAAGCCGTTCGCCGACGACTCCACCGCCCAGTACCTCGCCGCGATGACCGCCTTGTTCGGGCTGATGGCGCCCCCGCCGTGCCAGATCATCGAGTTCGGCTGCGGCACCGGCTGGCTCTCGCTCGCTCTCGCCCAGCGTGGCTACGACGTGGTCGGGGTCGACATCTCGGCGGATGCGATCCGGCACGCCGAGGCGGCCCGCGTGGAGCGCCGCCAGGAGCGCGCCCGCTTTGTCGCCGCCGACTACGAGACTTTCGCGACCCCGGCGCCGTCCGACTATGCGCTCTTTCTGGCATGGGCCGGGCGATTGGCCGGAGGTGGGACACACGCCACCACGGCCTCGTGGTCCTCTGGAAAAATTCGCCCGCCCGAGCGTGGAGAGCCTGTCTGGTCTGTGTTTTCTGCCTCCTGCAACCGGTCGGTGCTCGCTGGCGCGTATCCGATTCCTGAAGTCGTGTCGGAGGTGACTACCTAAGGCCGGTGTAATCTTTCCACTCCCGGGAGATTGCTTTCGCGGGCAGGCCTCAACTATCAGCAGGGCCTACCCCCGGCTTTGATTACCCCTGATCAAATCGAAGTAGGCTTTCAACCCCCCGCTGTTCGCTGCCTCGCTGTGCTTGGCTGACACCCCACCATGATGCTCTTCATCGAGATTTCCGGCCTAGTGGCGGTGATAATTCTGGCGGCCTTTGACGCCGCGTGCGGCAAGACGACGGACGGTCGTGAGGATTAACTGGTGCGTTAGGACCATCGTGGCGCCATGAACGACGACCTCATTCTCGCCGCCGAGCGGGCCTTGATTGCCGGTTTTGCACTCGCGCTGCTGGCGACCCTGGGAACGTTGACGCTCTGGTTTGCCCAGTAGCGTGCGGTGCTGGACGCGCAGCCGTGGAAGGCGGATGATCCTTTCCTAACGCTTCCGCCCCGCCGACGCGTTCGCGGTTCACCGCCTCTTCCGGACCAGAGAAGTGGTCACACGGTGGTGGAACCCGTGCTAAGCAATGAGCTCCCGTGCGCCTGCTGCTTGCCCGCGCATACACGATCTCAGTTGGTGAAAACTCCTCGTTGGAAGAGCACTGACGCCTAGTTTGTGACTAGGGAAAACACCCTAGTGACTGGACAATTATTCTACCGGTCCAAAAGATTATGCGACTGGCAGGCGAGTGAAGCCTGCGTTCGCATCGGGCCATGCTGATCGAACGTGAGCAGGTGCCGGTTAACACGGCGAAAAAAATCGTGGATCGGCGTCGTGACGGGATCACCCGTGCCATCGTCAACTGCAATGTGATGACCAAGGCAGCCGAGCGCCTGCCGGAAGGGCCGGAGAAATCCCACGCGTTTGCGGCGGTGGCGCGCCTGCGGCAGGATATTGCCGAGGCCTTTGCCGAGCGCAAGAAAGTGCGCAGCGCGTCGCAAAGCACGGGTTGGTCGGATGAATATTTCTACCCCTGATTCGGCGGCGACGCCGAAGGCCGTGCTGCCCCCTCAGGCTCGGGCGCCGCGAACCTTGTTCGTCGCGCACAACATGATTCTGTCGGAGGCCGAAAAGCAGGCGGTCGTGCGCGAGACGTCCAAACCGGTTGAACCGGTGAAAACGAACTCAGGCGAGGTCGGGCGCTAGCGGGCCTCGTTCGGGCCGCCGCTGAGCGCCGCCGGCAACAGGATCCGGCCGGTCTCGGCGTCGAAGACAGTCGTGCTCCGGGGCGGCAACGGGGCGGAGATGTTCCGCCCGCCCGGCAGACGCAGGGTGCGCGGCCCGCCGTCGAGGGTGTGCACCAGGAGCAGTCCGTCGCCCAGCAGGGTGGTGTCGTCGTGGTCGTTGATCACGTGGCAACCGGCGCGGCGGCCGAGCGACCGGAGGATGCCCGGTGCCGTGGGCGCCACGGCAAAGGTCCACCAGGTGGTGCCGGCGGTCTGCCGCCAGGCGGCACTGACGCTGCCGTCGGCCCAATGGCCGACCGCCTGGGCTGCCGGCACGGTGTAGACCGGGACGTGCTGCGGGGCCTCGAGCCTCTGCTCCTCGGTGGCGTCGTCGAGTTGCAGGCGCGAGGTTGGCACGGCCGGATCCCGGCCGGCGGTGGGGATGCCGCTCAACTGGCTGGCGAGCGCGGCGCCGACTTCCCGGCCGTCGCCCCAGCCGGTGTAGCCGGTGAGCACAAGATGGCGGCCCCCCCCTGCCAGTCGCGTGGCGAGCATCTCGCGCTGCGCCGCGGTGAGCACGGGGGTCGTGCCGAAAATAATCAGCCGGTAGGGTGTGAGGTCCAGCGTGGCCAGTTCGCCGATCAGGGCGTCGTCGAACATGAGCCCGGCGTGGAAAAGTCCCTCGAGCAGGCCGTCCATGCCGCGGGACGAAAACGGATTGGGCCCGACCGGCGGCTGGTCGCCAAACTTAAACCCTGCGAGGGACCAGCGGCGGGCGACCGTATGGCAGAACGACCACGGGTCGTGCACCACGAGCACATCGGCCGGGCGGACAAACGGCCGGGCGTGGCGGGACTGCGCGATCCGGTGGATGGCGGCAATCTCGCGGGCCAGCAGCGGGTCATCCCACCAGCCGACGTTCCCATACAGGGCAAATGCCGGGGTGCCCGCCACCATGCCGAAGTCGTACCACCACTGTCCGCCTCCGCGCAGGACGGCGTGGAGCCCGTTGCGGCGCAGACAGGCGATGTCGTCCTCCGGCGTGGTCTGGAAACTCCGGTCCCACGGGCAGCCCACCAGGGAGGTACCGTGGTCGTTCTCGTCCAGCCAGAGTTTTCCCGCGCGCCGCACGCTGCCGAGAATGCCACGCGCATGGCCCGAGCCTCCCATGGCGCGGACTTGACCGGAGTAGGATTGCGGTGAGCAGAGGCAGTCGAGGTGCGGCGAGGCGAGCACCTGATCCAGCGCCAGGTGGCTGCCGGCGGCGTTGCGGCCGAACTGCCCGTAAAAATAGCCCTGAAACGCCGACGTCACGATCGGGCGGGGCCAGGCGTGTTTGACGGTGGCCGCGAGGTCGAGCAGCGACCCGGTCATCGTGGTGTGCAGCCAGGTGAAGTAGTCGATCACGTCCTGCTGCTGCCGCGGGTCGCGCAGCGGGCCGCAGTCGGCGCGCTCACGCGCCGGCGTGTCCGGCGGTTCCGCGGTGTCCAGCCGGGCCGCGGGGCGGTGCCAGGCGCGGGCCAGGGCGTCATCCGTGCCATAGCGGGCGCGCAGCCAGGCCCGATACGAATGGCGCGCCGCGGTTCCGGTGTCGGGATCGTGGTGGAGGAAGCCGTACTGATGCCATTCGCCGTACAGGCCGTTGGCCAGGTGCAACCCGAACAGCGCATCGCCTTCGGGGGTCGCCGCCAGCTCCGTGCAGAAAGCGCGCAGGTGCGTGGTCGCCCAGTCCTGCCAGACCCGCGAGGCAAAGCTCGCGCGCACCGGGTTGTCGCCATCGGTCCCCACCAGGCGCCGCTGGCCCCAGCTCGGCGGCTCGCAGGCCGCGACGTCGGCGTAGCCCACGCATTCCTCCGGGTGGAGTTCGCACCACCACAGCGGTGCGGCGACATTCAGGCGGAGCATGACGGCGGCGTCCGGGCACTGGGCGAGGACGCCGGCGATCTGTTTCCGGGCGAGGGTGAGGTCGAGGCGGCGGTCCGCGTCCAGCAGCTGCTCGAGATAAAGGTTGAGCTGGAACAGCCGGATCCCCTGCGCGGCGAAGAGCGCCACATTGCGCGCCGGCACCTCCTCCCAGGACCAGCGGGCGCCGGGGCAGTCCGAGAGCGCGTACATCAGGGGGGTCTGGGCGACGCCGTTGAGGAGCAGGGTGGGCCGGCCCTGCCGCACGGCCACGGCAGCGGAGATCGGTGGTTTCACAGCGTGGTCGGACGGCCTCAGGTCGCGCGGAAGACGGGATCCAGGCCGGCCGCGAGAGTGGCGAGTTCCTGCGCTTCCGGCGCGGTGAGCGGCTGGAAGTTCATGGCGAGGTCGAGCGCGAGCCGGAAGAGGGACTCCTCCCCGGGCGGCAGCGCGGCGGTGACCGGCTGGCCGAGGGTGAAGCGCAACGCCAGGCCCGCCTCGTGCGGATCGGTCAGCGGCTGGTACCAGCACTTGGCGTACTGTTTTCGCTCCGGGCTGTGGGCGGGCCATTTCTGGCGCGCCAGCGCCTTGAGCGCCAGACGGGCCAGCCCCTGGGCCTGGGCCCGCGCCATGATCTGCGGGCCAAAATGGCCGGTGTGATAGGTGGCGAAGTTTACGGGAAACAGGATCGAGTCGAACGCGAAACGGTCCATCGCGGCCAACGCCGCCTCCACCGAGTGTGCGGAAAATCCGAGGTGGCGCACCTGCCCCGCGCGCCGGGCCTCACTGAACGCCTCGAGCGCGCCGCCCTTGGAAAAGACCGGGTCAATGTCCTTGGCGACGTCCGTCACGGCGTGCAGCTGGTAGAGGTCGACGTAGTCCGTGCGGAGCGTGGCCAGCGAGCGCTGCAGTTCCGCCGTGGCGCCGGCGGCGGTGCGCTGGGTGGTCTTGCACGCGAGGAAGACGCGGGAGCGGTGCGGCTCGAGCGCCGGGCCGAGCTTCGCCTCGGCGTCGCCATACGACGGGGCCACGTCGAAATAATTCACCCCCCGCTCGACAAACTCGGCCACGATGCGGTTGGCGTGCGCCTGCTCAGCGTGCTGCACCACGATGCCGCCCATGCCGATGATCGAAAGCTGGAGGCCGGTCGAGCCGTACGGCCGGCGGGGCAGGGTCGGGGCGTTGGAGGAGGTGGACATGATCCGGTGGCCGGTCTGGGCGAGGGCCGAGTCGACCGCCAGGGCGGCGGCGGACACGGCGGTTGCCTGGAGAAATTTGCGCCGACTGTAGCGGGCGGAATCGCTTGATCCCATCGGCCCGTAGCCAGCCAAGGGCCCGGGAAAAAGTCAACCGGGAGCCGTGCCTCGGCCGGGCGCGCGCGGTGTCCGGGGTTTCGTGGTGGTGGCGCATTCGAAGGTTGAAAATCGCAGTCCGGCCAAGCCAGACTGCGGGTGCCTCCTCACCGACCGCGCACCCGCCCGTTCGGCGAGGCACCACCACCAACCCCAACCAGCGCCCGGACCGACCCTCGGGTGGCCTCTCAGGTGTATGAGCTCGCGCTCGCGGTGAGCTCATCCGATCGCTCACCTGGGCCCCGCCCACCGCCGGTCCCGGCCCCAGCCCCAGACGGAACATGAAACGTTACGGAATGGTCATCGGCCTCCGGCCCGAGAAGATTGCGGAATACAAGCAGCTCCACGCCGCGGTGTGGCCCGCGGTGCTCCAGCAGATCGCGGCGAGCCACATCCAGAACTACTCGATTTACCTGCGCACGCTGCCGGACGGTCAGCCCTACCTGTTCAGCTACTTCGAGTACACCGGCAGCGACTTCGCGGCCGACATGGCGCGTATGGCCGCCGATCCCACCACGCAGCGCTGGTGGGCCTGCTGCCAGCCGTGTCAGCAGCCGCTGGCCGACCGCGACGCCGGCGAGTGGTGGAGCAGCATGGAGGAGGTCTTTCACACCGGCTGAGCCTGCCCCGTGCCGCCCGCCCAGTGATGACCTCCCGCGAACGCATCCTCGCCGCCATCGCCCACCGCGCCCCGGACCGGGTGCCGATTGACCTGGGAGCCACCCCCAGTTCCGGCATCTCCGCCGTGGCCTACGGCAACCTCAAGCGCCACCTCGGTCTCAGCGGCGGCCACACCCGCATCTATGACGTGGTGCAGCAGCTGGCCCAACCCGAGGAGGCCATCCTCGACCGCTTCGGCGTCGATGCCGTCGATATTGGGCGGGCGTTCAACACCGCGGAGGCCGACTGGCGCGCGATGACACTCGGCGACGGCCAGTCCGCGCACTACCCGGCGTGGTTCCACCCGGAGCCCCAGTCGGACGGCTCGTTCATTGCCCGCCATGCCGACGGCACCGACATCGCCCACATGCCGGCGGGCAGCCCCTTTTTCGACCAGACCTGCTTTCCCTATCTGGACGGCTACCCGTCGGATTTTACCGGGCTCGACGCGGCCATGGGCAAGGTGCTCTGGTCCGCCCTCGTGCACAGCCCCTGGGATCATGCCGGCGACCCCGGCTTCTGGGACACGCTGCGCGCGAAGGCGCTCGCCCTGCGCCAGTCCTCCGACCGGGCCCTGATGATCGTCATCGGCTGCAATCTCTTCGAGTGGGGCACCTTCCTGCGGCGGGTGGACGGCTTCCTCTACGACCTGCCGACGGAGCCCGCCAAGGTGGAGGAACTGCTCGAGGCCCTGCTCCAGCGTCACCTCGCGGTGCTGGCCAAGGTGTGCGCCGCGGTGGGCGACGTCGCGGACATCTGCCGCTTCGGCGACGACCTCGGCACCAACGGCGGGCCGTTCATGTCCCCCGCGATGTACCGGCAGTTCTTCAAGCCGCGCCATACCCAGCTCTGCGACTACGTCCACCGCCACAGCGGCATGAAGACGTTTCTGCATTCCTGCGGGTCGATTCACTCGCTGCTCCCCGACCTGATCGAGGCCGGCTTCGACGTCATCAACCCCGTGCAGACCAACTGCCGGAACATGGAGCCGGAGCGCCTGAAGCGGGATTTCGGCCGGGACATCTGCTTTTGGGGCGGCGGCTGCGACACGCGGGTGGTGCTGCCGACCGCCTCGCCGACCGAGGTGAAGCGCCATGTGCACGAGCGCCTGGCGGTGTTCGCCCCCGGCGGGGGCTTTGTCTTCAACCCCGTGCACAACATCCTGCCCGACGTCCCGCCGCAAAACATCGTGGCGATGTTCGAGGCCGTGGCGGAATACAACCACGGCGGCTAGCCTCCTTACCCATGAGCATGTTCGACACCGTCGGAACCTCCCCGACCTCCACCGCCCGCAAGCCCAGCACGCTCCGCAAGGTGGCGCGCATGAACCAGGCCCTGCGCCATGAGCAGCCGGACCGCGTGCCGATCAGCGATTTTTTCTGGGGCGGCTTCACCCGCCGCTGGCGGCAGGAGCTCGGCCTCCCGGCCGACGCCAATCCCTACTACCACTACGACCTGGATTGGATCGTCACCCTGCCCAACATGGACCCGTGGATCCGCCCGTTCACGACCCTGAGCGAAACCAAGGAGGAGGTCGTGGTGAAGACGGGTTTCGGCGCCGTCATGCACAAGCACTTCGACTTTCCCATGCCCGAGATGCGGTCCTGGGACACCGACACGTTCGAGAAGCTGGAGCAGGCCCGGTTTGACGACCCGCGGGACCCGCGCCGGTTTTTCGCCGGCGGCGACAACCAGTTGGCCGGAGTGGGCGACGGCTTTGAGCGCAACTCGCCGCCCTGGCTGGACACGGTCAAGTCGCTCTGGCCCGACTTTGCGGTCTACGGCAGCATGATCGAGGTCAGCGAGTGCCTCACGCGGCTGGTGGGGCAGGGCAACGCGCTGCTCTGGATGGGCGAGGAGCCCGAGCGCATGGGGGCGGTGATCAACCGGATCGGCGCGCACCTGCTCGCCTGCGCCGAGGCCGAGATCGCGGCGGCGGACGGGCGGCTGGACGGCTTCGTCATCTGGGGCGACGTCGCCTACAAGCAGAGCCTGCTGTTCTCGCCCACCTATTGGCGCGAGTACTTCAAGCCGTGGGTCACCCGGATCGCCGCCCACGCCCACGCCCACGGGCTGCCGGTGATCTACCACGGCTGCGGCAATGTGCGGACGATTTTCCAGGACTACATCGACCTGGGCATTGACGGGTACAACCCGCTCGAGGCCAAGGCGGGAATGGACGTGCTCGACCTGCGCCGCCGGCACGGCCACGACATCGCGTTCTGCGGCAACAGCGACGTGCAGGTCTGGGAGACGGGCGACCGCGCCGCCATCCGGCGGGAGGTGCTGCGCAAGCTCAACGCCGCGAAGGGCGGCGGCTACATCTTCATGTCCGACCACTCGGTGAGCAGCGCCGTCTCGGGCGCCACCTACGACTACATCGTGAAGCTCGTGCGCGAGGCCGGCCAGTATCCGCTGCGCCTTGCCGAATTTGACGAGGCCCTCTGACCGGCATCCGCCACCTTCCCTGATGAATCCCGTTGCCTCGAACCCCCTCCTCGGTGTCGCCCTGCATGCGGTGGGCGCCCTGTTTGCCGCCACCTGCTACACGCCGGAGAAGCAGGTCAAGCGCTGGTCCTGGCAGACCTACTGGCTGGTGCAGGCCACGTTCTGCTGGCTGCTGCTGCCGATCGTGGGCGCCCTGCTCACCATCCCCGAACTGGGGGCGGTGCTGAGCGAGGCTCCGCGGGGCGCGATGCTGCGGTCGTTCCTGCTGGGCATGGCCTACGGGGTGGGCGGCACGGCGTTCGGCATCGCGATCCGCTATATTGGTTTCTCGCTCACCTATGCCATCGCGGTCGGCCTCTCCAGCGTGCTCGGCACGCTGATCCCGCCGCTGATCAAGGGCACGCTGGCGGCCACCCTGAGCAAGGTGGGCGCCGACTGGGTGGTGGCGGGCATCGTGGTCGGGGCCCTCGGCATCGCCGGCACGGGCCTGGCGGGCCGGCTGAAGGAGCAGGACCTGGCCGGGCAGCGGCTGGGCGGGGAATTCAACCTCCTGAAGGGCGTCGGGCTCTCGCTGCTGGCCGGCGTGCTGTCCGCCGTCTACGGCTTCGCGCTGGAGGCGGGCGAGCCGATCGCCGACATCGCCTCGGCGCATGGCGCGGGGGTGTTTCGCGGCAACATCGTCTACATCTTCGCCAACACCGGCGCCTTCCTCACCACGGCGGTCTATTGCCTCCACCTGCATCGCCGCCACCGCACCCTCGGCGAGCTGATCGAACTGCCCGCCGGACCGGCCCAGGCCCGGCTGCCGGTCAACTTTGCCATGGCCGCGCTCACCGGGGTGTTTTGGTACGGCCAGTTCTTCTTCTACAACCTCGCCCACGTGCGGATGGGCCACTACAAGTTCACCAGCTGGGCCATCCACATGATCATGCTGGTGCTTATCAGCAGCGTGGTCGGCCTCGTGCTGCGGGAGTGGCGCCAGTGCCGGCGGCTGACGCATGCCACCGTCGGGATCGCCCTGGCCATCCTGGTGGTCGCGGTGCTGCTGCTCACCTACGGCAACTACCTCGGCGACCTGGCCAGCCGCTAGGCGCGGCGGCCGGGCGACGGGTCTGGCAGTGCGGCCTCAGCGGCGCCCGATCAGCTTGCTCACCCGTGCGGCGAGCTCCTGGGGGCTGAAGGGCTTGATCATGTAGTCGGCGGCCCCGGCCTTCAGGCAGCGGACGACGTCCTCTTCCTGGTTGTTGCTCGAGAGCATCAGGATGGGCACCGCGGTCAGCGCCCGGTTGGCCCGCAGTGCGCACAGCGTGCTGTGCCCGTCCATCTTCGGCATCATGATGTCGAGCATGATCAGGGTGGGGGTCGTGTCCGGCGCGTGCGTCAGCAGGTCCTCGCCGTCGGCGAAGGTCAGCACCCGGTAGCCCTCGCGGCCAAGCATCGCGCTGATGAGCCGGCGCGTCACGATGTTGTCATCCGCCGCCAGGACGAGTGGCCGGGCGGCTTCGGGAGTGGGGCGCGACGCGCTGGAGGGACTGCCTTTCATTCGTACCCGCCCAGGCTGGCGGTTCCCGCGGCGGGCGTCAATTGAACGGGTGAGCTTTGATTTGCCCCGCCAGCCGGTGTAAGGCCCCCAAAACCGCGTGCCCCGGGAGGCCTCAGGCGGGCTGGCGACGAATGACTCCGACCACCACGCCCTGGGATTCCAGCCGCGCGGGCGCGAGGTCGGGAAACCGCGGGTTGGCGGCGCGGAGCAGGATGCGTCCGCTCTCCCGGACGTACCGTTTCAGCGTCGTGGTGGTCTCGTCGACGAGGGCGGCGATGATGTCGCCGGGGACGGGGTCGCGCCGGACGAGCGCCACCAGGTCGCCGTCGAGGATATGGGCCCCGATCATGGAGTCGCCGGTGACGCGGAGGAACCAGAAGTGCCCGACGCGCGGGCGGCGGAGGCCGAAGACGGCCGGGTCGATCGCCAGGGTCTCCTCGGGTTCCTGCTCCTGCATCGCCGGCAGCCCGGCGGGGATGGCGCCGTAGACCGGGGCAGCAAACAGGTGTCCCTGCACCTGGAGCGCCTTGCAGCCCCATTTGCCGTCGGCCATCTTGTCGACCTGGGTTTTCCGGGCGAGGGACTGCAGGTGCTTCAGGACGGTGGGCTGGCTGCACTGGAAGGTGCGCGCGATCTCCCGGGTGGACGGCGCCACGCCATGGGTGCGCTGGTAGTCGCGCACGAAATCCAAAACCTCTTCTTGTCGTTCGGTGAGCATAGGCTATCGGGGGATAGCCTATCAGCTGATAGCCTAGGCCGGGTTACTCAAGCTCTTTTCCGCCGGCGCCGGTCCGCCCGCCTAAACCTCGGCCTCAGCGCGCTCGGTGGTGAGGTTGCGCCAGCGGCTGAGCACGCGCTGGTAAATCGCGTCGGGGGCGAGGCCGTAGGCGGCGCGGAGCGTCTCGACGTTGCTGCCGTGCTCGACGAACTTGTCCGGCCAGCCGATGCGCTCGAGGGGCACGGGGCAGTCGGCTTCCTGCAGGGCCTCGAGGACGGCGCTGCCGAAGCCGCCGGTCACGACGTGGTCCTCCATCGTGACGAGCAGCGGGAGGCCGGCGGCCTGGCGGAGCAGGAGGGCGCGGTCGAGGGGCTTGACGAACCGTGCGTTCACGACGCCGACCGAGAGGTTTTCCTCGGCCTCCAGCCGGGCGGCGAGCTGGAGCGCGTCCTGGACCATCGGCCCGAGCGCCCAGATGACGAGGCTGGTTCCCTCGCGCAGCACTTCGGCCTGCCCGACGGGGAGCAGGGCGGGCTGATCCTTGATGGCGACCCCCAGGCCGGCGCCGCGCGGGTAGCGGATGAAGGCGGGCCCGCCCAGTCGCAGGCTGGTGTGCAGCATGTCCACCAGCTCGTCCTCGTCCTTGGGCTGCATCACGGCCACGTTCGGCACGCAGCGGAGGTAGGCGAGGTCGAAGAGGCCGTGGTGGGTCGGGCCGTCGTTGGGCGAGAGGCCGGCGCGGTCGAGGCAGAAGGTCACGGGCAGGTGCTGCAGCGCGACGTCGTGGATGATCTGGTCGTAGCTGCGCTGGAGGAAGGTCGAGTAGATGGCGCAGACGGGCTTGATGCCCTTGGTCGCGAGGCCGGCGGCAAACAGCACGGCGTGCTCCTCCGCGATGCCGACGTCGAAGAACTGGCGCGGGATCGCGGCGGCCAGATGGGCGAGGCCGGTGCCGCTGGGCATGGCGCCGGTGATGCCGACGATGGCCGGGTCGGCCTGGGCGAAGCGCACCAGCGCGTGGCCGAAGACGTCCTGGTAGCTGGGCGGCGCGCCGGCCGCGGGCTTTTTGCTCTCGCCGGTGAGCGGGTTGTAAGGGGTGGCGCCGTGGAACTTCTCGGGGGAGTTGACCGCGGCCTCCAGGCCCTTGCCCTTCTTGGTCAGGACGTGGATCAGCACCGGCACGTCGCAATGCTTGGCGAACTCCAGGTTCTTGGTGAGGGCGTCGAGGTTGTGGCCGTCGACCGGCCCGAGGTAGCGCAGCCCGAATTTCTCGAAGAGCGACGACTCGACGAAGAAGTCCTTCGTCTCGCGCTTCCACTTGTGGTACACCCGGTTCATCTCCACGCCGGTGGGAAAGCTGGTGAAGAAGGCCTCCACGTTGTGGTGGAGCTTGTTGTAGGTCGGGTTGGTGCTGATCCGGTTCAGGTAGCGGGAGATGGCGCCGACGTTCTTGGCGATGGACCACTCGTTGTCGTTGAGGATGACGATCAGGCGTTGGGTGGAGGAGACGACGTTGTTGAGCGCCTCGAGGGTGATGCCGCAGGTGAAGGCGGCGTCGCCGCAGATGGCGACGACGTGCTCGTGCGTGCCGCGGAGATCGCGGGCGGTGGCCATGCCCAGCGCGGCGGACAGGGCGGTGCCGGCATGGCCCGCGCCAAACGCGTCATGGGGGCTCTCCGCCCGGTAGAGGAACCCGCTGGCGCCGCCGGACTGGCGGAGCTGCCGGAAAAAATCGCCGCCCCGGCCGGTCAGGAGCTTGTGCACGTAGCCCTGATGGGCGACGTCGAAGACGAACTGGTCCGCGGGCGTGCTGAAGACGCGGTGGAGGGCGATGGTCAGCTCGACCACGCCCAGGTTCGGGCCGATGTGTCCGCCGTTCCGGGCCGTGACCGCAATCAGCTCGTCGCGGATTTCCTGCGCCAGCTGCGGGAGTTGCTCGGGGGTGAGGGCCTTGACGTCGGCGGGGCCGTGGATCGCATCGAGGAGACGCGGCAGCAGGGGGGGGGCGGAGTCGTGCATCAGCAGGGCGGCGGGTCAGCTCTCGCGGGCGGCTTCGAACTTGGCGAAGGTGACGCCGTCCTTGGACTTCCGCAGCTGCTCGATCTTGAGCTCCGCGTCCTTCAGCCGCGCCTCGCAGACCTTGAGGAGCTTGTTGCCCTCCTCAAACTTGGCGAGGAGCTCGGCCAGCGGGACCTCGCCCGACTCCATCGACTCGACGATGGTCTCGAGTTTGGTGAGGGCGGTCTCGAACGACGGTTTGGGGTCTTTGGCTTCCACGGCGCAAACGATGGGAGGGATGGCGGGCATTTCAAACAATCTTTGGGCTCGCGGCGGGGGAGGAAACGCATGCATTGGATGCATGAGTCTCGTGCTCTTGCTCACGGCGGTGCTGATGGGGCTGCGGCTGGCCGGGGAACTGGGCCTGGCGGCGCTGAACCGGGCCGAGGTTCGCCGCCATGCCGCGGTGACGCCGCCCGCGGTGGCCGCGATCATGGACCCGCCCACCTACGCCCGGTCAGTTGCCTATACTCTGGCCAAGTCGCGCTTCGGGGTGATTCGCGGGGTGTTTGACGCGCTGCTGCTGGCGCTGGTCATTTTCGGCGGGGTGCTGCCCTGGCTGTTTGGGCAGGTGGTGGCGTGGGGCGGACCGGCGGCCATCTGGAGCCAGGTCCTGTTCATCCTGCTCACGGGCCTGCTCCTGGCGGTGCCGTCGCTGCCGTTTGACTGGTGGGAGCAGTTCCGGCTCGAGCAGCAGTTCGGCTTCAACCAGGGCACGCCCGGGCTCTGGCTGACGGACAGGCTCAAGGGCGTCGCGCTCACCTTCGGCATCGGCTTTCCCCTCCTCTGGGCGCTGCTCTCGCTGGTCCGCTGGGCAGGCGACCGCTGGTGGCTCTGGGGCTTCGCCCTGGTCTTTGGCTTCCAGCTCCTGATGCTGGTGCTCTATCCGAAGCTCATCCTGCCCCTGTTCAACCGGCTCACGCCTCTGCCGGACGGGGACCTCAAGATGCGGCTGCTGGCGCTGGGCGACCGCACCGGGTTTCGGGCCCAGGCGATCGAGGTCATGGACGGCAGCAAGCGCTCGGGGCATTCCAACGCGTTTTTCACCGGCTTCGGCCGCTTTCGCCGCATCGTGCTGTTCGACACCCTCGTCGCCCAGCTGGCGCCGGCGGAGCTGGAGGCCGTGCTGGCGCACGAGATCGGGCACTACCGGCGCGGGCACATCCCGAAGATGATCGCCGTGTCGGCGGTCATGCTGTTTGCCGGCTTTGCGGTCATCGCCTGGCTCGCCCGCAGCCCGTGGTTCAACCAGGCCTTCGGTTTCCCCGCCGGGGAGCTGGCCCCGGCCTTCCTGCTCTTCGGGCTGCTCAGCGGGCTGGTCACGTTCTGGTTCAGCCCGCTCATGAACCTCTTCTCGCGCCGGCACGAATATGAGGCCGACGCCTTTGCGCGGGAGGCGATGGGCGGGAGCACGGCGATGCTGGGTGCGCTGCACCAGCTCGCGCAGAAAAACCTCAGCAACCTCACCCCGCACCCCTGGTACAGCGCGTTTTTCTACTCGCACCCCACGCTGGTGGAGCGCGAGCGGGCGCTCACGGCCGCGGCGCCCTGAGCCGGAGGAGGTGCGCGATGTCGGCCGGTTCCGGGTCCCGCCCCCGTCCGTCCCAGTGGCCGGTCCCGGTGACAGCCGGACGCGGCGCCCCGCGGCGACCCTGCGCCGCGACGGTGGCGCTGCTGGGCTGGGTCCTGCTGGGCCTGGCGGGGCCCGTGGCCCGCGCCGAGACGCTCACGGTGGCGACCTACAATCTCGAGAACTACGGCGCGGCGGACCGGATGACCGCGGCGGGGTACCGGCAGGACTATCCCAAGCCGGAGGCGGAGAAGCAGGCCCTGCGCACCGTGATTGCCGGGCTGCAGGCGGACATCCTCGTCCTGCAGGAGGTCGGCGGCCGGCCCTATCTGGAGGAACTGCGGCGCGACCTGCAGGCTGGCGGCGTCGACTATCCCCACGCGTACCTGCTCGAGGCCGGCGACCCCGACCGGCACGTGGCGGTGCTGTCGCGTCGGCCGTTCCTGGCGGTGACGCCGCTGGCGGGGCTGGAGTTTGCCTACTTCGGGGCGAGGGAACGGGTGAAACGGGGACTGCTGGCGGTGACCGTGGCGACCGCGGATGGCGAACTCACGATCTTTGGATTGCACCTGAAGAGCCGGTTCACGGACCGGCGGGAGGATCCGCTCTCGGCCCAGCGCCGGCTGGGCGAGGCGACGGCGATCCGGGACGCGGTGCTGGGGCGGTTTTCCGACCCGTCGACGGCGCGGTTCCTGATCCTGGGCGACTGCAATGACGGGAAGGCGGGTCCAGCCGTGCAGCGCCTGCTGCGCCGCGGCAAAACCGAGGTGGCACACTGGTTGCCGGCGGTGGATGCCCGCGGCGAAAGCTGGACCTACGCCTACCGGAAGGCGGAAACGTACTCGCGGGTGGACCAGATTCTGGCCTCGCCCGGGCTGGTGGCGTCCGTGCGCGGCGGTCAGGCCCGGATCTACGACGGGCCCGGGGTGGCGGAGGCCAGTGATCACCGGCCGGTGGTCGTGACGCTGGAACTGGGCCGACGGCCGTGACCCGGGGCGGGGGGGGCGGGGCACAAAAAAGCCGCGCGGGGCACGCGCGGCTTGGAGAGGGGAAAGGACCGGAGGGCTTACTTGGCCCGGACGGTGACGGGGACGTTCACTTCGCCGGCGCCGTATCCCTTGAGGAAGAGGCTGCCGCTGCCGGCCTTGCCGCCCTCGACCGTGATGGTGACGCTGTTCTGCCCCTGCGGGACGATGACCTCGGGCATGACGACGCTCTCGGGAACGTCGGTGGTGACGTCGAGGAGGAGGCCGCCCGGGGGCGCGGCATTGGGCATGGTAAAGGTGAGGGACTGGCGCTCGCCGGTGCGCAGGCTCAGGGCGGCGGGGGAGACCGCGAGGTTGCTGGCATCGATGCGGAAGGTGCCCACCGGCGAGTTGCCCGCCGCGCTGCCGAGCATGATCCGGTAGTTGCGGTTGGCCTCCAGGGCGGGAACGAACAGGCTCAGGGCGTTGGGCGACTCGAAGACCGTGCGGGCCGGCGTGTTGTCAAAGTACAGGATGTCCTGGGGCGTGAAGCCGCGGCCCAGCACGCTCACGCGGGCGCCGACGGGACCGCGGTTGACCTCAAGGGCCAGCACATAGCGGTGGACGATCCGGGCGTGGGTGATCTCGGTGTAGGACTCGCGCGAGGTCTGGCTGCCATTGGTCTCGACGTCGAAATTGACGAGGAAGTAATAGGCGATCTCCTCCCGCCCGGCCGGCAGCTGGTAGTCGAACTCGTAGAGGCCGTCGGCGAGCGAGCTCTTGTTCATCGCGTAGTTCTGGCCGTCGATCACGATGTGGGGCTTGATGCTGCTCACCACGACGGAGTCGACCTTGGGCGTGACGCGCAGCGTGACGGTGTAGATCTGGGACGGGTTCTCGGGCAGCGAGGCGGGCGTGAGGTTGGTCAGCACGACGCTGTCGCAGGCGCTGAGGAGGGCGAGGGCGAGGGCGGCGCCGAGGCCGGAGAGGATTTTTCTCGCGAGGGAAATTCGGTTGGTATGCATTGTCTTTTTGGCGTGAAAACCGGTCTGATTAAAGCGTGTTAGTAATGAATCCCCTTGCATCAGAGCAAGACAAAGCTGCGACGGGCAAGCCGTTGGGGGTGTACGTGCATGTGCCGTTCTGCGCCTCGACCTGCGACTTCTGCGCCTTCTACCAGACCAAGCCGACCGCCGACGGGGTGGAGAGCTTCCTCTCGGGCATCGCCGCGGAGGCCAAACTTGTGGCCTGGCCCCGCCCGGTGACGACGGTTTTCTGGGGGGGCGGCACCCCGGGCCTGCTGGCTCCGCGCGCCCTGTCGCTCCTGGCCGAGACCGTCTTGGCCTCCTGCGCCGGGACCCCGGAGGAGTGGACGGTCGAGCTGGCCCCCGCCTCGGTCACGCCCCAACGGCTGGCTGCGCTGAGGGTGGCCGGGGTGACCCGGATATCGATGGGGGTACAGAGCTTTCAGCCGGCACTGCTGGACGGACTCGGCCGGCAGCACACGCGCGAGCAGGTTTACCGGGCCTACGATCAGGTCCGGGCCGCGGGCTTTGCGAGCGTGAACCTGGATCTGATGTTCGCGCTGCCGGGGCAAACCGAGGCGGAGTGGGCGGCCGATGTGCGCGAGGCGGTGCGGCTCGCGCCGGATCACCTGTCGACCTACTGCCTGACGTTCGAGGAGGACACCGCGCTCTGGATCAAGCTCTCCCAGGGCCGGGTGAAACTCGATCCCGAGCAAGAGGCCCGGCTGTACGAGTCCACCTGGGCGCAGCTCGCGGCGGCCGGTTACGCGCAGTATGAGGTCTCCAATTTTGCCCGCCCGGGCCATGCCTGCCGGCACAATCTCGGCACGTGGGGCATGGAGGAGTGGGTCGGGCTCGGGCCGTCGGCGGCGTCGCAGCAGGGCGCCTGGCGCGGAGCCAATATCGCGGACCTCGCGCAATGGCGGGCCCAGGTGGACGCCGGCGAGCGCGTCACCGAGGACCGCGTGGCGGTGACGCCCGCCCTGCTGGCGGAGGACGCGCTGATTTTCGGTCTGCGGATGAATGCCGGGGTCGATGTCGCCGTCTGGCGCGCCCGCTGCCCCGAGGCCCCGTGGGGCGAGGTGGAGGCGCTGCTGGACCGACTGGCGGAGGGCGGTCTGGCGCTCCGCGCGGACACCCGGGTGCGGCTGACGGACCGCGGCCGGCTGCTGGCCGATACGGTGGGGGTGGAGATCATGGAGGCCTTTCGACCGCACGTTCCGGCATGAAACGGCTGATCCTGCTTTTCCTGCTGGCGGCGTCCGCCGGCGTCCGGGCCGCGGAGCGCGTGGAGTTCACCTGGCCGACGCCCAGCACGGCGTGGGCCGAGGGCCGGCCGCCGCGGGACTTCCTGCAGCATGCCGGCTCGGGCGACCCGGAGTCCGGGGGCTTCGGCGGGGTGCGCAGCGGCGGCGGGCATTTCCACGAGGGCATCGACATCAAGGCCGTCGCGCGCGACCGGCGGGGCGAGCCGACGGACAGCGTGCTGGCGGCGATGGACGGCGTGGTGCGGCACGTCAACGCGACGGCGGGCGACAGCAACTACGGGCGCTATGTTGTGCTCGAGCATCCCGGCCAGACGCCGGGCATCTACACTCTCTATGCCCATCTCGCCCGGATCGCGCCCGGCCTGCGGGCCGGCGCCCCAGTGACGCGCGGGCAGGTCATCGGTCTGATGGGGCACAGCTCCAGCACGAACATCCCCCGCGACCGCGCGCACCTCCATTTTGAAATGGGGCTGATGGTCACGCGTGATTTCCAGTTTTGGTTCGGCGCCCAGAAGTTCGGCAGCGCCAACGAGCAGGGCCTGTGGAACGGCATGAATCTGATGGGGGTCGACCCGCTGGATTTCCTGACCCGCTGGCGTGCCCGACAGGTGAACACCTTTCAGGAGTATTTCGCCCAGCTGACCCCGGCCGTGCGCCTGCGCCTCGCCACGACGCGCGTGCCGGACTTCGTCCTGCGCTACCCGGCCCTCCTGACGAAGCCGCTGCCGGCGGCGGTGCACGGCTGGGAAATCACCTGCGACTGGACCGGGCTGCCGTTCCGGTGGACGCCGCTGACCGGCACCGAGACGATCGGCCTCCCGGCGAACCAGCCGCGTTTGCTCGAGGTGGATGCGGCGCTGGAGCGCCGCGAACGCAGCAAGACCCTGGCGGTGTCGCGCCGCGGCGCCTGGACGGTCGGCAAGGACCTGGAGACGGTGCTGCAGCAGCTCTTCGGGCTGAGGTGACCGCGCCGCCCGGTCGCCGGCCGCGGGCCGATCACCGCGGCTTAATCGCGGCGACGACGTCGTCCAGATTTCTCAGTTCCTGCCCGACCTGGGCCTGCATCACATCCGAGCCGGTGTTGAGGTAGACAAAGCCGGAAATGAGGTAGAGGCCGCCGTCGCGTTTGAAGCTTTCGGGCAGCCACACGTAGACCCAGGCCACGGTCAGGGGCAGCGCCGCCTGCCCGGGCCGGCTGGCCGGGTAGGCGTAGACGGCCAGCTGCCGGGAACCGATCCGGAGGGAATCGCCCCGGCGGAGGGCCCGGTCCAGCGGGGCCGGAAACACGGACCGCGCGGCGTAGGATGCCTCGCCCGCACAGAGCAGCTTGGCCACTTCCTCCAAGGGCAGGGACCGCTGATCGGCGGGCACAGAAATCTTCACCACGCGGTATTCCGCGAGGTGGGCGACGCGGCCGGCTTCCCGTTCGATGAGCTGCAGGACGACCACCCCGGAACGGGGGTCGCTCTGCACCTGCCAACCCGGCTCCGGCGTGTAGGCGAGCAGGTACCCGCCGGCGTCGATCACGGCCGGTCGCAGGGCCGGGCCGGCGGCCGGGAGCGAGGGGCTCAGCACCGCGAGGAACAGGGCGGCGCGAGCGGGGAACCAGGACATGGCGGGCAGCGGCAGCGGGGCAATCAGCTCTGGGGCTTGAGCTGGGCCACCAGGGCGGTGAACCCCGGATGTGCCTTCAGGCCCTCGAGGTCCGGGTCCTGCTGCATCCAGTCCAGATCGGTGTAGCCGAGCTCGACCGCCTGGCGGAGCGAGCGGAGCGCGTCGCGCAGGCGCTTCGAGAGGGCGAGGCTGCAGGCGAGATTGTAATGCGCCGTGGCGTTGCTCGGCAGGAGCTTGACCAGCTTGCGGTCCATCCGGAGGCCGTCGGCGATGCGGCCCTGCCGCGTGTAGAGGCTGCCGAGGAGTTCCACCACTTCCGTGTACGCCGGATCGCGCCGGAGCACGGACTCGAAAAACCGAATTTCGAACTCGGGGGCGCTGGTCTTGGCCATGGCGGTCAGGCGGTGCGGCGCGGGCAGGCGCCGGTCAGGCGCAGGGCGTCGCAGCGCGCGCTCACCTGCAGGCGCTGGGAGACCGGGGTGAGGCCCAGCTTGGAGGAGACGGTGTTGCCGTACCACTCCATGAAGGGCGCGCTGATCTCCACGATCCGGTCGCAGTCGAGGCAGACGACCTGGGCCACCTGGGTGCTGCCGCCCTCCCGGTTGGGATGGTAGAACTTCTCGCCGGTGCCAATGTCCACCGCGCGCAGCAGCGCGCTCTCGGTCATGATGGGCAGGGTGCGGTAGACGGTGGCGCGGGAGACCGAGGGGTCGAGCACGCGGGCGTGGTCGAGCAGCTGCTCGGCGGTGAAATGATCCTGCTGCGCGAAGGCCGCGTCGAAGATCGCCAGCCGCTGGTTCGTCACGCGCAGCCCCCGCTGCGTCAGGTACTCTCGGAATTTTTCGCGGGCCGCGACAATGCTCACGGCGCGACTGTTTGAACCGTGGCTGGGCGTGTCAATGCGTTCGTGGCGCGGCCGGCCGGCCGCCGCCGCGGGGCGGACACACCCGCGCTTGCGCGCCGCGTCCCGGTCCGGCATCACCACGCCACATGATGGTTGGTGTTCATCCCCTGGCGGGCTTCGACAAGCTCCTGCACTACCGCGTGCCGGAGGCGCTGGCCGCGTCGATCGGCGTGGGCTCGCTGGTGCGGGTGCCGGTGGGGCCGGCGCTGCGCCTGGGGATTGTGGGGGAGCTCGGGGCGCCCAAGGATTTCCCGCTGCACCGGCTCAAGCTGGTTGCGCAGGTGGTGCATCCGTTTCCCGCGCTGCCGCCGGACCTGCTCGGGCTGGCCCGGTGGATGGCGGGCTACTATGCCTGCGGGCTCGACAGCATCATCGAGACGATGCTGCCGGCGGCGGTCCGCCACGGCACGGGGCTGAAGCAGGAAAAACTGCTCGCCGTGGCGCGGAAGCTGGCTCCCGCCGAGCTGGCGGCCCTCGCGCAGCGCGCCCCGCAGCAGGCCAAGCTCTACCGCTTTCTGGAGCAGCAGTTCCGGCCGCAGCAAAAATCCCTGGTGCTGCAGCGGCTCGGCCTGACGGCGGCGGTGGTTGCCGGGCTGGTCAAGCGGGAGCTGGTGCGGGAGGAGACCCGCCGGGTCGAGCGCGTGGCCTATGACGACCAGGTCGAGCACGGCGAGCTGGTGGCCTCCCAGCCCCATGTGCTGAACCCGGAGCAGGCCGCGGCGGTGGCGGCCCTGGATGCGGAGATTGCGGCCGACCGGTTTGGGGTGACGCTGCTGCACGGCATCACCGGCTCGGGCAAGACGGAGGTCTACCTGCGGGCGATCGACACGGCGCTGAAGGCCGGCGGCGGGGTGGTCTTCCTGGTGCCCGAGGTGGCGCTGACCCCGCAGACGGTGGCGCGGCTGCGTTCCCGGCTCGAGGCGATCGCCCCCGGGCACCGCTGCGTGGTCTGGCACAGCCACCTGAGCGAGGGCGAGCGGCTCGACGGCTGGCTGGCCCTGGCCACGGGCGAGGCGAAGCTGGTGGTGGGCGCGCGGTCGGCCATCTTCGCGCCGGTGCAGGATCTCCGGCTGATCGTGGTCGATGAGGAGCACGAGCCGGCCTACAAGCAGGACGAGACCCCGCGGTACCACGGCCGCGACGTCGCGGTGATGCGCGCGAAGCTCAACCGCGCGGTCTGCCTGCTGGGCTCCGCCACCCCCTCCCTCGAGAGCTTCGCCAACGCGCAGGCGGGCAAGTACCGGCTGCTCGAGCTGCGGGAGCGGGTGGACTCCCGCCGGCTGCCGCACATCGGCATCGTCGACCTCCGCATCGAGGCGATGAAGCAGCGCTCGCTGCCGGCGCTCTCGCGCCCGCTGGTGGACGCGATGCACGCCCGGCTCGAGCGCCGCGAGCAGACGATCCTGTTCATCAACCGCCGGGGCTACTCCTCCGCGATGCTCTGTACCAAGTGCGGGCACACGGAGGAATGCGTGCACTGCAGCATCACGCTGACCTACCACCGGGCGGACGAGACCCTGCGCTGCCACCTCTGCGGCGTCCAGCAGCCGGCGCCGCTGCGCTGCCCCCAGTGCGGCGCGCCCGAGATCCGCTGGCGCGGCCTGGGCACGCAGCGCGTCGAGGAGGCGGTGCGGCGGATGGTGCCGAAGGCCCGGATCGAGCGGATGGACACCGACACGATGTCCAAGAAGAACCGCTTCCGGGAGGTGCTCGCGCAGTTCCGGGCGGGCAAAATCGACATCCTGATCGGCACGCAGATGATCGGGAAGGGGCTGGATTTTCCCAACGTCACCCTGGTCGGCCTGGTGGATGCGGACATCTCGATGCACGTCCCGGATTTCCGGGCCAACGAGCGCACGTTCCAGCTGCTGGTGCAGGTGGCGGGCCGCGCCGGGCGCGGGGACCGCGCGGGGGAGGTGGTGGTGCAGACCTTCACGCCGCAGGCCGAGGCGATCCAGTTTTCCCGCCACGCCGACTACGCCGGCTTCGCCGCGGCCGAGCTGAAGATGCGTAAGGATTTCAACTACCCGCCCTACCGGCATCTGATCCACCACCTGTTCCGCGGGCCCAATCCCGACAAGCTCAAGTTCTTCGCCGAGCAGTGGGCCAAGCAGGTGGAGCAGGCCCTCGGCGGCCGGGTGGAACTCCGGGGGCCGTCGCCGTCGCCGATCGAGAAGATCAAGGACGAGTACCGCTGGCAGCTGTGGTACTTCACCCATTCGGTCACGCAGGTGGTCCCGGTCCTGATGCGCCTGCGCGAGGCCTTCCACTGGCCCGACGACCTGACGCAGGTGCTGGACGTGGACCCGATGAACCTGATGTAGGGGCGACCGGTGGGGCCGGCCGGGCCGCGGACTGCATTTCGGCGCTTCCCCTCGCGGTGGGCTTCTGCAGGATGCGGAACCGATGAAGGTCTATTTCATGGGTCTGGCCGGGACGGCGATGGGGCATGCGGCGCTGTTGGCGCGGGAGGCCGGCCACGAGGTGCTGGGGGCCGACCGGGGGGTCTATCCCCCGATGAGCACGGTGCTGGCCGCGGCCGGCATCACGCTGCACGAGGGTTACGACCCGGAGCGGCTCGCCCGGCTGGCGCCCGACCTGGTGGTCATCGGCAACGCCATGAGCCGCGGCAACCCCGAGGTCGAGTGGCTGCTGGACACCGGGGCGCTGCCCTACACCTCGCTGCCGGCCCTGCTGCACCAGCTGGTGCTCAAGACGCGCCGCAACCTGGTGATCTGCGGCACGCACGGCAAGACGACGACGACGGCGTTGACCGCGTTCCTGCTCCGCGCCAACGGCCGCGACCCGGGCTACCTGATTGGCGGCGTGCCCCAGGATCCCCCGACCGGCCACCACCTCGGGGCGGCGGCCGACCCGTTTGTGATCGAGGGCGACGAGTACGACAGCGCGTTCTTCGACAAGCGCAGCAAGTTCATCCACTACGCGCCGCACATCGCGGTGCTGAACAACCTCGAGTTCGACCACGCCGACATCTTTCGCGACCTCGCCGACGTCCAGCGCACCTTCATCCACCTGAGCCGCATCGTGCCGCGGAACGGCTGGATCGTGCGGAACGGCGACGACCCGAACCTCGGGGCGCTCGGGGCGATGGACTGGACGCGCGTGGTCCGCGTCGGCACCGAGGCGGGCAACGACCTGCGCATCCGGGATTTTGCCGAGGGCGCGACCGGGGCGAGTTTCCGCCTGGAGTGGCGCGGCACGCCGTGGGCGGAGGTGGCGTGGGCGCAGCCGGGCCTGTTCAACGCGCGCAATGCGGCCATGGCCGCGCTGGCGGCCGGGCTGGCCCTGCATCCGGACGACCCGCCCCGCCTGCAGCTCGCGGCGCTGGCGCAGTTCCGCGGCGTGAAGCGCCGGCAGGAGCTGTTGGTGGACACTCCCGCCCTCAAGGTGATCGAGGACTTTGGGCATCATCCCACGGCGCTGGCGGAGACCCTCCAGTCCTTCCGCGCGCGGTTTCCCGGCCACGGGATCCACGCGGCCTTCGAGCCGCGCAGCAACACCTCGCGCACCAAGGTGATGCAGGCGGCCTTCATGCGGGCGCTGGCCCTGGCCGACGAGGTGTACCTCGGGAGCATTGACCGCGCGGACCGGCTGAAGCCCGAGGACCGGTTTGACGTGGCGGCGCTCCTGCAGTTCCTCGAGTCGCAGGGGATCGAGGGCCACACCGCGGAAACGCACGCGGCGCTGCTGGAAAAGCTGGTGGCGAACACCGCGGCTCCCGCCGCCGGCGCCCGGCCGCTGGTCGTGGTGTTTTTCACCAACGGATCCTTCGGCGGGATCATCCCGCAGTTCGTCCTCCGGGTCCGCTCCTAGGCGGGTCCCGGCGGCGCGCGGCCTACTGGGCCGGCTTGGCGACCTTGTAGACCACCGGCTGCTGGCCGGTGGGCAGGGCGAGCAGGTCGTAGTCGTGGAAGGAATTGATCTTCACGTCGACAAAGGCGCCGACCGGCTGGTCGCGCGAGACGTACACCCGGCCGTCGATGTCGGGGGCGTCCGCCGCGCCGCGGGCGACCCCGGGCTCGTCAACCAGCACCCGGAGCGTGCGGCCGACAAAGCCGCGCGAGACCTCGCGGGCAATCTCCTGCTGCAGCGCCATGACCCGGTGCCACCGGGCCTCCTTCACCTTGGCCGGAACCTGCGGCGTCATTTTCGCGCCGCGCGTGCCGGCCTCCTGCGAGTACCGGAACACGCCGAGGCGCTCAAACTTGGTTTCCCGGATGAACGCGCACAGCTCGTCCACATCCGCCTCGGTCTCGCCGGGGAAGCCGACGATGAACGTGGTGCGGACCGCGATGCCGGGGATGCCGGCGCGGATGCGGCGGATGAGGTCGCGGATGTAGTCGCCGCTCGTCTCGCGCTGCATGCGCTTGAGCATCGGGTCGCTGATGTGCTGGAGCGGGATGTCGATGTAGCGGGCGACCTTCGGGCACTCGGCGATGGTGCGGATGAGCTCGTCGCTCCAGTGCGCCGGGTGGGTGTACAGCAGGCGGATCCAGAAGTCGCCCTCGAGGGCGTTGAGCTGGCGGAGCAGGGTGGTCAGCGCGGTGCCGCGACGGGAATCGACCGGGGTGCGGGGATTCGGGCGCTCCTCCCACGTGTCCATGCCGAAGAAGGTGGTGTCCTGGGAGATCAGGTTGAGCTCCTTCACGCCCTCCGCGATCAGCTGGCGGGCCTCGGCGACGACGCTGGCGACGGTGCGGCTGCGGTGCCGTCCGCGGATCTGCGGGATGATGCAGAACGTGCAGGGGTGGTTGCATCCCTCGGCGATCTTGACGTAGGCGAAATGCTTCGGGGTCAGCCGGAACCGCGGGGTGTCGTAGTCGGGAATGTAGGTGGAGCGCGGCGTGACGTGGTTCTCCGGGACGGCCGACGCGGCGCGGTCCTTCGCGAAGAGCGCGGTGATGAGGGGCGCAACCTGGGTGACCTGGTCGAGGCCGATGAACGCGTCCACCTCGTGGGCGAGCTCGCCCGTCAGGTCCTTGGCGAAGCGCTGCGCCATGCAGCCGGCGACGATGAGCTTCTGCTCCTGCCGGCGCTTGCGCAGGCCCCGGTGCTGGTGGACCTCGAGGATGTGGCTGATCGACTCCTCCTTGGAGGAGTCGATGAAGGAGCAGGTGTTGACGATGACGACGTCGGCCTTGTCCGCCTCGGGGATGACGACCATGCCGGCCTGGTGCAGGTGGCCGATCATGATCTCGCTATCGACGAGATTCTTGGCGCAACCGAGGGAGATGAGGCTGACCTTGATCATGGCGGTGGGCGGCAGGGCGGGGCGGCGGGTGGGCCGGGCCGCCGCCGGGGTTTGGCCGGGAGGGTGGAAGGACGGGCGCTCCCAACTAAAAAACCGCGGCGCAGGCCGCGGTCTCGGGAAACGGAAGTCGGTCGCGGGCGGTTACTTCTTCTTGGGCGCCGCGGCTTTGACGCGGGCTTTGCGGCGCTTCAGGTAGGCGGCGCGACGTTTACGTTTGATGTACTTGTTGAGTTGTTGACCCATGGTGGTGTGAGGTGAAAGGGGCAGCATCCCAACCGCGGCGTGCGAGTCAAGTTTCCACTCCAAGAATCGAGTTTCCCTCCCGTCGCCAGCGGTAGACGAGCGGTTCCTTGGTGCGCTCCAGCTGCTTGTAGAGCGCGGGGTCGGCGCGTTTCGGCAGGGTGAGCTCGGCGAGGCCGGTGGCGTCGCAGTTGAGCACGCGGGCGTAGGGCTTGAAGTGCTCGGGCCGCCCGAGCACCCGGGAAAGCCCGGCGGGCGCCGCGGTCGCGGGTGCGCGGTCCAGCGCGAGGAAGCAGTAGGGCAGGCTGCGGAGGTCGATCCCGGCGCGCTGGCCAAAGCGGACCCATTCCGAGCTGGCGAAGATCTCCGGGGGCGGGGGGGCGAAATGGTGGCACCAGTCGCGCTCCCGGCCCGGGGCCAGCACTGGGCAGGCCCCCGGGTGCGTGCAGGGCGCGACAACGCTGAAACTGGGCCGGAACTCCTCGCGCAGCGCGCCCAACGAGCGGCTGACCGCGTGCGTGCCGGGCTCCACCCAGAGGACCGCCTCCGCCCGGGCGACCAGCGCGCGCAGTTCGTCCAGGGCCTCGGGCGTCAGCTCGTTCAGGACATGGCTGAGCAGCAGCAGGCCCACCGGCTCGGTGGACGCGAGGAACCCCGGCGTGACGGAGCTCACGGCCAGGCCCGGAAACGCCCGGCTGGCCGCGTCCGCGGCGAAGTCACAGGCGGCGGGCGAATGGTCCCAGACGCGGAGGGCGTCGAACCGGTCGGCGCCGAAGCCGGCGATCACCCGGCGCGCGGCGACGCCGCTGCCGCAGCCCCAGTCGAGGACGGTGCGGGCCGCCGGCGACCAGCGCCGCTGCTGCAGTTCGCGCAGCACGTGGTCCCATTTCCAGCCGATGCGCTCGCCGTAGGTGAAGTCGTAGCTGGCCAGGTCGCTGGCCGACTGCCAGTAGGGGCCGGCCACCGCGGCGCCGTTGAGAAAGCCCCCGCGCAGCCGGTCCAGGGCGGTCCAGTCGAGCGACTCCCAGTTCATGGGGCGAGGGTCAGCCCGAGATGGGTGGCGAGCTGCTGCCGGCTGATGCCGTAGAAGGCGGCGAACGCCCGCAGGCGGTCGGCGGCGGCCGCGTCGCCGGGCGGACGGGTGCGGATCGCGGAGATCATGAGGTTCTTGGCGGTGTGGTCGGGGGAGATGAACTCGAAGACCTTGGTGCGGTAGCCGGCCCACTCGAGGAGCTGGGCCCGGAGGGCGTCGGTGACAAACTCCGCCTGGCGCTCCTGAAAGATCCCGTGCCGCAGGGCGTCGGCGAGCACCGGGGCGGCGTGGAGCTGGGCGCGGAGCTCCTGCTGGCAGCAGGGGGCGACGACCAGCAGGGCGGCCTGGGCGGCGATCCCCTTGGCCAGCGCATCGTCGGTGGCGGTGTCGCAGGCATGGAGGGCGATCAGCAGGTCGACGGCCGGCAGCGGGGTGTCGGTGATCGTGCCCGGCGTGAAGGTGAGCCGGGAGCCGAACCCCTGCTCCTGGGCGACGCGGTTGCAGAGGGCGACGAGCTCGGGCCGGCTCTCGATGCCGCGCACCTGGGCGCGTTCGCCCAGCAGCGCGCTCACCGCGAAGGTCAGGTAGCCCTTGCCGCAGCCCATGTCGACCACCGTGAGCGGCCGGTCGGCCGGGAGCGGGGTCTCGGCGAGGAGATGGGTGAGCAGCTCGGTGAACTTCTGGATCTGGCGGAACTTGTCCGCCATGCCCTCGCGGGGCTGGCCGCGGTCGTTGGTCACACCGAGGGCGCGGAGCCACGGGGCCTGGGCGGAGAGGAGGTGGGTCTTGGCGCGGTCGTGACCGGCCACCGGCGCGGCGGGCGAGCTGGCCGCCGCGGTTTTTTTCACGCGCAGGCGGGCGGTGCCGTCGGGCTGGCATTCCAGCTGCGCGGTCGCATCCGGGGTGAACAGGTGGGCGTCCAGGAAGTCCGCGCCGACCAGCGGCTCCAGCAGGGCGAGGGCGGCGGCGGGCGGGTGGTTCTTGGCCACGTCGCGGGTGGCGTGCCGCCAGACCAGGGCCAGGTGCGGACCGGTCTTCAGCGTGACGGGCCGGACGAAGAGGTTTTCCAGGGTGGCATCGGCCCCGCGGTGCTTGCCGAGGGTGAGCTTCACGAGGGAGCCGTCCTGCACGGCGGCGCGGAGCAGGCCCAGGAACCGGGCGCGGTGGTCGGGGGGCGGGTTCACCTCAGGGGAGGAAGTCCAGGGACATGGCGCGGCGGGAGGTGATCTTGCCCCGGGCCAGGATGCCGAGGTCCTCCAGTTGGCGGATCTGGGTGTCGTAGCGGGCCGGGTCGAGCCGGCCCACCTGGGCGAGCCCGGCGGGGGCGTCGCGGCCGGTGACGAGCTTTTCGTCGATGATCATCTGGCGGGAGTACTGCAGGAAGGCGTCGGTGTTGGCGGGGTTGGCCCGCTTCAGCGCGGCGTGGGCGGGGGCCGGGTCGCCGGTGACGTAGTCGCGCCAGCCGCGGACGTAGGCGCGGAGGAAGGCCTTGAGCTCCGCGGGGTGCTCGCGGGCGAACTTGCGGTTGGTCACGAGCACGGCGTAGGAGCGGAAGCCGGCGTCCCAGGTGGAGAGGAACCGCGGCATCCGGCCGCCGGCCTGCACAATGTGGAAGGGCTCGGCGATGTAGTACCCCTGCTGGATGACCTCCTGATTGCTGAGGAAGGCGGCGACGGAAAAGTTCTGGGGGACGACGGCGAAGGTCAGGCCGTATTGCTTGCGGAGAAACTTGAGGAACGCCCACTCGGGCCGGGCGATGATCGTCTTGCCCTGGAGGTCGGCAAACGTGCGCACCGGGCTGGAGGCCTGGATTAGCAGGCCGGAGGGATCGTCCTGGAACACGGCGGCGATCTGGAGCAGCGGCAGGCCCTCGGCCTGCTGGAGCAGGGTGTTGGTGCTGTCGGCCTGCCCGATATCGGCCTGTCCGGTGGCGACCTTGGGCATGACGAAGGCATTGGGGCCGCCGGGGATGAGGGTGACCTCGAGGCCCTCCTCGCGGAAGAAACCCCGGGCCTGGGCCTGGTAGAGCCCGCCGTGCTCGGGCTCGGCGATCCAGTCCAGTTGCACGGTGAGCTTCGTGCGCGGCGGTTCGGCGGCCAGGGCGGCGGCGGCGGTGAGCAGGCCGAGGGCCAGCCAGGAGGGGCGGAGGGTGAGCATGGGGAGGGTCAGGCGTCGGCGCGCTCGTAGGAGTCGTGCCACTGGTGGAGGGCCAGCCAGCTGAGGCTGAGCACAATCGCGACAAAGACAAACCCGAGCACGCAGGTGACGGCGGCGGTGGCGAAGAGCGCCGGATACTTGGCCTGGCTGGAGTAGATGATGGCCTGGAAGCCGAGGCCGCCGCCGTCGCCGGCGGAGCTGCCGGCGGTGTAGTCCCCCACCAGGGCGCCGATCGGCGCGAGGGTGGCGGCGATGCGCAGGCCGGTGAAGAAATAGGGCAGGGCGGCCGGCACGCGCAGGAGCAGGATCTCCTGGCGCCGGCTGGCGCGGTACATGCGGAACAGCTCCACCAGATTGCGATCGGTCGAGATCAGCCCCTGCGTGGTGTTCACCACCAGCGGGAAGAAGCAGATGAGAAACGTGATGACGACCACGCTCTTGAGCCCGGCGCCGACCCAGAGGACGAGGATCGGGGCGAAGATGATGACCGGCGTCATTTGCAGCATCATCAGGTAGGGATAGAGGCTGACGCGCACGAGGGAGGAGAGCGACAGGGTGAGCGCGAGGGCGGCGCTGACCACGATGGCGCCGGCGAACCCGAGCAGGGCGCCCTCGGTGGTGTTGAGCGCGGCCCGCGCGAGCGAGTCGCCGTTGTCGCGGAAGGCGGCCAGGATCTCGCCGGGCCCGGGCAGGAGGAACTGCATCTCCTCGCCGATCGAGAACCGGATGGCATACCAGATGACGATGAACAGCGCGCCGGTGGCGGCGGGCAGGAGGACATTGAGGAGACGCTTGGGCATGGGCCGGAAATCAGGGCGGGGGGAAGGGCGGGGCGGGCTCAGGCGTCGGGGGGCTCGACCGAGCGGAGCACCCGCGAGACCTCGGTGACGAGGTCGTGGTAGTCCCGCGAAAGCCGGGTGGCCTCGGTGCGGGGATACGCGAACGGCACGGCGATCTCGGCATGGAAGCGGCCGGGGTTGGCGGACATGATGAGGATGCGGTTCGAGAGGAAGACGGCCTCGGCGACCGAGTGGGTGACGAAGAACGCGGTCCAAGCCTCCAGCTGCCGGATGGCGAGGAGCTCCTCGTTGAGGTGCTCGCGGGTCATTTCGTCGAGGGCGCCGAAGGGCTCGTCGAGCAGGAGGAGCTTGGGCGACAGGGAGAGGGCGCGGGCGATGGAGACGCGCATTTTCTGGCCGCCGGACAGCTGGCGCGGGTAGGCGCCGGCGCGGTCGCCGAGCCGGACCAGCTCCAGCACCCGCCGCTCCGTGGCGCGGCGGCTGGCCGGGGGGAGCCCGCGCAGCTGCTGGGGCAGGCCGACGTTCTGCGCGACCGTGAGCCACGGCAGCAGGGTCGGGTCCTGGAAGACGAACGCGAGCTCGGCGGCGGCCTGCTCCGGGGTGTGCCCGCTGATGCGGACGGCGCCGGCGGTGAGGGGGCTCAGGCCGGCGATGAGGCGGAGCAGGGTGGATTTCCCGCAGCCGCTGGGCCCGATCAGGCTGATGAAGTCCCCGGGCTGCGCGGCGAGGCTGACCTGGTCGAGCACGACGGGCCCGTCGCCGTAGCGCTTGGTGAGGTCCTGCAGTTCTACAAGGGGCGTCACAGCCATGGGGGGGCGACGTTTACGGCTCGGGGCCGCCGGCGCAACCGCTCACTTCAGGTGGGCGAGCGACTCGCGGGCCTGGGTGAACCCCGGGTCGGCGGCAAGGGACGCCTCGTAGGCGGCGCGGGCGGCGGCGGGCTGTCCGCGTTTTTCAGCGAGGTTGCCCAGGCGCCACTGGACGGCGGCGTGGGGCGGTTCGCCCGGTCCCGGGGTGAGCGCGAGGCAGCGGCGGAGCACCTGCTCGCCGCGCTCGAGGCGGAGGCCGGTCTGGGCGGAGGTGCGGCCGAGGGAGTACAGCGCGAGGTAGTTGTCGGGCGAACCCCGGAGCACCTCCTCGAGCAGGCTGAACGCCTCGTCGAACCGGCGCTCGGCAAGGTAGAGCTGGGCCAGCACCGTGGCGCCCATCAGCGGGTTGCGCTTCCGGATTTCCTCCGCCTGCTCGTAGGCCTTGCTCAGGCCGCCGCCGGCGAAGCTCGGCGCGGCGCGGTAGTAGGAGATAAGCCCGTTGCGCGCGCCGAGGTTGTCCGGGTTGAGCGCGACCGCCTGTTCGAGCGCGGCCTGGCAGCGCCGGGCGAGGCCCAGCTTGGCCAGCACCCCGGCCCGGCCCGCGGCGGCGCCGTAGGCGCCGCCCAGCTCGGCGTAATAGTCGGAGTTCTTCGGGTCCAGCGCGGTGGCGGCCTCCAGCTGGCGGATGGCCTCGTCGGGGTCGCCGCGGCGCGAGGCGAGGACGCCGAGGTAGTAGCGGGCCTCGGCGTTGCCGGCCTCGGCGACGGCGAGCTGCGCGAAGGCCTCGCGGGCCTCCGGGTAGCGCTTGGCCTGGAAGAGCGCGCGGGCGGCGTCGCGGGGCGCGGCGGCGGCGGCCAGCGCGCTGCCGGCGAGCGTGAGGAAGAGGACGAGGCGGGCGCGGCT
>SESH01050638.1_pt1 | contig 37164 bp, 32 predicted proteins | sample 3171561 | NCBI WGS metagenome assembly SESH01 (sample SAMN10866947, study PRJNA518727) | freshwater metagenome | biome: subpolar coniferous forest; feature: holomictic lake; material: water; isolation source: holomictic Lake 442 2011 16.5 m and 2014 13 m | place: Canada: near Kenora, Ontario
CTCACGGCCGTCATCCTCCTCACCTTCCGCGACTTCAAACTGGTGACGAGATTTTTCAAGCACAGGGCCGCCCAGGTTGAACAGACCAACGCCGCGGCTGCGCTGACCCCGACAAATGGCGTCGGCACGCTCGAGACCAATACCCCGGCAGCCGGCCCGGAACAGCAGGAAACGAAGTAGCGGACGGCCCTTACGCGGAGAGCGGACGCACGGACAAATGATCAAAGCACGGCACAAAACGCGACGCATCAACGTCGGGACGGTGGCCATCGGTCGCGGGGCCGCCGTCAGCGTGCAGACCATGACCAAGACCGACACGCGCGACGTCACCGCCACGGTCCGGCAGATACTTGAAGTCGAGAAACTCGGGTGCGACATCGTGAGACTTGCCGTGCCGGACGGCGCCGCCGCGAAAGTCCTCGGCAGGATCCGCGCGCGTGTCCACATCCCGCTGGTGGCGGATATCCATTTTGATTATCGCCTCGCCCTGGCGGCTCTCGACGCAGGCATGGACGGCCTGCGGATCAATCCGGGCAACATCGGCGGCCCGGCTGAGATAAGGGAGATAGTGCGCGCAGCCAGAGGCCGGAAGGTCTCCATCAGGGTGGGAGTCAACAGCGGCTCAGTGGAGAAGGACATCCTCGCAAAGCACGGCGGGCCGACCCCGAAAGCCCTTGTTGAAAGCGCGATGCGGCATATCCGACTGCTGGAAGACTGCGGCTGGCACGAGACGAAGGTCTCGGTCAAGGCCTCGGATGTTACGCGCACCGTCGAGGCATACCGGCTTCTGTCCGGAAAGACCTCTTACCCCCTGCATCTGGGCGTTACCGAGGCCGGGACATTCCTGCAGGGCACCGTGAACTCGAGCGCCGCCATGTCAATCCTGCTGGCTGAGGGAATCGGCGACACGATCCGTGTTTCCCTTACGGACACGCCTCACAACGAGGTCAGGGTCGGATTGGCCTTGTTGCGCGCACTGGGCCTGCGCCGGGCCGGACCGCGCGTGATCTCGTGCCCGACGTGCGGGAGAACCAGGATTGACCTCACGCGACTGGCTGCGGAAGTTGAGACAGGTCTCGAAACATATTTCCTTGCCCGCCCGTCGGCCACGTGTCCGACAGTTGCCGTGATGGGGTGCGTCGTCAACGGCCCCGGGGAGGCCAGGCACGCCGACATCGCAGTGTGCGGCGGCAGCGGCCGCGGTGCGATCTATGTGCGGGGCAGGCACATAAAGACCGTTCCTGAGGCTGGCATCTTGAAGGCGCTGATGGCTGAGATTCGCCGTTTCACCCCCGCCAAGGGCCCGTCAGGGAGGAAGGAACATTGACCTTGAATAGCTTGGATCCGCTGAGTGTGTCCCACATAGAGAGCGGCTCAAATCCGCGCATCAAGGATCTGGTCCGGTTGCGCGACCGTGCCCATCGCGATCGCGCCGGCCTGCTGCTGATTGAGGGTTACCGTGAAGTCCTCAGGGCGGTGAACGCCGGCGTCTCCATCAAGGAATTGTTCTTCTGTGAGAAGTTCTTCCTGGGCGAAAACGAGCCCGCACTCATCAGGCTCGCCGGGACAAACGGCGCGTCTCTGTTTTCCGTGGCCGAAACCCCGTTCCGGAAGATCAGCTATCGTGACCGGCCTGACGGCCTCATCGCCATTTCTGGCCCGGTAACAGGCAGCCTGTCCTCGCTTGTGCTGTCGCCTTCACCGCTGCTGGTTGTCGCTGAGGCAATTGAAAAGCCGGGGAATCTTGGTGCAATCCTGCGTTCCGCCGACGCCGCCGGCGTTGATGGCGTGATAGTCTGCGACGGCTCAACGGACATAAACAACCCGAACGTCGTGCGGGCCAGCACAGGAACTCTGTTCACTGTTCCCGTCGTCGAGGCAACCACAGTGGAGACACTGGCCTGGCTGAGGGAACGGAAAGTCAGGATAATCGCCGCAACGCCACACGCCACGGCCTGCTACTCGGACTTTGACTTCAGGACACCGTGCGCCATTGCCGTCGGCGCGGAACAATATGGCCTTGGCAAGGAACTGATGGAGCAGGCTGACGAACGGTTGAGAATACCAATGGCTGGAGTAGCTGATTCCCTGAACGTGTCCACAGCGGCCACACTGCTGCTATTCGAAGCGGCGCGCCAGCGTGGTTTCCCCAGGAAGAGCTGAGAAATCAAATGCTCTGGGCTATCTTCGCCTGCAGCGCAACCTTGCTCATCAGACCCACCATCCTCGCCTGCTCCTTCCCCTCCTTGAGGAGGAGCAGAGTTGGAATGCTCGCCACGTTGAACTGAACGGCCAGTTGCCTGTTCTCGTCTATGTCCACCTTGACGACCTTGAGCTTGCCCGCCATTTCGACCGAAAGTTCGTCAAGTGCGGGGGCAAGCGCCCGGCAGGGACCACACCACTCCGCCCAGAAGTCCACAAGAACGGGTACACTGGACTTCACAACTTCACTCTCCCAGTTTGAGGCATCAACTGCAACGGTGCTAGCGCTCATAGCCAGGCCCTTTCGTTCTTATAGAAGGCATCATTGAAATTCAGTATCTTCCCAGGCCACTCATGCTCAACAGTTGGATTCAGCTGGACCCAGAACATCCACATGACAATCCCGATGACAACCATCGCGGCGAGACTGACGATACACCACGCCCACGCAAAGCGCTCCGGCTTCCGCGCTACCACTTCCGCCTCAATGGTGCCTTCGGGCTTTGCACCCTTCCTGATGTTAAGCGCGGCCTCGTCTCGGGCCAGCTTGAGGCTGTGCTCTGAAGCATGGTCTTCTGATGTACGTTTAATGCTGAGTGTGCGCTTCTGCGTGGCCGGAGCATCCTGGGGCGGCGTCGCTTCTGGCCCAACCTGTTCGGCCGAGTGCCCCGGTCGCGCAATCTTGATCGTCCGTCTGCCGGAGGAGGCGGCGGGAGCAGCCTGTTCCGCCCCAGACTCCGGCTGGTCCGCCTTCTTGATCCTGACGGTCCGCGGGCCGCCGGCCTCTTCCAGCGACTCCTGCACCTTTTCTTCAACAATAGCGGCCGGCGCCACCGGGCTCTCAATGGTAATCCTGGATGTATCCGCCCCGAGACGTGGTGCAATTCCTCCGGCAGGCCTGAGCCCATCCGGCCTCTTAAGTCTGATTGTTGCCGGTCCAATGCCCGGCCTTCCCCCCGGCGGCTCCTGGTCTGAGACCGGCTGTGGCGGCGGAGGTGGCGCGCTCGGTCTTGTGTCCACCGTGAGCGGCTGCGTGCCGACAAAGGCCGCCGCGGCTGGCCCGCTCTTGATGCGTACCGTGCGAACCTGGCCAACGGTAGCGCCGCCCTGGTCGACGGGTTTGACAGCTTCGCCAAGATCAATACGGGACGTATCGCTCTTCCGCTTCGATTGAATGCCCTGCGCGGCATCTTCCGGACCGGCCGGCGGAACCGATGGCGCGGCAACCGCAGCAGGCTCAGCCCCGGCTGCCACTATCGTCGGCCCCGGTGCCTTCATGCGAACCGTCCTCACAACCGGCTCCGCCCCGGCTGGAACCGGACGGGCCTCGTCGAGGGATATCTTCGATGTGTCCTTCTTTCGCTCCGCAATGATACCGGGCGCTGGCGCAAGAGGAAGTGTCGGTACTGATGCAACGGCGGGAGTCGGCGGTCTGGCTTCAATCCCGGTTGTGCCTGGCGCCGCGCCGAAAGCAACCGGCCTGGCCGCCACAGGTCCGGCGCCGGCCACAATCTTGCGGGCAGTCAGCTTCGGTGGGAGTGCCGACCCGCTCTTTGTTGTCTGTTCTTCCGGCATACGGCTTCCTAGAACACATCACCCTGGAAAAATACCGGTCCCCAAGTCAGGATCAGAATGTAACCCAACCGGACTCATCTGAAAAGGTATTTTCTCAAACCGCCATGACCTCTTTTTCTTTGGCTTCAAGGGTGTCGTCAATCTTCTTGATGTAGTCATCAGTAAACTTCTGGATCTCCTTCAGCCCCAGGTCGCGCGCGTCCTCTGTAATCTTGCTGCCCTTCTGCAGCTCCTTGATTGCCTCGTTCATGTCACGGCGCACGTTTCGCACCGCAACCCTGGCTTCCTCTGACATGCGCTTTGCCACCTTTGTTATCTCGGCGCGCCGCTCCTGGCTCAGCTCGGGAATCGGGATGCGAATGACTTTGCCATCACTCACCGGCGTCACCCCTACATTCGCCCCAAGGATGGCCTTCTCGATGTCCTTCAACGCATTCGGGTCGTATGAATTGATCACGATCAACCGCGGCTCAGGCGTGCTGATGCCGGCGATTTCACGCAGGCGGGTTGGCGTGCCGTAGTAGGGAACCGTGATGTTTTCAACAAGAGCCGGCGACGCCTTGCCTGTGCGAAGGGCTGAAAACTGGGTGCGCAGGTGATCGTTGCACTTGATCATCCTGTCTTCGGTCTCAAGCAGGACTTCTTCGAGTGAATCCATTATCATCCTCCCGGGTTGAATTACGAAACAAGCGTTCCGACGGAACGCCCCTCAAGCACAGCCTCGATACTCCTCTTCGTGAAAAAATTGAAGACCACGGTTGGTATCCCCGCCTCCATGCACAGAGCGAACGCCGCCGCATCCATGACTTTCAAGCGTCGCGCGAGGGCTTCCGCGTATGTGAGAGTCTTGAACATTACCGCCTTGGGGTCATTCCTGGGATCAGCCGAGTAGACACCGTCGACTTTGGTGGCCTTCATGAGCACATCGGCGCCTATCTCGGCGGCACGCAATGCCGCGGCCGAGTCAGTGGTAAAGTACGGATTCCCGGTGCCTCCGGCATACAGCACAACCCTGCCCTTCTCCAGGTGCCGCACGGCTCGCTCGGCGTCGACCAGTTCGGCGAACTTGTCCATACTCACCGCCGACTGGATCCTGGCTTCCACCCCCATGCCCGCCAGCGCGTCCTTGAGCGCAAGCGCATTGATGACCGTCACCAGCATCCCCATGTGATCAGCAACCACGCGGTTCATTCCACGGCTTGTCGTGGCGCCGCCTCGTATGATATTTCCGCCGCCGATCACGACCGCAGTTTGAACTTTCATCTTCACGGCCGCGCAGATCCGCCCGGCGACAAACTTCGCCGCTGCCGGGTCAATTCCAGCGCCCTGCTGCTCACCCTGCAGGAATTCGCCACTCAACTTGAGCAGGATCCTCTTGTACTTGCCGCCCCTGATTCTTCCATCTGCCATTTAGGTCGCTCCCGAACGCCCGCCATAAGATTCACATGTCCCCGCATGGTACGCAACCGGCACAGTTTGTCAACGTCGAGCTTCACATCTGTGCCAGGAAGATCGACTACCTCATAACCGTGCATTCTCTCACGAAAATTGATCGCTGATACCTGCATGTTTGTGGTAATAGTCCGGCGGAAGAGTGGAAGCATTGCGAGGAAATCTATGCCCATCTATGAGTTCTACTGTCCCGATTGCAACACTGTGTTCAATTTCTTCTCGAGGCGCATCAACACATCGACACTGCCGCACTGTCCAAAGTGCAGGAAGCCCAGGCTCCAGCGCCAGGTTTCTCTTTTCGCCGCCACCGGCCGGGCCAAGGAGGGGGCCGGCCCCGACGACCTGCCAATCGATGATTCGAAGATGGAGCGGGCGATGCAGATGTTTGAGAAGGAAGCCGCAGGCGTGGATGAAAACGACCCGCGCCAGGCTGCGCAGTTGATGAGGAAGTTCTCCGACGTCACCGGTGTGAACCTCGGAAAGAAGGCTGAAGAGGCGCTCGGCAGGCTTGAATCCGGGGAAGATCCCGACAAGGTGGAAGCGGACATGGGGGACATGCTTGAAGGCGACGGAGATCCGTTCCTGCAACCCGGCAGGAAGGGACACGAGGGCCGGGCCCGCCGCCCTGCACCCAAACGCGACCAGACGCTGTACGAGATGTAGTTTCTTGCTGTTTCACGGGCACACCACTATGCTTCCGGACATGCGCCATATTGACAAATCCTCGTTTCTTGATGTGTTGGAGTCCACCCGCCGGCCTTTTCACAAGAACTACTACGCCATGTATTCAAGCCATCTCGGCGGGATCACAACCGATCCCGTATTGATGCTCGTTCCTGTTGATGATCACGTCGTCCACCGCGGCGACGGTGTCTTTGAGACTTTCAAGTGCGTCAACGGCAGCATCTACAACCTGAAGGCTCATCTGGACCGCATGGCAAAAGCGATCACAAGCCTTGCGTACCAGGTTCCATTCTCACAGGAAGAGATGACCGGCATTGTGATTGAGACGATACGTGCTGGCGGCCACCGTGACTCGCTAGTGCGCATTCTCGTATCGCGCGGCCCCGGCGGCTTCGGCGTCAACCCCTACGAGTGTCCGGTCTCCGAGTTGTATGTGACAGCCTCCAGGCTGCCGCCTCCGTTCATGGAAGCGCACCCGGCTGGCGCACGGGTTGTAATCAGCGCAGTTCCGATCAAGCCCGCCTTCTTTGCCGAAATCAAGGCCTGTAACTACCTGCCGAATGTGTTGATGAAGAAGGAAGCCATCGACGCCGGCATGGATTTCGCCGCCGGGTTCGACGAGAAGGGCTATCTGGCGGAAGGCGCAACCGAGAACTTCGGGATCGTGACGCAGGACAGGCGGCTCCTGTTCCCGAAGCTTGAGCATATCCTCCGTGGAACGACCATGCTTCGTGTGGCGGAGCTGGCAGAAGCAATGGTCGCCGACGGCAGTTTGCAGGGGGTCGGATTTGAAGCCATTCCACGGCAGGCAGTTATGGATGCGAGCGAAATACTGATTGTTGGCACCACGCCAGACGTTACCGCCGTTATCGAGTTCGGTGGCAAGGTCGTGGGCAATAGCAAGCCGGGCCCGGTCCAACAGTCACTGGCCCGGTTGCTCGCCGGCGATATCGCTGGAAACACCGCCATCCTTACACCGGTATTCTGACAAGCCCCCGGGTCCGGCGCTACCGTGGTGCATCGCAAATCCAACCGCCGTCCAGTGCCGACACGAAATCTACTCCGCATTGTTCATTGCAGCGAGAAAGCCTTGCGATTGTTGCCGGCCGGACACCTTGTCAAAACGCAGAGCGAATCTTGCCGACGGGTTGTATCGCTCAGGCAGCCGTGATTCCAGCGTATCATGGACAGCTTCCACGTGTTTGAAACCCACAATGTCCATGTACCCCTTCAGATACCCCTGCCCTGGCACGGTCGCCCTGTATCTTATGGCCTCAACACCACGCATCATGGGTTGGATTTTAAGTACCATGAACGGTGTATCCTCCATGAAGCTCCGCCAAAGAGCCCTGTCTCCGCGGATCGCGCTCAAGACATTCCGCGGCTCGGAATCCCTTGCGCGAAACGGGTTGACGCTCTCGATTGTAATCGAATCGGCAATTCCGGCCATGCCATTGAGGATGGGAATCGGGTCAAAGAATGAGTATATGATCCCGCTGGCTATGATGATGTCGTACCGCTCCTTGTTGCTTTTCAGGAAGTCTTCGACAGACGTCGTATCAACCTTCCACCGGTCGTGCGAAAAATACTTCTCGAGGTTCGCCCGCGACAAGTTCGCCAGCTCGGCATCATATTCTATGCCGTGATAGAAAGTGGCCCCATGATGCAACACCCACGCGCCGGTGGCACCCACACAGCACCCCATATCGAGTATCTTCCTGCCCTTTACATAAGAACTATCAAGCATGCATTCGTGCCGGATCTCCATGAAGTCGGCCGATATCTGGTATCCGTCGGTGCGACGCAGCCTTGGATCCGTGTCTATGAATTCCGGATACTTTCCAAAAACCTCCAGTTTCCCCCGCCCGGAGGAGCCGTTGCGCCATGATCCAGTGGTTCGCGAACCTGGCAGGCCCATTACGCCGGCCGGAACATCCGCGAGAAACTTGAGCCAGCGTTTCATACGTTGCCAGATCCGCATTTCGCTCTTCATCTTATTCCTCCAGGTACACACCCAGCCACTCAACGTGCCCGCGGTCACCGTCCGATCATCTTCCGTCCTATCTGGTTGGTTGCCAGGATGAGGCGCGAAAGCCAGACGGGCCGGTTGAGCACCCAGCCTATTGCAAGACGGAGACCTGTGAATCGCCTTGAACCGTCGGCCTTCATGGCCAGCATGATTTCACGCAGGTAGTGTCTGGCGGTCTCATTGTCAGCAATGATCAGGGCCGCGACAAGTCTCGGGGTCAGTGGCGTATCAAAGGCCTTGCAGGACCCAAAAGCACCGGCCATCTCCAGCGACAACATTGTGCGGATGCACTTCTGGCAGCGCCCACAGTTGAATCGCGTGTCCTTGGTCCGGAGGCAGACGTGGATGTTGTCCCGGAGAACATCGTTGCGGGCGATGGCCTTTGTCTTGCTCAACCGCGACGCCTCGCAGCCGTCGTGAATGATCTCCAGCGACTCGGTCCCCCAGAGCGGATCCGTCAGCGGGTGGCTCGAGAAGTGCTCCAGCATATCGTTGCTGTCGCTCGCCGGGAAGTAGATGGTAGAGAGATGTGGCGAGAGGAGGTGCGCCACTGTTGCCAGCATCGCGCCAAAACCCAGGTCCCTCCAGGAGATATACTCCTTCAGGTATGCCTTGAGGTTCGTCTCCACGTATATGACGCGCTTGCCAAAAGCCCCGGCAACCCTCTCGGCGGCTTCGGACAGCATCCTCCAGCGGGCCGAATTATCAATGTCAACGCTGAAGCCGTGGATCATGACCAGGTCAGAGATGACATCCCTGTTCTTCAGAAGCGTGTAGGACGAGTCGATGCCGCACGAGAAGAAGGAGCCCACCTTTGGCATGGTTGCGGCTGGCTTTTCGACGGGCGACGCACCCCTGATTTCCACTTTTGCCATTGATGGACGCCAACAGTGGTGTATGTCCTGGATCGTGCTGATGCCTTCAAGCATGCGCTTGCTGATACCGGCATTGACTGCTATGGGATAGCCGCATTTCATCGAAGGAAGCAGTGCTGCCGCAAGAAAGGCCTCGGTATTCGGGGCCAGGACCGGCTGGCGCGTCCTGAAGTAGAGGCTGTGCTCCCTCGCCCCCATGCGAATTGTTGCACTGACAGTAAGCCCATCTGCTGAGAGGACAGGGCGGTCTATGCGGGTTTCTTCCATTCCTATGTCGGCATATAGCATGCCATAGTCGAGGCAGACAAGCTGCAAATGGCCGGCATCCGGGCGACTTGCGACAACCACGAATGCGCTGTTGACGCGAGGTGTCTTCTTCTGTAGTCTGTCGGCTCTCTTATTTCGGGTCGTTGTGTAAACAAATAAGACAGGAGATGGTAGAAATGGCTATCAAGGTTGGCATCAACGGGTTTGGGCGTATCGGTCGCATGGTTTTCCAGGCTGTCTGCGACCAGGGGCTCCTGGGCAAGTCCATCGACGTCGTGGCGGTGGTCGACGTATCCACCGATGCGGACTACTTCGCCTACCAGATGAAGTACGATTCAATCCACGGCAAGTTCAAGCATTCTGTGGCCACAGAGATCAGCCCGGCGGCGGTTATCAAGGCCGAAGATGCCTCCAAGAAGGCCGGCAGCAAGGTTGATCCCGAGGCTGACGTTCTTGTGGTCAACGGCCACAAGATCAAGTGCATCATGGCCACAAAGACCCCCGCCGAGCTGCCCTGGAAGGCGCTGGGTGTTGACTATGTGATCGAATCAACCGGTCTTTTCACCGATTCCGAGAAGGCAAAAGGTCACCTCGGCGCCGGCGCCAGGAAAGTCATCATTTCCGCACCTGGCAAGGGCGAAGTGAAGACTATTGTCATGGGCGTCAACGAGAACGAATACGATTCGACCAAACACAACATGGTCTCGAACGCTTCCTGTACCACCAACTGCCTTGCGCCGGTTGTTCATGTCCTCCTCAAGTCAGGCATCGAAATCGAGGCCGGACTGATGACGACCATCCACTCGTACACGGCCACCCAGAAGGTTGTTGACGGCCCCTCGAAGAAGGACTGGCGCGGCGGCCGTGCGGCGGCAATCAACATCATCCCCTCCAGCACTGGTGCCGCAAAGGCAGTGGGCGAAGTGCTCCCGGCGGTGAAGGGCAAGATGACGGGCATGGCGTTCCGCGTCCCGACCCCGGATGTCTCGGTGGTGGACCTGACCGTCCGCACCAAGACTGAAACGTCGATCAAGAAGATCGACGAACTGATGAAGGCGGCTTCCGAGACTTACCTGAAGGGTATTCTCGGCGTCACGAGCGAGGAAGTCGTATCGACCGATTTCATCCACGATGCGCGTTCGTCAATCTATGACTCGCTGGCCACGCTCCAGAACAACCTGAAGGACGAGAAGCACCTCTTCAAGATCGTGTCCTGGTACGATAACGAATGGGGTTATTCGATGCGCGTTGTGGACCTGCTGCGCCACATGGCCAAGGTCGACGGCGCCAAGTAGTCCGGAAAGACTGCCTGAAGTTGAACACACGACGCGGAACGCGGCCTCAACAGCCGTCGTTTCGCGCACGGCGCGCAGCGAGTTTCTTCGCTCGCGCCGTTTTTGGATCATGCCCGGCATTCAATTCAGGGTGCCCGGCGGCTTGGAGGACTTGAATGAACAAGAAGACTGTCCGCGATGTGAGCTTTCAAGGCAAACGGGTCCTGATGCGCGTTGACTTCAACGTGCCCATGAAGGATGGCGTCGTCACCGACGACACCAGGATCCAGGCGGCACTGCCTACGATCCGGTATGTTCTCGATCAGGGCGCAAAGAGCCTCGTTCTCACCTCACACCTGGGCGATCCCAGGAAGGACAAGGAAAAAGCCCGCGAGAAGGCCGAGAAATCGGGAAAGACCTTCGATGAGAACAAGTACCTCGAGGGGCATCACAAGATGGCGCCGGTCGTGGCACGGTTTGCCGAGCTGCTGAAGCGCCCGGTCAAGCTTGCGCCAGCCTGCATGGGCCCTGAGACCGAGAAGATGGTTGCGTCACTCCCCGAGGGCGGGATCCTGATGCTTGAGAACACCCGTTTCCACAAGGAAGAGACATCCAAGGACGCCGCGGAGCGGGACAAAATGGCGAAGGCCTTGTCTGCGTACGGCGACGTGTTCGTCAACGACGCATTCGGTTCGGCCCACCGGGACCATGCTTCAACCGCAAGCGTCTGCAAGTTCTTCAAGGACAACGTGGCCGGGTTCCTGATGGAGAAGGAACTCGATTTCCTCGGCAGGCTGCTTGAGAAGCCCGATCGCCCATACGTCGTTGTGCTTGGCGGCGCCAAGGTCAAGGACAAGGTGAAGACCATCATGAGCCTGCTTGACCGGGTCGATGTGCTGCTGATCGGCGGGGCCATGGCCTACGTCTTCTACCTGAGCAAGGGCATTCCGGTGGGCGGCTCCAAGGTCGAAAGGGACGACGTCCCCCTCGCGAAGGAGATTCTCGACAAGGCGGCTGCAAAGAAGGTAAAGATGCTGCTGCCTGTCGACCATGTCATCGCGGACAAGTTCGACGCGTCCGCCAACGTGGAAACGGTTGGCGAGAACGGCATCCGCGACGGGTGGATGGCGTTGGATATCGGCCCCAGGACGGCCGAGCTTTATGCGGCTGAAATCGCGAAGGCGAAGACCGTGTTCTGGAATGGCCCGATGGGATGTTTTGAAATGGCCCCTTTCGCTGCGGGCACAATGGCCATGTCCAAGACTATTGCGGGCACAAGCTGCCTGAGCATCGCCGGCGGCGGCGACAGCGTAAAGGCCATAAACCGGAGCGGACTGGCCGCAAAGTTCTCGCATATCAGCACTGGCGGCGGCGCCAGTCTCGAATTCCTCGAGGGCAAGGAATTGCCCGGTGTTGCAGCATTGAACAAGAAATAACAGGCCGTCTGGCCAGGACAGGAGCAGAACAAATTGAGAAAGCCCATAGTTGCCGGTAACTGGAAGATGTACAAGACCGTGGACGAAGCGGTGGCTCTGGCTTCCGCGGTGAAGCTGGAGTTGCAGAATTTCACCGAGGCCGAGGTAATAATCTGCCCGCCCTTCACTGCGCTGAAAGCCGTCGGTGATGCGCTGCAGGGCTCCTACATAAAGCTTGGCGCCCAGAACATGCACTGGGAGAAGGAGGGCGCCTTCACTGGCGAGATCTCCCCGGCCATGCTCCGCAGCGTCTTCTGCCATTACGTAATACTCGGCCACAGCGAACGGCGCGCGCTCTTCAATGAGACCAACGAGGCCGTCAACCGCAAGGTCAAGGCCGCCCTTGCCGCGGGGCTCAAGCCGATCGTGTGCGTCGGCGAAACGCTTGCGGAACGCGAGGCAGGCAGGACCAACGAAGTTGTCAGGACCCAGCTCGAGGGCGGCCTGGCCGGCATTGAGACTGGTGCCTCCGGAATCATCCTGGCATACGAGCCCGTATGGGCAATCGGCACGGGCAAGACTGCCTCGCCCGCCCAGGCCCAGGAAGTCCACGCATTCCTGCGAAGCACCCTGGCAAAAATATTCGGTGACAACGCCGCAGCCAACATACGGATCCAGTATGGCGGAAGCGTGAAGCCGGCGAACGCCAGAGAGCTGTTCAGCCAGCCGGACATCGACGGCGGACTGATCGGGGGAGCAGCCCTCGAGGCAAGATCGTTTGTGGAAATCGTCAAGGCGTCCCTGGCAAAAGGTTGATGGGAGAAGCTACATGAAGTACCTGCTTATCGGTATAGAAGTTGTTGTCGGTCTGCTCCTGATCGGTGTAATCCTGCTTCAGAGGTCGAAGGACCAGGGCCTCGGCCTCGCGTTCGGCGCGGGAATGGGCGAAAGCCTGTTCGGTTCACAGGCAGTGAATGTGCTGATCAAAATCACGGTGGTGCTGGCGTGCATCTTCTTCCTCAACACCATGATTCTTGCCCACATGATGCATTCCAAGGGCGCAGAAGGCCGGCCTGTGCCGGTACAGCAGCAGCGCACTCCGGCCGGGGCCCCGGGCGCCTCAGCCATCCCGGACGGGGCACAGCCCGCCGGTGCTCCTGCCGATGCAGGGGCGTCTGCACCTCAGGCCGCTGCCCAGCCGTTCGCTCCTGCCGCCCCGGCGGCCGGAACAGAGTCTGCAAGCCCGATGCCGCCCTCACCCGCACCTGTTCCAGTTGCACCGTAAGAGGGTTTGTGGATGTCATGCCGACTTCTTGCTCGCTGCCTCTCAGCGGGGCTGATAGCACTCAGCGCCGGTTGCGGCGCGGGGCAGCAGCGGCATGAAAAGCCCGGTGAAATGGTTCTGTACGGGGCAACGGGCCGCATCCGTGGCTTTGACCCTGCAAAGGCCGGCGACGTGGAATCAGCCATTGCTGTGGGCAAGGTATATGAAGGCCTTGTCCAGTACTCCTACCTCGCCCGCCCCTACCGCCTTGAGAGCAACCTCGCAGAAGCCATGCCGGAGATATCCGACGACGGCCTCACATACACCTTCAGGATCCGGAAGGGCATCTTCTTCCAGGACGACCCCTGTTTCACCAATTCGGGCGGCAAGGGCCGGGAATTGCAAGCCGACGACTTCGTGTACTCCATAAAACGGGTTGCTGACGTCAAGAACGAGTCAACCGGGTACTGGGCATTCGAATCCAGGATCTCCGGCCTGGACGACTTCCGTAAGGCGTCATCAAAGTCCAAAGTTACCGACTACGGCATTCCTGTTGGAGGCCTGCAGGCGCCTGACCCGTACACCTTCCGCATCACGCTCACCGAGCCTTACCCGCAACTGCTATGGATTCTTTCGATGGGCTACGCTTTTGCCGTTCCGCGGGAGGCTATCGAGTTCTACAAGGACGACTTCGGAAGCCATCCGGTCGGAACCGGACCATACGTGCTGAAGACCTGGCGGCGCAACTACATGATGGAGTTCGTGCGAAGCCCAAAGTGGGCTGAAACCGGCAGAATAGAGCGCTACCCGGCAGAGGGCGAACCCGGCGATGCGGAAAAGGGTCTGCTCGCCGACGCGGGCAAACAGGTTCCGTTTGTTGACCGCATTGTCCAGCATGTCATAAGCGACGAAAGCACCCAGTGGCTGAAGTTTGTTACCGGCGAGATCGAATCTTCCGGCATCTCCCGCGACAACTGGAATGCGGTTGTGACACAGAGCCGCGGCCTTACGGACAGCCTGAGCCGCATGAAGGTGCGGATGTTCGTTGCCCCCACCCTGGATATCTACTACATCGGCTTCAACATGGAAGACCCGGTGGTCGGCAAGAACAAGAAGCTGCGACAGGCCCTGTCATGCGCCTTCAACACCGGCGAATGGATAAGATACAAGAAGGAGAGATGCATCCGTGCCACGGGCCCCATTCCTCCGGGTGTCGCAGGCTACGAGGATAAGCCGTCGCCATATCCCTTCGACCTCGAAAAGGCCAGGAAGCTCCTCGCCGAGGCCGGTTACCCCGATGGAATCGATCCGTCGACCGGCATGAAACTCAAGCTGGTGATCGAGATCGGCAGCGCCGGTGAAGCGGAAGCCAGGGAGTCAACAGAGCTGCTTGCGAATTTCGTCCGGAAGCTGGGAGTGGAACTCATTCCGAGTTACAACCACTGGCCGAGCTTCCTGTCGAAGATGGAGCGGCGCCAGTGCCAGCTATACAAACTGGGCTGGGTTGCCGACTACCCTGACGCCCAGAACTTTCTCCAGTTGTTTTACGGCCCGAACAGCTCCCCAGGGCCGAATCACTCGAACTACGTCAATCCCGAGTTCGACAGGCTTTACGTGAAGGTGCGCACGATGCCGGACAGTCCCGAGCGAACCGCGATATACAGGCAGATGGCAGACATGGTCATAGAAGATTGTCCATGGCTCTTCATGGATCATCCGATGTCCTACGGCCTCCATCACCACTGGGTCGGCAACTACAAGCCGCACGATTTCCCTTACGGAATGGAGAAATACCGGAAGATCGACACAAACGCCCGCCGTGAATGGCAGGAGACCTCCGGCAAGCGAAACTGGCGGGAATAGCAGGCAGGCAAACAGGAATGCTCTGGTACATCATCAGGCGAATTCTGTACATGATTCCGACACTGTTCGGAATCATCCTCATTACCTTTGTGCTTTTCAACGTAATCGGCGACGACCCGGCGCTGGCCAAGCTGGGCAAACAGGTGTCGGCGCAGCGGTTGGAAGACTTCGACACCAAGCGGGGCTACAACAAGCCTCTTATTGCCGGGTTCTGGGGGAAGACACGAGCCTACGGTGATTCGAATTTCAAGACCACTGCGGGCCCCTGGCGCATGGTGCCGGGCGTCGTGCATTCCAACAGCGCCGGATGCGTCATCATGGCCGCCGGCGCAACATACCAGGTTCCGCTCGGTTTCGAGCTGTATCCGGGCGAACGATTCAAGTGGGAGATAACGTACCGCCTGAGCGACACCGGCGGCGCAACAGGAACACCGGCGCAGGCCAGGTTCGTTGTCACAAATGTTCAGGGTGCCGTACAGATAGTCGCCCTGGATAAAAACGCGACCGGCAGGACGCTGTCGGTTCCCTTCTCCACCGGCCCGGATACCGCTGCCCTGAAGTGCGCGTTCCAGGTGGACGGCGGAGTGCTCGAGGTGACGTCTGTGAAGCTCAGGCGGCGGGCGGCGCATTTCTTCGATTCACAGTTGTGGTTCTACCTCTGCCGCCTTGCGTCAGGCGATTTCGGAGAATCACACGACAACAACCAACGTGTAACCGACATGATCAAGCAGGGCATCCTGCCATCCCTCGCCCTGACAATACCTATCTTCTTCGTTGAACTGATCGTGTCAATTTCCCTCGCGCTCTTCTGCGCCTTTTACCGCAACACCCTGGTTGACCGGTTCCTGGTCGTGTTCTCCGTGGCGCTCATGAGCGTCAACTACCTTGTCTGGATCATCCTGGGTCAGTTTGTGCTTGGCTACGGCTGGCGGCTTTTCCCTGTCTGGGGCTTTGAATCGGCAGCCTACCTGTTCTTGCCATGCCTGATCGGTGTTGTCAGCGGACTTGGTGCAGAGCTGCGTTTCTACAGAACCATCATGCTTGACGAGATGTACAAGGACTACGTGAGGACTGCTGTTGCCAAGGGCGTCAGCAGGCGCGGCGTGCTGTTCAAACACGTGCTCAAGAATGCGATGATCCCCATACTGACGAGCGTGGTAATGGCCATACCCTTCCTGTACACCGGCAGCCTCCTGCTCGAAAGTTTCTTTGGAATACCCGGGCTGGGGAGAATGGCCTATGAAGGTATATTCTATTCCGATCTCGACGTCGTCAGGGCGCTGGTGTTTGTCGGCGCGGTCATGTTCATGGTTGCGAACCTGCTGACTGACATATGTTACGCTTTTGCGGACCCGAGGGTGCGGCTGCGATGAACCCGGAGAACACCAACGAAAGCCAGGCGGCGGTTTCGCTCTGGGCAAGCGCATGGCGCCAGCTGAAGAGAAACCGCCTCGCCATGGTCTGCCTGTGGATCGTCATCGCCTTCGGCTTCCTCGCGTGCTACGGCGAGGTGGTTTACTGGCGCTATCACATAGCCGACGTGAAGGCACCGCGGCTGCTCGTCCCGGTCCAGGCGCTTTTCAAGACGATCCTCCTGGCTGACAAGGTGGCCGGCCAGGAGGCGCCATACCAGCGGCAGAACCTTGCGGAGGAATATCAGAAACCGAGCCTGCGGCACCCGATGGGCACCGACAGCCTCGGCCGCGACGTGTGCCAGCGCGTGATACAGGGTGGCCGCATCGCGTTCCAGGTCGGTATAATCACCTCGCTCATCGCCATACCAATAGGCGTATTCCTCGGCTGCCTCGCCGGGTATTTCGGCGGGAGAACCGACGACCTGATAGTCTGGCTTTACACGACCTTTGCCTGCATGCCTTCGCTTCTCTTCATCATGGCCATAGCAATGGTCGTAGGCAAAGGCCTGGCCGGGGTATACCTCGGCATAGGGCTGACCACCTGGGTGGGACTGTGCCGACTGATCCGGGGCGAGGTCATGAAACACACCGAGCGCCAGTATGTTCAGGCGGCACGTGCGCTCGGCGCGGGCAATTTCAGCATCATGTTCCGCCACATACTTCCCAACATATTCCACATTGTCATCATCACGTTCTCCATCAGGTTTCCCGCCGCCATAGGGACGGAAGTCTTCATGAGTTTCCTCGGCATCGGGGTGCAGGGCGAGCCGTCGTGGGGCCTGATGATCAGCGGATCGAGGCTACGGCTGTGGTATGGAGTGTGGTGGGAGCTTGGCTTCACCACGCTGGCAATATTCATCATCATTCTCGCGTTCAACCTTCTTGGTGACGCAATTCGCGACGCGCTGGATCCCAGACTGCGGACCACTGAAGGCTGATCAATGAACTCAATTCTCGACAAGGTGAACAGCCCCGCGGACCTGAAGAACCTGTCAGTGCCCGAGATGGAGCATCTGGCAGGCGAGATTCGAGGCCTGATCATCGACACTGTCAGCCGGACCGGCGGCCACCTTGCGCCAAACCTGGGGGTCGTGGAGCTGACTATCGCCATCCTTCGTTTGTTCAACCCGCCGGCGGACCGCATTGTCTGGGATGTAGGCCACCAGACATACACGTGGAAGATCCTCACCGGGCGCAAGGCGCGTTTCGGCACACTCAGGCAGTCCGGCGGAATTTCCGGTTTTCCACGCCGCGAGGAGAGCGAGTACGACGTGTTCGGCACAGGCCATTCCGGCACCGCGATATCCGCGGCGCTCGGCCTGGCGGCGGCACGCGACAGGCTGCACACGAATGAACACGTCATCGCCGTGCTGGGGGATGGATCGCTTGGCTGCGGGATTTCCCTCGAGGGCCTCAACAACATCTCCACCACGACAAACCGGATGATAGTGATCCTGAACGACAACGAGATGTCCATCTCCGCGAATGTCGGGGCGACCGCGCGCTACCTTGGCAGGCTCCTCGCCAGCCCCCGGTACAACCGCTGGAAGGGCTCAATTGAGCAGGCAGCCAGGCGCCTGCGTCTCGGGAGGCTGCGACGCCTTTACTACAAGATCGAGGAACTGCTCAAGAGCGTTTTCCTGCGAAGCGTTCTCTTTGAGGAGTTGGGCCTGCGCTACATCGGTCCAGTCGACGGCCACAGCATTCCAGCCCTGATCGACGCGCTGACAATCGCAAAAGACTACGACAGGCCGATCATTGTCCACGTTTCAACCCAGAAGGGAAAAGGCTACTCCCCGGCCGAGGCAGAACCCGAGGAATGGCACGGCAGGTCCTGCTTTAATGTGGCAACGGGCGAAACTCTTTCACTGAAGACCACACCAACCTACTCCGCTGTCTTCGGTTCCGTAATGGAGAGGCTCGCAGGGCAGGACAACCGCATCGTGGCAATAACGGCTGCCATGTCGTCGGGGACGGGACTGGCGGACTTCGCCCGACGGTTTCCGGACCGGTTCTTCGACGTCGGAATCTGCGAGGAGCATGCCGTCGTGTTCGCCGCCGGCCTCGCCGCGGCAGGCATGAAGCCGGTTTTTGCAGTATACTCGACCTTTTCGCAGCGGGCCGTTGACTGCATAATCCACGATGTCTGCCTCCAGTCGCTGCCGGTCATAATCTGCCTCGATCGGGCGGGCATTGTGGGCGACGACGGTCCCACCCACCACGGAGTTTTTGATATCGCCCTCCTGAGAGCCGTGCCCAACCTGATCATGGCCCAGCCGGAAAATGAGGCCGAGCTCGCGAACATGCTCTACTCCGCGACGAAATGGGAAAAGCCCGTGGTAATCCGCTACCCTCGCGGAACAGGCCGGGGAACACCGGTGCCGGATGTCTTTTCGGAAATCCAACCCGGCAAGGCCGAGGTTGTCCGCGAAGGCGGGGTGATTCAGATCTGGGCTCTTGGCGACATGGTGGAACTGGCCGGTCGCGTGGCCGAAATCCTTGCCAACCACGGGTTGAGCGCCGGCGTGGTGAACGCCAGGTTTGTGCGGCCGCTGGATGAAGCACTGCTCGCCAGGCACGCATCTTCGGCGCAGGCAATCGTCTCAATTGAGAACGGCGTGGCAACGGGCGGTTTCGGGGCATCGCTGGGGCTTTTTCTGGCCGCCGCCCGTTTCGAGGGTACTTTCCTCCCGTTCGGTTGGCCTGATGAATTCCTGCCACACGGCACTTGCGACGAGATCTCTTCCCGCTACGGCATGACCGTGGACTCCATCGCCGCCGCCATATTAAAAGAGTTCATTGCCTGAAGGGTTGAAGTGGACAGGACATGAAGAAGAACTCGCAACGTCTTGACCAGCTACTCGTTTCGCGGGGGCTGGCAGACTCAATCGACAAGGCAAGACGCCTTCTTCTCGCCGGCGAGGTGCTCGTAAAGGGCCGGGTCGAATCGAAGCCAGGGCTCTGCTACGCCGCGGACACAATCGTGGAGCTTCGGGCCCGGCCGCGCTTTGCCAGTCGCGGCGGCGAGAAGCTCCAGGCCGCGATAGAGGCCTTCGGCATCAAGGTTGCCGGCCTGGTATGCCTCGATGTCGGCGCGTCCACCGGGGGCTTTACCGACTGCCTGCTCCAGAACGGGGCCGCACGCGTCTACGCCGTTGACGTCGGCACTGGACTGCTGAGCTCGAAAGTCGCGGCCGATCCGCGTGTTGCGGTCATGGACAAGACCAACGCACGGAACCTTCAACCGGCGATGTTTCCCGAGGCCCCGTCGTTTGCAACAATTGACGTCGCTTTCATTTCCTTGACTAAGATTCTGCCCGCTGTTACACGGGTGCTGGTGTCTGGAGGCCACGTAGTCTCACTGATCAAGCCGCAGTTCGAGGCTGCCCGTGAAGAAGTTGAAGCAGGCGGCGTGGTGCGGAATCCGGCAATTCACGCGCGAATTGTTGAGAGTATCAGGGTGTTCGGGATAGAAGAGGCGGGCCTGGAGTGGCTTGGTGTGCGCGAATCACCGCTCAAGGGACCTGCGGGGAATATCGAGTACCTGGCTTACTGGAAGAGTAGACAGCTGACGGGATAGCCGGGTATTCCTTCAACACTCGGAGCCGGCAATGAAGTGCATCGGGATAATCGCAAACTGCGACAAAGAGCGCGCTCCGGCCGTTTTGCGGCGTCTTTCCGTCCTCGCGGCCAGCCTCAAGCTGGAACTGCTGGCCGATAAAGCCACCGCAAAGCTCCTGAAACGCTGCAAGACGCTTCCTCCTGACCGGCTGTGCGACGAGGCCGAGGCTATTATCGCGCTTGGCGGCGACGGCACAATGCTCAGTACGGTCCGGACGCTTGCCGGCAGGGACAAGCCGGTCATGGGCGTCAACCTCGGCGGACTTGGCTTCATGACAAGCGTTGCGGAAGAAGAACTCGGCCGCGCCCTCAAATGCCTGTCATCGGGCGACTTTCAGACCAGCACACGTGCGATCGCGGAGGCCCGCCTGTTCCGCAACGGCAAGGAGCTCGCGGTATACCGGGGATTGAATGACATCGTGCTTTTGTCCGGGCCACCGTACGGGCGGGTCGTGACGCTGGATGTGTCGGTTGAGAACGAAGCTGTGACGTCCTATCTCTGTGACGGCCTGATCATCTCAACCCCGACCGGAAGCACGGGGCATTCAATGTCGGCCGGCGGCCCCATCCTGACACCCGACACTCCTGCGTTTGTCATCAGCCTCATATGCCCGCACACGCTCAGCTCCCGCCCGCTCGTGGTGCCTGACAGCAGCCTGATATCAATCAGGGGCGTCAAGAGCGTCGGCGACATGCACCTGTCGGTGGACGGTCAGGTCGGCCAGCTGTTCATGGCGGGTGACTGCATAAGGGTGCAACGCAGCGCAAATGGTGTCCGGTTCATCCATCTGCCCGGCTACAGCTACTTCTCGGTTCTCAGGCAAAAGCTGCACTGGCGCGGGTCGGCGGGATGATGCCTGGCTCCGGAAGCCGGTAGTTGTTCCAAGCCGGACTCTTCCGCAGGCCTAGGACCGGAAGTGAATAACCAACCAGCAGATCAGGTGATTCGCCGCAAGAGCGTAGAGGCTCGACACGACATCGTCGAGGACAATGCCCGCCCCCCCCTTCAGCCGCTGGATGCGCCAGGCCGGAAACGGCTTCAGAATGTCGAATACCCTGTGTGTGAGGAATGCAACCGCAAGCAGATACGGACTGGTTTGCCAGGCCAGGCCAATCAGGCATATCGGAAACGTCATGTACTCATCGGCGACAATCCTGCCGTCATCCTTCTTCCCGAAGTGAGTTTCGGCTATCGAACATATCGGTATGGCCAGTACAACAAGAACCGCTGAAAGGCAGATCTGCCAGACAAGATTTTGAAATGGCAACACAAGGACCAGGCCAACGCCAAGGACCGTTCCGACGGTTCCGGATGCGACCGGGCTCAGCCCGAGACCAAAGGCTGTCGCGAGCAGGATCGTGAACTTGCGAACGGGGCTGCAGCGCCCAAGCTCCATGCTTTTCATACCGGACTATTTACACGATAGCCCCCACCCGCGCAATCCGATTCAGGCCGATCCCGCAGATCCAACAGAGAGCTTGCCCCGCCTTTCTTCGTAATGTAGCCTGCCGTTTCGCCTGTATTTCATGGCATATTTAGACTGCTGGCGGGAGGGATACATCAAATGCGCGCGTTCCACTTTGTAAACAAGTCGTGCAATCGGAGACAGGAGGAGGTCCATACGGTGGGTGACTTTCTCCGGATCAACGGCTGGAAGCAGACTGACACAGCCGGGAACGCAGATCTCGTGATCCTGTTCACCTGCGCCTTCTGCCACAGCCGGGTGACGGACATGCTTGATGAAATCGGCCGTATCCGGGCCGCGCTCAAAGACGGCGCCGAATTGATCGTCGGCAGCTGCCTGCCCAAGACCGATCCCGCCCGGCTGCAATCGGTCTTCAATGGCAAGATCATACATCCGACTGATTTCAGCGCCCTCGACTCACTGCCGGGCATAACGGTGAAGTTCGATGCGATCCTCGACGGAAGAGGCCAGGCCGCGGCCTCAATAGGCGCCGCCAGGCAGCAGGCGGCGGGCGCAAGCCCCCACAATCGCAAGGAACAACTGCTCAGGAAGGCCGTATCCTTCGTGCGTTGCGGACGCCGCCTTGCGGGCGGCGGACCGGCCGCCCCGCAATCGCCTGACAAGCGCAAGATCATCTTCCTCGCCGCCGGCTGCCGCCGGCTGTGCTCTTACTGCGCAATAAGATTCGCGACCGGCAAACTGCGCAGCAAGCCGCTGGATTGGGTTCTTTGGCAGTTCAGGGACGGTGTGTACCACGGCTTCGGGAAGTTCGAGCTGTACGCCGATTCCATAGGCGACTACGGCATGGACATCGGAACCGACCTCGGGCACCTCTTCGAGCAGTTGCTCGCAATGCGCGAACAGTTCACGATCGGAGTATACGACCTGCACCCGGCCAGTTTCCTGAAGTACTACGACCAGCTCATGGCTCTCTGCCGCGCAGGTAAGGTTCACTTCCTCTACGTCCCGCTGCAGTCGGGAAACGCCCGGATTATGAAGCTGATGCGCAGGCCTTGTGATCCGCGCGATCTACGGCAGAAACTGCTGAACGTAAAACACGTTGGCGGTATCTTCCTGCAAACCAGCATCATTGCCGGGTTCCCTTCCGAGACGGAAGAGGAATTCCAGGACACGGTGGACTTCCTGACGGCTCTGGAGTTTGACGATGTCTACGTCCACTTCTACAGCGATATGCCCGGCACTGAGTCATCGGAAATGGACGGCAAGATCGACAAGGAAACAATGCGCGGCAGGATGGACAAGATCATGGCCGCCGGAATCAGGAACCAGATCGGCGAGACCAGGCATGAGTGGGAGAATATCCCCATATGAGCCGCGCGCCAACCGCCCAACTGATTCCAGAAACACCCGCTACCGCCGAAAACGGCTTGACCCTTCGCCACCTTACCGCCACTCGTGTCTTGGATAGCGACGCTGGAGTTCTTTTTTGGCGGCGGGATAACCATTGTTCCAGAATGACGCGAGATCGTTGGTAATCTGGATCGGGCGCTGGTTCGGCGCGAGGATGTGAACCAGCACCCGGACCCTCCCCATGGCAATGGTTACAGCCCCGGCAACACCATATAGCTCCTGGATGCGCATCGAGACGAACGGCGGGTTAGCCTTGTCATATGTCACTTTCGGACTCTTTCCGTTCGACAGCGTCACCCGCTCGGGCACATGCTTCTCTAGCATGGCTTGCTGTTGCCGGGTGAGGAATCCCTTAACCGCTGGAAGAACCGGCCGTTCCTTGATCTCTTTGCCGCTCCGGGCACCGAGGCAGATCTGCTTCAGCACAGCAAGCCGGTCTGACTCCGTCAATGGCGCTATCCCCTGCCCCGGGCACCACTCGGCAAACCGGTCCACCCGCAGGAGCCACTGCTCAACTTCGTGGTTCCAGTTCTTCAACACCAACCGGCCGGCTGCAACCTCGCGCGCCAACAGCAGTGCCGCCTCCTCATCGGTAGGCTCCGCCTTTGTTGCCTCAAGCGTCAGCCCCCTGAACGACTCCCGATCTTCCGCCGTCACCCGTTTCTGCAATGTATCGTAGAACACCTCCCGGCTATGCGTGGTCGCACCAGGAAACACCTCGGACAGCCAGGCGCTTTCGACCCGGCTGACAAGCGAAAGCCGCACCTCGACGTCACCCCTCGAGTTGTCAATCTCCCTGATCTCGGCGGCAACCACCATATCAGCGTCACGAACAGCGCTTTCGGGATCAAGCACACCGCGCCTGGCATGGGTCAGGTCATACCTGAGGGTGCCTTTGTTCATCCGCCTGCCAAGATGGTCTGGAAACCCGGCAAGAATGCATTTGCCTATGGCCGGCGCCGAGGAGTCACGGTCTGCAACATCCAGTCCCTGCTCCCGCGCTATCGACATGAACTGCTCGTGCACCCTGGAAACCTGCCGGGCTGTCCTGGCATGGATGCCGACATCCTGGCAGGCGGATACGTCGAACCGCGTATCCCGCGCGTACGTCCAGGCCTTCATCAGCCTCAGGATATCCGACTCCTGCTCCTCGCCCAGGGTCGTGTCCCGCTTCTCCCTGACTCCAGAGCCCTGGCTCCGCAACAGGAGGCCGCGTTCTGATGTCAGCGCCGCAACGAGTGATGCAACTGAAACACAGCCGTACCGGTCGGCTGCCAACAGCATCCTTCCATACCGGGGATGGACCGGAAAGCCCGCAAGCCGCTCACCCACCGGCGTGAGCATCTGGATTTCTCCATCGATGGCGCCAAGATCAACAAGCAGCTCCATCGCCCGCACCAGCGACTTGTCTCCGGGCGGATCAACCCACGGGAACCCGGCGACATCGTCAATACCGTTGGCCTTCAGGAGAAGCACCGCCTCGGACAGGTCAACGCACTGCGCCTCCGGCAGTTCCGCGGCGGGCCGGCCGCGGTGATCGCTTTCCGTCCACAACCGCACACAGCGCCCTGGCTGTGTGCGCCCGGCACGCCCGGCACGCTGGTCGGCTGACGCGCGGCTGATCTTCTCCACAAGGAGTGTGTTGATTCCGCGGTACGGGTCAAACCGCGCCTTCCGCGCAAGTCCGCCGTCGATTACTGCGGTGATCCCGTCGATCGTGAGTGATGTCTCGGCAACATTCGTCGAGACGATAACCTTCCGTCGGTCACTGCGCATCACCGCTGCATCCTGCTCCGCCGGCGGAAGCTCACCATGCAGGGGCAATACGGCAAACTCGCGCCCGGCCCGCGTGAACTTAATGCGTTCAACCGTCTTCCGGATCTCATAGGCGCCGGGCATGAAGACCAGGAAGTCGCCTTCGCGGTCAATCGCCGCCAGCCGCTCGAACTCCCCGGCCGCGAGATCCCAGATAGGGACCCGGTCCGGGTCAACGGCACGTGTGATGTATTCGATCGTCACCGGATACTGCCGCCCTTCCGATTCCAGCAGGGAACAGGGCGCCAGGTAGTCAACTATCCGCCTTGAATCGAGGGTGGCGGACATCACCACAAGGTTGAGGTCGGGCCGGATCGTCTTCTGCAGACGTGTCGCCAGGCCCAGCATCAGGTCGCCGTACAGATGCCTCTCATGGAACTCGTCGAAGACGATCGTCCCCACCCCGGTCAGCGCCGGGTCGGAGGTCATCTGGCGCAGGAGAACGCCATCGGTCTCAAAACGTATCCGGGTGCGCCTGCCACAGCATCTGTCGAAGCGGACATGATACCCGACCTCATCGCCAAGCGGTGAATTCCTCTCCTCCGCAACCCGGCGAGCGAGCATGCGGGCGGCAATCCTGCGCGGCTGAAGCACAACGACACAGCCCTCGCCGGCGAGCCCGTGGTCAATCAGCATCTGTGGAACCCTGGTGGATTTGCCGGCGCCTGTCGGGGCCTTGATGACGACACGGCGGGACTGCGGCAGTGACGCCTTGAGCCCCGGCAGTATCTCTTCGATCGGCAGATGTGTGTTGTTACCCGTGCCCATAGAGTGGATTGAAGACTACGCTATCAATGGCGTATTCTCAAGGTAAGCTTCCGGACTCATGTCTGTTCCGCAGGGCCACCGCTTCCGGATTCCCGCACCCGAACCACTTGGGCAGCCCGGCCACACCCCGCCCGCTGGTGCCAGTTTATTGTCCACAACCGCCTTGAAAGCCGCTACTGTCTTACCACCTGAAGACACAACGCGGAGGCTTTCATGAAGGACACAACCACGACGGTGCAGGATCTGAAGAAGATGGCGGCGGCGTTTGTAGGCGAACGGGAGTGGGGAAAGTACCATCGCCCGAAGAACCTGGCTATGAGCATCGCGATCGAAGCCGGCGAGCTTATGGAGCTGTTTCAGTGGCTGGACCAGAACGAGAGCGACGTCCTGCTGTCCAATGCGCGGAGCAGGAAGATGGTAGCGGATGAAATGGCCGATGTGCTCGCGTTCCTGCTGTCGCTCTCAAACGCCACCGGCATAGACCTGGCCGCGAGCTTTGAATCCAAGATGGCTCACAACGCGAGGAAGTATCCCGTCGCAGAAGTCAGGGGCCACTACAAGAGACCGAAGAAAAGAGAATAGACAACAGACCATGAGGCAAGATCTCAATCTGCCCGGGCTTGGAGCGTGTTTCCTGCCCCGCGAGTTCACGATGTTCACCGGGCCGCTGGCTCAGGTCGAGGAGGTGAGCCCTGCTGAACGGCCGCGGGTCGTGCTCGATCGCCTGGCTGCCGGCGGCTCACTGGTGCTTACCGGCAACTACACCCGCGTGGACGGCATCTACCGTTACTGCGCCCACAACGAAAAGGAACTGGCTGTCGCGCCGCGCCGCGCGGCCAGCGAGGAAACGAGCCCAAAGGGCACGGTGGCCGCCGACAGGCGCCGGCACATTGCGGAACTGACGGCAATGCGCCGGCGGCGCTTGCACCATCTGCTCGTCCCGGCAAGAGGCGATAATCTCGTCGGTATTGAAGACGCGCCCGACACGGCCGGACTCCAGCAATGGCTTGAAGAGTCGACAGGAGAGGATCTCTTTCTCATCCCGGTACGCCGTCTTCAGCGGATCCTCACCGACATGCGCAGGGCCCGCGAGGGCATCCCCGTGCCGGGGCTCGACGCCCCCATAACTATTCTTCCGCACGTATATGTGCCGGCGGATATGAGCGTGCCGGCGATGCTGAGAGAGTTTGCCGGCTTGATCACCGGCAGGCGAGTGCTCGACATGGGCACGGGGACGGGCGTGCTGGCGCTTCTCGCCGCGCAGCTCGGTGCGCGGGAGGTGCTGGCCACCGACTCCAACCCGAAAGCCGTGGAAAACGTCCGTCTCAACGCCCAACGACTCGGCATGGGCTACAGGGTCGTGGTGCGGGGACCGGCCAATCTCTTCACCGGCCTGACCGACGAGAGATTTGACGTGATCGTCTTCAATGCCCCATGGGCAGAGGGCGACCCGCAAAGCCTCTACGACACGGCGATCTACGATCCGGGGCGCAGGGTGATGGAAGCGTTTCTGGAATCGGCGCCACTCCACCTTTCGCCGGACGGAGCCATACTGCTCCAGTATTCGGACGTGTCTGATGGGTGTGGCGACAAGAGCATTGAACGACTGACGGCCAGCCTCAAGCGAAATGGACTATTCATCGCATCCAGCCGCTCAATCCACCGCAAGAGCCGGCTGACAGGCACGGGAGAAACGGTCCGATTCTTCGAGATCAGAAAGACGGCGCTGGCCGGCTGAGGAACGAGCGCAGCCATGGCGACAACACCTGCCTCGAGGGTGAAATGGTTGAAGAGGTTCGCTTTCTCGAACCCGGCAGGAATCAGGACAAGAGAGAGCGGCTCTGCAGCAGGAGCATATCGAACACACCCCGCAACCCGTTGTTTTCTTTCCTTTGACGAGGAAGAGCGGTACTGTTTGCGGAAAGTGTGTGGTCGCGGTCGATGAATCTCCAGCCCGGCCTCGGAGGCGAGCCGTCTTCCACACATACGGAGGAGACAATGGCTTCAAAGATATCAAAGGTCCTGTTTGCCTCGGCAACGCCTGGAAAGATGGACGTAGACTGTACCTTGCCGGCCAGGTTCAAGAGGCTTCTCGCCGGATTGATCACTCCGGCGCAGGTCCGCGGCAGAACAGTCGCGGTGAAGATGCACGTGGGTGGCAACATCGGGTATTCCACAATCCATCCCCTTTTCGTGAAACTGCTGGTGGACCACGTGAAGGCCGGCAAACCGCGCCGTGTATTCATTACCGACGGTGAGGTAGCCAGTGCTGCCGCAAGGGGTTACGCCAGGGAAACCGTCGGCGCCGACCTGATCCCGCTGTGCGGCACCAACTGGAAAGACGTCCGCCGCATCCCCACAGGCTGGCCGCGCCTCGAGTACGCCCTGGTCGGAAACGAACTCCTGAAAGCGGATGTGCTCATTAATTTCTCCCACGTCAAGGGGCACGGTGACTGCGGTTTTGGCGGTGCCTGCAAGAACCTCTCAATGGGCTGTGTCCCCCCGTTAACGCGGCGCGACCTGCACCAGTTGGAGGGCGATCTCGCATGGAACAAGGCGAAGTGTACAAGGTGTGGAAAGTGCATCGAAGTCTGCCCGACTAAGGCCAATAGTTTCAACAAAAAGGGCGAGTACGAGATCTTCTGGCACAACTGCAAGATGTGCCAGCACTGTGTACTGGCCTGCCCGTCAAAGGCCATCGACATTCCAGGCCGGAATTTCTCAATATTCCAGGAAGGCCTGGCCAGGGTGGCAAGGCTCGTGCTGGACCAGTTCGGTCCTGATCGCGCCCTGCATATAAATGTACTGACCCACATCACCCCGTTCTGTGACTGCTGGGGAATGACCACTCCCGCGATGGTGCCGGATATCGGCATCATGGGTTCGAAAGACATTGTGGCCGTCGAGCAGGCGTCCCTGGACTCGATCGATGCCTCGAAAGTCATTCCCGGCTCCATCCCGGCTCCACTGAAACTGGGGAAGGGCCGGCACCTTTTCGAGAAGCTGCACGCCAGGGACCCGTATCTCCAGGTTGGTTTCCTTGAAAAACTCGGTTCCGGGACCAGCAAATACCGGCTTGAGGAAATCCGGTAGGAAAAGCTTTCTTGATTGACTAAGGGTGGCTCTTGGAGCACTATCGTCGTTTGTAAGAATTTCCGCGGCTCCAGCGGTATGCAATAAGGGGAGAGACCATGTTTGGCCGTTTTATGGGTTTGTTCTCGAACGATATTGGAATTGATCTTGGCACGGCCAATACGCTGGTCTACGTCAAGGACAGGGGCATTGTTCTCAGGGAGCCTTCGGTGGTTGCCATACAGGCCGGGACAGACCGGGTCCTGGCGGTCGGCGAAGAGGCAAAGCGGATGCTGGGCAGGACACCGGGCAGCATCGTGGCAATCCGCCCCATGAAGGCCGGGGTTATCGCGGATTTCGAGATTACGGAAGCGATGTTGAGGTATTTCATCCGGAAGGTTCACAACCACCGGAAGATGGTCAAGCCCCGCATCATCATTGCGGTCCCCAGCGGGATCACTGAAGTGGAGAAGCGGGCCGTCAAGGATTCGGCGACAAATGCGGGCGCGCGTGAGGTATACCTGATAGAAGAGCCAATGGCGGCCGCAATCGGAGTCAATTTGCCCGTGCAGGAGCCTGCCGGGAACATGATCGTAGATATCGGAGGAGGGACAACGGAAGTAGCCTTGATTTCATTGGCTGGTATCGTCTTCAGCCGCAGCGTACGCGTAGGCGGCGACGAGATGGATGAATGTATCGTTCAGTACATGAAGCGGGTGTACAACTTGATGATCGGCGAAAGAACCGCGGAGGAGGTCAAGATCAACTACGGTTCGGCCTATCCTGTATCGGAAGACAAGACTTTCGAGATAAAGGGCCGTGACCTGGTAGCTGGCTTGCCAAAAACGCTGACTGTTTCCTCCGGTGAGGTACGGGAGGCGCTCCAGGAGTCGATTTCTTCAATCGTGGACGCAATCAAGATAACCCTTGAGCGCTGTCCGCCGGAGCTATCGTCCGATCTTGTGGACCGCGGCATGGTTCTTGCCGGCGGCGGGGCATTGTTGCGCGGAATCGACAAGCTTATTGCGGAACAGACAGGCTTGCCGGTTCATGTGGCCGACGACCCGCTCAGCGCGGTTGCTGAAGGCACCGGGATAGTGCTGAACGAACTCAATTTCCTTCGCAGGGTTGCTAGTAAGGATCGCACTTACTAGGCAATATCTTCATCCCTCGTTTGACCAACTGTACGCGGCCACCAGCCCGTGACGCCGTTGCCCCATTCTATTTGTGCGAGGTACTGGTGAGAGCTAGCAGATATCTGACTTGGATCACCCTGGTCGTCATCGTGATTCTCGTTAATCTGCCGAAAGAGATATGGAGCGAGGTCCGCGGCTGGTGCCGGGATATCATCGCGCCGTTTCACTCCGTGGCATCGGGTTTCGGTTATCGTGTGGCCGAGGGCTGCTCCTCCGTTATTGACCCGTCCGGGAAGGCAAACGCCACGAAGAAGATGGAACTTGAGCTGGCCACCCTGCGTGAGCGCATCAGGCGCCTCGAATCGCTCGAAGTGGAGAACACTGCGATCCGTGCGCAACTGGGCTTCAAGACCAACTTTCCGCTCCGTCTCGTGGCATGCGAGGTTATCGCGCGTGGCGAGGCCAGCGGGTGGTGGGAATGCGTTATTGTGAATAAGGGTGCCAGGGACGGGATCAGCGCGGGCTGCGCAGTGATCTCGCATGAAGGGGTTGTAGGCAGGACAAAAGCAGTAGCCGAGCACACCTCGGAAGTACTGCTGGTAACCGACAGGAACAGCAGTATTCCTGCAAAACTCATGCGGACTGGCAATTTCGGGATCGTGAACGGTGGGGGCGTCACTATTGCAGGCAACCCCGTCATCGACATGGGCATGCCCCAGAACCCCTGCAGCATGGATAACATCCGGTCGGGTGTGACCATCCAGCCCGGCGATAAAATTGTAACCTCCGGCCTGGGGTCGATCTTTCCCGAAGGCCTGCAGATCGGCATGGTGGTGTCGGCGAGCCTGAACAAGTCCGGCCTGTACCAGATTGCCAGGATCAAACCCTCTGCGGATCTCGCAAGGCTGAGATATGTCTTTGTGGTGCTGGACAGGCCGGTTACGCCGGCCACCAGCCTGCGGCCCGGGCAGACCAAACAGGGAGTTGATGGAAACATCCCGTGATTATCCCGGTCATGTTATTCTCGCTGCTCGCCGGCGCGGTCATACAAAGCCTCGTGCCCGGAGCCGCCTTCCTTGGCCGCGCCAGGTTGCCCCTGCTCCTTGCGGTTGTGCTCTACTTTGCGCTCACGAACAATCGGGGCATCATGCTGTTGTCCGCGGTAACGGCAGGCCTCCTCCAGGACGCCCTGAGCAATATCCCACCGGGATATTCGGCGTTCTGTTTCGGGGTGGCTGGCATGGTTGTGAACCAGTACAAGGACGACCTGTTCGGCGACTCGTTTCTTACAACCGCGGTCATCGGCGCGGCCGCCGGCTTCCTGGTATCACTCGGCCTCAGCATCCTGCTCTGGTACAACGAACTGATCAAGGACCCGGTGTGGCTGTGGGCGCTGAGAGCAGCCGGGACTGCCATCCTGGCCGCGCTGTGCACACCACCGGTTGTTTCCACGGTACGCAACCTCGACCGGATGGTCGGAAATGTTCCTTCAAAGAGACACCCCCTGGAGCATGAAGAGATCTGACACATATGAATTCTCGGTAATGAGGATCTACGCCCTGCTGGCGTGCATGATCCTGGCGGTGTGCTGCCTCGTCGTCTACCTGGCCTACCTCCAAATATGGTGCAGGACAAAATACGCCGATCAGGAAGGCGACCAGAGCCTGAGGCGCGTGTGGACACCGGGCCGGAGGGGGTCGATCTACGACAAGAACGGAGTTTGCCTCGCCGGCAACAGGGCAAGCTACTGCATTGCAATTGCCCTGGACAGGATCAAGCAAACCGGCCAGCCCGGCAAAAGAGCGCTGACCAACAGAATCCACCAGATTATCGGGGACCTGCAGGTCACTCTCAACACCAACATGGCGGTGTCCAACGCCGACATAGAAAACCATCTGCGCCGGCGATCCCCCCTCCCCCTCGTCATCATGCGCGATGCGGATGAGACCAGCCACGCCCTGTTTGCCGAGAACAAGACACGGTTCCCGGAGGTGGAGCTGATTGAGGATCCGGTCCGTTACTACCCGGAGGGGAAAGCCGCGGCACATGTTCTGGGCTACGTCGGAAGGGGCAGCCCTGAGAAGGAATCAATCCAGGAAAACACCTTCGAGGGACCTCGCGAGAAGCCCGACTACTACATGAACGAAATCGAGGGCAGGCAGGGAATCGAGAAGGCCTGGGACAAGGTGTTGAAGGGCGACCCTGGCGGCCATGTCATTCGGGTCGACGTCGCAGGCATACGGCGTGACCTCACCAATGATACCGCCCTTCTCGAGAAGTACCGGGATGAACCCATACCTGGAACCGACTTGAAACTGTCCATCGACGCGAGGATACAGCGGCTCGCCGCCCAGGCGGTTAACGGCACCAACGGGGCGGCCGCGGTTGTCCTCGACCCGCGGACCGGCGACATACTGGCAATGGCAAGCTTCCCTGCATTCGATCCCAACAAATTTGCCGCCGGCATATCGCGGGCGGACTGGAAAGACATAGTGAGCGACCCCGACAAACCGATACTGAACAGGGCTGCGGCCGGCTCCTACGCGCCAGGCAGCCTCTTCAAGATCGTCGTGGCCGCCGCGGCACTCGAGAAGGGCATTCCACCTTCCACGACCTTCAATTGCCCCGGCTACTTCTCTCTCGGCGGCGGCTGGACATTGAAATGCTGGAAAACGACCGGACACGGCAACGGCCTGGATATGGAAACCGGGATAGAGCAGTCGTGCAACGTCTACTTCTGCAGCCTCGGCCAGAAATGCGGGTACTATTCAATCCGTGAAATGGCCACGAAGCTGGGTCTTGGCAGGAAGGTCGGGCTCGACATGGATGTCGAGGGTGAGGGGCGATTGCCGGCCGTCAGGTCGGTTCGCAGGCTGGGCGACATCGCAAACGCCTCCGTCGGACAGGGAGCAATCGAAGCGACGCCCCTTCAGATGGCGGTGCTTGCCGGCGCCGTCGGCACCGGCGGCCACGTGTGCCGCCCGAGGCTCGTGACAGGACAGCGGCCGCCCGGCGAGGAGGAATTCATCGAGATCCCGCCCCAGCCCCTTGCAGACCTCGGGTGGTCGGAGACGACCATCACAACCCTGAAACGCGGCATGCGCCGCGTCATCCATGCGGATGCCGGCACCGGTCGCATCGCCAAGTTCAGCAATGATGTGTTCATGGGCGGCAAGACCGGCACGGCCGAGTTCAGCCTCGGCAACAACAAGAAGAAGAAGTGGGGCTGGATGATGGTCTTTGCCCCGTATGACAATCCCAGGTACGCCGCTGCAATCGTTGTCGAAGACGCCATCGGCGGCGGCAAGACCGCGGGCCCGCGGATGAAGCTGCTGATGGCCGGAATATTCGGAGAAAAGGACGTGACGCAGTGATCAATCTCGACAGGGACATTGCGATCCTCAAGAGGATGAACTGGCTGGCGGTGATCGCCATCTTCGGACTCGCCAGCATAGGACTCCTCTTCATCTACAGCGCGTCAAAGATCGTGGACGACCAGCCTGTCGCACGCTGCTACAGGCAGTTCATGTGGCTGGGCGTATCCACCGCGTTTGCGGCGTATATTGTGATAACGGACTATCGGAAGATCGCCAGGGACGCATGGTGGATATTCGGCATCACCGTGGTGCTGCTCATACTGGTGCTCATGATCGGCACGACCATGGGCGGGGCAAAGCGATGGTTGAACTTCTTCGGCATGACAATACAGCCTTCGGAATTCGCCAAAATTGCAACCATAGCAATGCTTGCGAAATACCTCAGCCGGCCGGACATAGACTTTGACCGCTGGCGCCCCGTGGGAGTGGCCTTCCTGATCGCCGGGATACCGATCGCCCTCATAGGCATGCAGCCCGCCGTGGGAACCGCCCTGGTGTTTGTGCCTACAACTTTCGCAATGATGTACGTCGCCCGTGTCGCAAACAAGATACTCCTCACAATCGTCATAACGGGTCTGGCGTTCGTGATACTGGCGATGGCTGCGATCTTCGTCCCCGGCGAACTGGGCTGCAGCGAGGAAACCCAGACAAAGATGTTGAAATGCGTGGGGCTCAAGCCGTATCACAAGAAGCGGATCCTCTCGTTCTTCCAGCCTGGCAAAGACCCCATGGGGGCGGACTGGAATAAAAGGCAGTCGGAAATCGCGATCGGATCGGGCGGGCTCTACGGAAAGGGATACCGGAATGGAAGGGCAAACATCTTGTGCTATCTGCCAAAGACTGTTGCCCCCACCGACTTTATCTTTTCAGTGGTGTCAGAGGAGGAGGGCTTTCTGGGCTCGGTGGCCACTCTCTTCCTTTTCGTTCTTCTCTTGGCCACCGGTATGTGGACGGCAGCGACAGCCGCCGATACCCTGGGCAGACTGCTCTGCGTGGGTGTCACGACAATGATGTTCGTCCATGTGTTTGTAAACGCGGCCATGACAATGGGGCTCCTGCCTGTAGCAGGATTACCCCTGCCGCTGATGAGTTCCGGCGGATCATTCCTGATCAGCATTATGGCCGGACTTGGGATTATTCAAAGTGTGCACGTGCGCCGTCGCTACGTGCGTTAGAAAAAGGGGGAAAGAATATGTTCTTCGGTCTTTTCGGGCGCAAGAAGCAGATGAAACGGGAAATTGTGGTAAACGCCGAAACCCTTGAAACCAGGGTCGCCATTCTCGAGAACGGCAAGCTCGAGGAGTTCATGATTGAACGTCCCACTGAAGAGCGTGTCGTGGGCAGCATCTACCTCGGCCGGGTTCAGAGCCTCGGAGAGGGACTTCGGGCCGCGTTCATCGACATCGGCCAGCAGAAGAATGCCTTCATTCACTATTGGGACATGATCCCGGAAGATGCCGGCCGCCTCGAGGCCGAGGATGGCGGAGGCCGCGCTGGCTCCCGGCGGAAAGACGTGTCGCACCAGGAAATATCGCGCATGTTTCCCGTTGGGTCCAAGATCGTGGTGCAGGTGACAAAGGGCCCCATCGGCACGAAGGGCCCCCGCGTCACGGCCAATCTCAGCATCCCCGGCAGGTACCTTGTGCTCCTTCCTGGCAGCCAGTTGCGTGGGATCTCCAGGAAGATCGAGGATCCGGCCGAACGGCTCAGACTCAAGAAAGTCCTCGCGCGGCTTCCCCTCCCGGAAAACACCGGGCTGATTGTCCGGACCGTCGCCGGGAACGTAAGCCAGCGCTGCATCGTCAGGGACATGCGCTCGCTCCTCGTGTCATGGCAGGAACTCCAGCGCAGGATCACCGAGGGCCCCGTACCGGGCTGCGTCTACGAGGAGCCGGACCTGGTTGACCGTGTTGTGCGCGACTGGCTGACGGAAGATGTTGATCGCATCGTTGTTGACGCAAAGGATAAGTTCGAGGCGGTAAGGAAAGTTGCGGCCGCGTTCGGGCGCCGCGTCCGGTCCCGCATCCAGCAGTACGACGGCGAAGCCCCCATCTTCGACCACTTCGACGTTGAGCGCCAGCTTGAGGAGTCCATGAGCAGGAGGGTGTCGCTGAAATCGGGCGGCTACATCATTCTCGAGGAAACGGAGGCGCTGACATCTATCGACGTCAACACAGGCAGGCACAAGGCGAAATCGCAGGAGGAAACCATCCTTGAGGTGAATCTCGAGGCTGTCGAGGAAGTCGCCCGCCAGCTGCGGCTCCGCAATATGGGCGGCCTGGTCATGATCGACCTGATCGACATGGTCTCGCGAAAGCACCAGAACGCCGTCTTCCGCGCCTTCAAGGATTTCCTCGCGAGAGACAAGGCACGGACAAATATACTGCCCATATCAAAACTCGGCATCCTGGAAATGTCACGCCAGCGGGTTGAAGAGAGTATCATGGCCGCGATGTACGGGGACTGCCCCCACTGCGCCGGCCGCGGCCGGATCAAGTCGGCCCTGACGATGAGCGTGGAAATACAGCGGCATATCGCGGCCGTGCTTCGCAAGCGCCGCGGAGACAGGGGCAGCCTCAAGCTGCAGATTGTGGTTCACCCGTCGATCCTCGAAAGACTGAGGGAGGAAGACGAGGAGATCCTGGTGGCATTGGAGTCGAAGTTCGGCTGCCACCTCATCTTCAAGTCCAATCCCGGCATGCACCACGAAAGCTTCTCGGTAATGAACGCAGACACGGGCGAGGTTCTCAGCTCTGTCGAGAGGCATCAGCACTAAGCGGAACGGGATTCTGCCATGAGATGGACAGCAGCAGCGGCGCTCTTGATGTGCGCGGCCCAGGCGGCCGGCGGGACCACCAACACCCCGGCGGCTTCCGCTCGGACAGCACCACAGACACAGGTGGTCGCAAACGCCGACCGGCTCGAGTACGACGAGGGCGGTTCCCTCGTCAGGGCCACCGGCAATGTCATCGTGGCATCAGGCTCCGACAGGCTCGAGGCGGACCGTATTACCGTCAACCTTGACACCAGCGAGGCGTGGGCCAGCGGGCATGTGGTGCTGACGCGCAGCAACAGCGTCCTGACCAGCGAAAAGCTGTACTGCAACCTTGAATCCGGACTGGTCTACGGCGACGGCAGGTCCGCAGTCGTATCCGCGCCATTCCTCGGAATCATCAAAAACGGATTCCGTAAGTCCGGAGATACTATCACCGGTGAAAGGGCCACCGTCACGACATGCAACATGCCGGACAACAAGTGGCACTACCACCTCAACGTCTCGAGACTCACGATGGTTCAGGACAACTACATCAATGTGAGGCACGCCGTCTTCTACCTGGCGGGCATACCCTTGATGTACGTCCCCTACTGGGAACGGTCGGCTGACGGCACCGGGCTGCGTCTCGTGCCGGGCTACTCCAGCAGGATGGGCGCTTTCCTGCTTGCGGCATACGGTTTCACCATCAACGACACATTTCGCGGCGACACACACCTGGACTACCGCGCAAGGCGCGGTGTGGCCGCCGGGCAGGACATATCCTGGACCGCCGCAGACCGGACATGGAATGGCGGACTCCGGCTCTATGGCCTGAACGATCAGGATCCGTTCGCCGGCAGGGAGGATTCCACCCTCGATATTGAGAAACAACGGTACAGGGTTCTCCTGTCCCACACCCAGTCACCTGACAGTCGCACGCTTATCATGGCTCGCGCCCACTACCTCAGCGATGAGTACATGCTGGATGATTTCTTCCGGCCCGAATACAGGGTGGAGCCTCAACCCGACAACTTCCTGTCACTCACTCGCCGGGGTGACCACTACGCGGCAAGCCTGACCGTCCGCCCGCGCCTGAATGATTTCTATAACGCGGTAACAAGGATCCCCGAAGCCCGGATAGAGTTCCCGGTGCAACCCCTCGGCGACACGCCGTTCTACTACGAAAGTGAAACAACCGGCAGCCGGCTCGAGAAGCTCTACGAGGCAGGGATTACGAACCCGGCGTACTCGTCACTGCGTTTCGACTCCAGACACGAATTTTCGGTGACAAGGAAGATATGGTTCCTCAACTTTGTGCCGCGCGTCGCGGGCCGCGGCACCTACTACTCCGACACACAGCCGTCGGGAGCGGAGGGCGGCAACGCCGCCACCAGGGCTCTGTTTGAAACCGGCGCCCAGATGTCCTTCAAGATGTTCCGGATATACAGCCAGGCAACTGAAGGCAGCA
>SESH01051682.1_pt1 | contig 36954 bp, 27 predicted proteins | sample 3171561 | NCBI WGS metagenome assembly SESH01 (sample SAMN10866947, study PRJNA518727) | freshwater metagenome | biome: subpolar coniferous forest; feature: holomictic lake; material: water; isolation source: holomictic Lake 442 2011 16.5 m and 2014 13 m | place: Canada: near Kenora, Ontario
AGCGCATTCTCGACCAGCTCCTTGGCCAGCGACGCCGGGCGCTCGATGACCTCGCCCGCAGCGATCTGGTTGACGAGGTGGGAGGGCAGCAGTCGGATCGGCATAGGGGGGCGCGCCGGTGACGATAAGGAGGCGCGCGCGAGTCTAACAGCCGCCCGCCGCTGCGGCCCGGCCGGTGGCGGCTACCGCTGCTGCGCGACTAGCGCCGCGAGGCGCGTGCCTGGCGGCGGGTTCTCGTGGAAATAGCTCAGCACGCCCGCCAGGATCGCGTCGGCCAGGCGCGACTGGTACTTCTCGTCGCGCAGGCGGCGCTCCTCATCAGGATTGGTGATGTAGGCGGTCTCGATCAGCAGCGACGGGATGTCGGGCGACTTGAGCACGACAAAGCCGGCCTGCTGGACGCGCGCCTTGCGCACCTCACCCACCTGGTTGAGCTCGATCAGCACCTTTTCGGCGGCGACCATGCTCGAACTCATCGCCGCGGACTGCGACAGGTCCAGCAGCACCGAGGCGAGCACGTTGTCCTTGTTGTCGAGCGACACACCACCGACCAGATCGGCCGCGTTTTCCCGATCCGCGAGCCACTTGGCCGCCTCGCTGGTGGCACCGCGCGCCGACAGCACGTAGACCGACGAGCCGGCCACGCTCGGATCGCGGACCGCGTCGGCATGCACCGATACGAACAGGTCCGCCTGCGCCACACGCGCCCGATGGATGCGCTCGCGCAGCGGCACGAAATAATCGCCGTCACGGGTCAGCACCGCACGCATGCCGCGCTCGGCGTTGATGCGCGCCGCCAGCACCCGCGCCACCGCCAGGGTCACGCTTTTTTCGTGCGTACCGTCACGCCCGGTGGCGCCGGGATCCTCGCCGCCGTGACCGGCGTCGACCGCAATCACAAGATCACGTGCCGCCGGCAACTGCCGGGAGGGCGGAGCCGGGGCGGTGACCGGGGCCGCCGCCGCGATAGCGGCTGGCACCGCGGCGCTGCTGGCGAGCGGCGCAGGCGCCACGCGCACAGGCTCTGCGGCGGTCAGTTCGAGCAGCAGCCGGCGTTCGCCCCCGGACGGCGGCAGCCGCCGGGCGACCACCTGCCGATCCACCTCGAGCACGATGCGCAGACCACCGCCGTCACGCGGACCGACGCGGATCTGATGCACGAGCCCCTGCGCGGCCGGTAGGCGGAATTGACGGTCGAGACTGGCGGGCTTGAGATCGAGGACGACCCGGGACGGGTTGTCGAGCGTGAACAGGGAGTCGGTAACCGCCTCGCTCAGCGCGACTTCGAGGCGCGTGCCGGCGGCGACGGTCGACAGCCGCAGCGCGTGAACCTGCGCGGCCAGGACAGGGCCTGCGCCCAGGCCGCACAGCAACAGCAGCAGCAGGCCCGCAGTCCGGGTCCGACGCCGACTCGAACAGATTCGTGCGACGAAGGAACGCATGCTGCGACTGTACCCCCAGAAAGGGGGTTTTTCAAACTATATTATAGACCTACGTAACTATCCTAATGCTGGGTCTGCCATCCAGTAAGCCAGGATCGCGGCGCCCCGAGGGGTCGCGGCAGAGGCGGCGAGGCGGCGACCGCTGCCGGCGTAATCCAGCCGGACGGCAAGATCCGCGAGCGCCGCCGCCGCCGGAATCCGCTCCGGCCACTCCACCAGCAGCCACTGGCCAGCGCCCTGCAGGTCACGAAAACCCATCCCCTCCAGATCGTCGAGACCACCCAGCCGGTACCAGTCCAGGTGGTGCAGCCGTGCAGTGCCCACCGGATAGCTCTCGACCAGGGTGTAGGTGGGGCTGCGCACCGCACCGGTGACGCCGAGCGCCTGCAGCACGCCGCGAGCCAGCGTCGTCTTGCCGGCGCCCAGATCGCCGGCCAGCGTCACGAATGCGCCGGCACCGCCCACCTCGGCAAGCGCACGACCCAGCGCCCCGCCCGCTCGGCGGGTCGCCGCGTCGTCGGCCAGGTCCAGGATCAGTGCGCCGGGTTCACGCATGCCGGCAAATAGGAAATCAGGTCAGAGGCAAGCATGCCACGCTCGCCGCCACGGGCGGCGAGATCCCCGGCGGTCGCGTGGACCTGCACGCCGACCGCGGCCGCAACCGCCAGCATCGCCGCCGGATCCGCTTGCTGCGCGAGGATGGCAGCGATCACGCCGGTCAGTGCGTCACCCATGCCTGCGGCCGCCATGCCGGGATTGCCACGCTCGCACACCCACGGCACCCCATCGGCATGGCCGACCAGGGTGCCCGCGCCCTTGAGCACGACCACGCCGCCATAGCGCGCGACCAACTTCGCAGTCGCCCCGAGTCGATCCGCCTGGATCGACTCGGTATCCACGCCTAGCAGTCGCGCCGCCTCGCCCGGATGCGGCGTCAGACACCAGTGCGGTCCACGCTGCGGGCGCGCCGCCAGCACGTTCAGCGCATCCGCATCGACAACCAGCGGCCGACCGCAGCGGAACGCGGCCTCGACCAGCTGCTCGGCCCACACCGACCGACCGAGCCCCGGCCCCACGGCGACGACGTCGGCGGCCGCAAACGCCGCGGTCAGGCTGGCCGGATCCTCGGCCGCAAGGCAGATCAGTTCGGGCCGGCCCGCGGCCAGCGCCGCGGCGTGCGCCGGCCAGGTCGCCACGGTCACGAGGCCCGCGCCGGCCCGCAACGCCGCCTCACCCGCGAGGCGCACCGCGCCCGGCATGCCGGCACCGCCGCCGATGATCAGCACCCGACCGTGCGTGCCCTTGTGAGCGGTGCGCGTACGGTGCGGCAGCAGACGGCGCAGATCCGCGTCGACGACCCGGCGCAGCAGCGGCGGCGCCGCGGCGAACGCTTCGGCAGGAATGCCCAGCTCGTCGCAGACCAGCCGGCCGACGTACTCCGGTCCGTCGCCCAGAAAGAAGCCCGGCTTTAAGCCGACGAACGTCACCGTCAGCACCGCACGCACCGCCGCGCCGCGCACCAGACCGGTATCCGTATCCAGCCCGGACGGCGTATCCAGCGCCAGCACCGGCCGGCCGCTGTGGTTGATCGCCAGGACAACGCCGAGCAGGTCGGCCTCGAGCATGCGCGCAAGCCCCGTCCCAAACAGGCCGTCCACGATCACTTCCGCCGACGGCAGCAGCGACGCATCCCAGGCCGTGGCGGCGCCACCGGCGGCCTGCCAGTCACGGTGCGCGAGCGCCGCGTCGCCACCGACCGGCGCGCCGGCCGGCGCTGCCAGCGTGACCTCCAGACCCGCCGCACGCGCCAGCCGCGCGAGGACGTAGGCATCGCCGCCGTTGTTGCCGCTGCCGGCAAGCACCAGCAGCCGCCGCGCCAGCGGCCACTGCCGCCGCAGGTGCGCAAGGGCGCTCTCGCCGGCACGCGACATCAGCGTATAGCCGGGAATCCCCAGCACGTGGATCGCGTACCGATCCGCGGCACGAACCGCGGCAGTGGAGCAGACGACGGCGGGCAGTGGGCTCATGGGCCGATTATCCATCAGTGGCGCACCATATACTGGCGCGCTCATCATGAGCGCCCCCCGCCCCCCTATCCGCGCCGACGACATCAAGGCCCTCGCCCTCGCGCTGGGCTTCGACCAGGTGGGCATCACCGGCATTGAGCTTGCGTCGGACGAGGCCCGCCTGCTGGAGTGGCTGGCGGCCGGGCTGCATGGCGAGTTGCACTACATGGAGCGCTTCGGCGCGCGCCGGGCGCGCCCCGCCGAGATCAAGCCGGGCACCCTGCGGGTCATCTCGGTCCGCCTCGACTACTGGCCGGGCAACGCCCGCGATCCGTTCGAGACGCTCGCCGACGGCGCGACCGGCTACGTCTCCCGCTACGCGCTCGGTCGCGACTACCACCGCCTGATGCGCAACCGCCTGCAGAACCTCGCCGACCAGATCGAGGCGCGCATCGGGCCATTCGGCCATCGGGTGTTCGTCGACACCGGCCCCGTGCTCGAAAAGCCACTGGCCCGCAACGCCGGCCTTGGCTGGATCGGCAAGCACACCAACCTGATCAATCCGCGCGCAGGCTCCTACTTCTTCCTCGGCGAGCTGTACACCGACCTGCCGCTGGAGATCGATACGCCTGCGACCGAACACTGCGGCACTTGCAGCGCGTGCCTGCCGGCCTGCCCGACCGGGGCGATCGTGGCGCCCTACCGTCTGGATGCGCGGCGCTGCATCTCATACCTGACGATCGAGCTGGACGGGAGCATCCCCGAAGCGCTCCGGCCCTTGATGGGCAACCGCATCTACGGTTGCGACGACTGCCAGCTCGTCTGTCCGTGGAACAAGTTCGCGCGCGTCTCGCGCGAGGCCGGCTTCGAGCCTCGCCATGGCCTGGACACGGCCCAGCTGACGGCGCTGTTCGCCTGGACGGCGACGGAGTTCGAGGAGCGGCTGCAAGGCAGCCCGATCCGCCGCATCGGCCACCTCCGCTGGCTGCGCAACATCGCCGTGGCGCTGGGCAACGCGCCGGCGGATGCGGCTGTCGTAGCAGCGCTGGAAGCGCGACGGGATGATGAGTCAGCGCTGCTGCGCGAACACGTCGGCTGGGCGCTGGCGGCGCAACGCGCGCGCCGCGACGCAAGCGCGCCCTAGCGGCCAGTTCAGCCGCGGAAGGGGTTGAAGTAGTGACGGCCGCGGCGCGGCCGGGTGATCTCGGCCTGCAGCTGGCGGAAGTGCTCGTCATTACCGATGAAATCCACATCGCCCGCGTTGACGATCAACAGCGGGGTCGCGTCATAGAGGTGGAAGAAACGCGTGTACGCATCGACCAGCCGCTCGAGATACTCGCGCTCCATGCCCTGCTCGTAGCGAATGCCGCGTCGGGCGATACGCTCCTGCAGCGCCTCGACGGGCGCCTGCAGGTAGACCACCAGATCCGGCACCGGCGCATCGATCGACAGTCGCTCGTAGACCTGCTCGTACAGCGCGTACTCCTCGTCGTCGAGCGTCACGCGTGCGAACAATCGATCTTTTTCGAGCAGGAAGTCGGCAACCCGCACCGGCGCGAACAGGTCGCTCTGGCGCAGCTGCTGCATCTGGCGCGCACGCTGGAACAGGAAGAACAGCTGCGCAGGAAAGGCGCCCGTGCGCGGACTGCGATAGAAGCGCTCCAGAAACGGATTGTCCTCGGCGCTTTCGAGCACAAGGTCCGCGCCACTCACCTCGGCAAGCCGCCGCGCGAGACTGGTCTTGCCAACGCCGATCGGACCTTCGATCACGATGTAGCGATAAGGCGAGGCGGAATTGGCGACAGGTGCGGGGATCGAGGTCACGCGTGGCGGGTCACTGCAGGGTTAGACCATCGCCGCGTACCGCCGCCTTCAGCGTGGCCACCCGGCCGCGGCCCGGAATCCAAAGATCGGGCGCGAGTTCAGCCAGAGGATACAGCACGAATGCGCGTTCGTGCAGGCGCGGGTGCGGCAGCGTAAGCGTCTCGGTCTGGAGCACCGCCTGCCCGTACGCCAGCAGGTCTAGATCGATGCGACGCGGCCCGAAGCGCACCACCGGCGCCACTTTGCCGAGCTCCTGCTCGGCGGCACGCAGCGCCGCATGCAGTGCGCTGGCGTCTAGAGTGGTCAACACAGACACCACCGTGTTGAGGAAGCGAGGCTGGTCCTGCGGGCCTACCGGATCCGAGCCGTAACGGCGCGCGATGGCAATCAGCCTCGTCTCAGGTAGCCGCGCCAGCGCCGCGGTCGCGGCGTCGAGCTGGCGGGGCGGATCGTCGAGATTGCTGCCCAGCCCTATCCAGGCGGGTGTCCACGACGATGCGCTCATATCAGGCGGAGGGAGCGTCCGACCCGCCACCCGGGCGACGACGACGGCGACGGCGGCGCGGCCGCCCGGGACCGTCCGGCGTATCACCAGGCTCGCCACCCTCAGCCGGCGCAAGCTGGGCAAGCTGCGCGAGGCGCTCATGACGCTCCTCGGCAGGCACCGTCTGAATCTCGGTCCACCAGGTGGCGACCTCGGCCGGAATCATCCCCGCCTCGGCGCGCAGCAGCATGAAGTCGTAAGCCGCACGGAAACGCGGGTGCTGCAGCAGCGCCAGCGAGCGCCGACCGTCGCGACGCTCGAAGCGCGGCTGCAGGACGAGCATCTCGCGCAGCGGCAAGGTGAAGCGCTTGGGGATCGCGACCCGCCGCACCTGCGTCGACAGCACCTCATCGGTGGCATCGCTCCAGGCGTGCGACTCCGGCGTGCCGTTGGCAATCTTCGCCAACGCCAGCCGCTGAATCGGTCCGAACAGCAGCACAGCGAACAGGAATGTCGGCGTCACGCCGCGATCGGATGCCACCCGCGCGTCGGTACCGGCAAGGCCCAGACGCAGCAGCTTAGCCGCAGGTCCACTGGGATCCCGCGCCAGCTCGTCGGCCGTGTCCGGCAGCAGGTGCGCAAGCAGACCGAAGTCGATCAGGCTCTCGAGCGATGCGAGCCCATGTCCGCCGAGGAACAGCTTGGTGGACTCGTCGAACAGCCGCGCCGCAGGCACGCCACCGAGCAGCGAGGCCAGCTCGTCCATCGGCGCGCGCGTCTCCGGATGCATCGTGAAGCCGAGCTTCGCGGCAAAACGCGCGGCACGCAGCATGCGTACCGGGTCTTCGCGGTAGCGGGTTTCCGGGTCGCCGATCAGTCGCATCACGCGCGCATGCACGTCCGCGGCGCCATCGACGTAATCCCAGACCGAGAAGTCAGCAATGTTGTAATAAAGAGCATTGCAGGTGAAATCGCGGCGCCAGACGTCGCCCTCGATCGAACCGTAGACGTTGTCGCGCAGGATGCGGCCGCTGTCGTCGTGCACGCGCGCGTCGTCGATCTCGCGATGATCTTCATCGTCGACTTCCGGCGGCGCGGCCGCGGCACGGAAGGTTGCGACCTCGATGATCTCGTCGCCGTAGTGCACGTGTGCGAGGCGGAAGCGGCGTCCGATCAGGCGACAGTTGCGAAACAGTCGGCGGACCTCCTCGGGCAACGCGTCGGTTGCGACGTCGAAGTCCTTCGGACGGATGCCCAAGAGCAGGTCGCGGACGCTGCCACCGACGAGGAACGCCTGATAACCGGCATCCTTGAGGCGATACAGCACCTTGAGCGCGGCAGGTGAAATATGGGCACGCGAAATGCTGTGGGCAGCGCGTGAAATGATGACGGGGCCGCCGTCCGGCGTAGCGCCGGCGCCTTGGGTGACGCTAGAAGGGGACGTGCTCAGGAACTATTCTCTCTTGTCGAAAGGCGATCTCATCGTATAATAGCAGGCTAACGTCGACCGGCGCCTCTCCGGACCGACTGCGACGCTCCCATCGTCTAGAGGCCCAGGACACAGCCCTCTCAAGGCTGGTACGAGGGTTCGAATCCCTCTGGGAGCGCCATTTATCGCCACTCGTGCGATCCGCAGCCACTCCTCCATGTGCGCGTGGATGAAATGTCGCGCAATTTTCCAGTGATATAGACGGTCGAGTGGCCACCGCTGGCGACCCGTCGCAACGCCCGGTGAGCCCCATCTAATTCAATCGCTTACGCGCGTGCAAAGGCGACGCTCACCGTCGTGGGAAGCCAGTGGGAATCCGCTCGCCCTGCCGATGCGCCAATACCAACTACGGCCGCATCGCGAATGCCTAGCGGCAGGGGCGGAGACTCAAAGCCGACTGCGCGCTCAGATCAGAAATGCCCGTCGCGAAGGGCCAAGTATGGCCGCCACCCGGCGCGCCCAGCCAAGCGGTCATCGCCATCGCTACCGCTAAAGATGGGCGCCGCCAAAGCCACACCGACGACGATCGATCGCCGACCAAACGCAACTATCTGCGCCTAGCCGCCCACCCCCCCCGCGAGCGCCTCATAGGCTGAAATGCCCGCTCTCTAGGTAAATTTACTAGTCGATTGAGTATTTTTCTTAGGCGGATCCCCCATCTGGGGGGTGGAATCGAGAATCACTCTCGTCATAGTGCGTCCACGCCGGATCCGGGCCGTCCATGTGGACCTCCCCAAAAAGCCGAATCCGCGGTTGAACAACGCTCGGCATTCGCTATCTACACTTGGAGCTCGGAACATGAACCTCATCAAAATCTCGGTCCTCGCCATTCTCGCCGGCGCCAGCGCCAGCGTTCTCGCGGGCCCAGCGCCGTCCGGCAACGGCACGACCGACACCAACAGCACCACCATCAACGCGGCCGGTCAGATCGACCGCCCGATCACCCTCACCAAGACGATCGACTTCAACTTCGGCACGCTGGTCCGCCCGGCCTCAGGCTCGGGTAACGCGATCATTGACGCGAGCGGCAACATCACGCTCTCGGGCGGCGTCACTCTCGTCCGCTCTAGCAGCAGCTCGGTCAAGCAGGGCCAGTTCCGGGTCAACGGCGAGCCCGCCCAGGCGATCACGGTCGCGGTGCCCGCGACCATGACGATGAGCGGCCCGAACTCCAGCTCGATCACCGTCACGCTCGCGCCCGACCACGGCACGGCCAGCGAGACGTTGAGCGGCACCCAGGACGACAGCGCGGACGGCACGCTGGTGTGCAACGTCGGTGGAACCGTTCCGGTCACCGCCGGGACGACCACGGGCCAGTACACCGGCTCGTACACCGTTTCGGCGACCTACAACTGAGGTCCAGTCGCTTCCCGAAGCCCACGTCACGCGCGCCATTCTGCTGTGCGACCTGCAGCGAATTCCCGAAGCCCTCGATAGCGCTGAACGCGCCATTGCGCTGCGCCCGGAACACGCGGATGCGCATAACGCGCGCGGCGTCGCACTCACCGAACTCGGCTGCCTCGAGGCGGCGATCGAAAGCTTCGGTCGGGCGATCGAACTCAAGCAGAACTACGCCGAGGCGCACGCCAACCGCGGCATCGCCGAACGGGCACGCGGCAATCTCAACGCTGCGATCGCCGGTGCGCGACGAGCCGTCGAGTTACAGCCGGACTATGCCGAGGGCGCCTTCTCCGAAAGCCTGTTCCGCCTGCTCGCGGGCGACTACGCGGGGGGCTGGCCGCTGTACGAGGCGCGCAAGCGACGCGGCAAGCGCAGCGGCGACCGCACGTTCCCGCAACCGCTCTGGAGCGGCACCGAGGAGCTGCGCGGCAAGGTGTTATTCCTGCATTGGGAACAGGGTCTTGGCGACACGATTCAGTTCTGTCGCTACGCGCTGCTAGCACAACAGCGTGGTGCAGAGGTGATCTTGAGCGTGCAGCGCCCGCTGCGCGCACTCGTGCGACAACTGAGCGCATCGATTCCCGTACTGGTAGACGGCGAAGCGCCGGCCGAGTTCGACCTGCATTGTCCGCTGATGAGTCTGCCCTTGGCATTCGGCACGCGCGTCGAGACGATCCCGGCGCACGGGCCCTACCTGCAGGCCGAGCCGGAGCGCGTCGCGTTATGGCGCGAGCGCATAGGCACACACGGTCTGCGTGTCGGCATCTCCTGGCAAGGCAGCACCGGTACGGTCGATGCTGGCCGTTCGTTCGCCGTTGAACACTTCGCGGCGCTGGCGGACGTGCCGGGGATTCGCCTTATCAGCCTGCAAAAGAACCACGGTACCGAGCAGCTCTCGTCGCTGCCACGCGGCCTTGCGATTGAATCGCCCGGCGCCGACTTCGACAATGGGCCAGACGCATTCCTCGACACAGCGGCGCTGATGGCGAACCTTGACCTTGTAATCACCTCCGACACGGCGATCGCCCATCTCGCCGGCGCTCTGGGTTGCCCGAGCTGGGTCGCCCTCAAGCAGGTACCGGACTGGCGCTGGCTGATGGAGCGCACCGACAGCCCGTGGTATCCGAACCAGCGACTTTTCCGGCAGCGGTCCATCGGCGATTGGGACGGCGTATTCGCGGCCATGCGCGAGGCGCTTGCCGAAACACCGGCAAACAATGTCCCGCGCAGCACGCCGGTGCCAAGACAAGCACCGGCTGAGGTGCACGCCCTGCGCGAGCGCGCCCTGCAGGCACACCACAGCGGCCACCTGGCAGCGGCCGAACGACAGTACCTCGAACTACTGTTGCACGTAGCGGACGACTTCGATGCACTGCATATGCTCGGCGTCCTGTGCGCGCAGTCGGGACGAACCGACGAGGCCCTCGCCTGGCTTGAGCGGGCGCTCGGCAAACGACCGCAATCAGCCGCAGTACGAGTCAGCTGGGGAACGCTGCAGCTACGCCTTGGGCACGCCGCACAAGCCCTTGCGTCTTTCGATGCCGCACTCGCGCAGCGCAGCGATGACGGCCACGCCCACGGCCAGCGGGGCATCGCCCTCGCGGCGCTCGCGCGCCGCGACGAGGCACTCGCGAGCTTCGATGCCGCGCTCGCACTGACGCCCTCCAACGTCGAGATATACAGCAACCGCAGTGCAGTCTTGCGCGAGCTAGGCCGCTTTGAGGAAGCCCTGGCAAGCGCCGACCATGCGATCGAACTGGACCCCAGCCACGCCGCTGCGCATGCCAATAGCGCTGCGGTACTGCTCGATCTTCAGCGGACCGAGGAGTGCCTCGTCAGCCTTGCCCGCTCGCTCGCACTCAAACCCGACCAGCCTGCAGCGTTGAACACGCGCGGCGCTGCACTGCTGCGGCACGCGGACTTCGAGTCGGCGTTGCAGAGCTTCGACGCCGCGCTGGCTTTGCAGCCGGCGTTTCCCGAGGCGCATTGCAACCGGGCGGCCGCGCTGTTCGAGCTCGCTCAACCGCAGGCGGCGATCGAAGCCTGCCAGCAGGCCCTCTGCCTCGCCCCTGACTACGCCGACGGCCGGCTTGCGCAAGGCATGTTCCATCTGCAACGCGGCGACTATGCCGAGGGCTGGCCCGCCTACGAATGGCGCACAAAGACCGCCCGCCGTACCGGCGAGCGCGAGCTCAACTCACGGCGCTGGCGTGGCGAAGACGACCTGCAGGGCCGCTCGCTGCTGATCCACGCCGAGCAGGGGCTCGGCGACACGATCCAGTTCTGCCGCTACGCTCATCTGGCGCAGCAGCAAGGCGCACGGGTCGTGCTGCTCGTGCCAGGGCCGCTCGTGGCGCTGCTGCGTACACTGGCCCCAACGATAGAGGTGCTCGCCGACGGCAGCGGACCGGTGCCCGCCTGCGACTTCCATTGCCCCATGCTGAGCCTGCCGTACGCATTTCGTACCACGCTCGAGTCGATCCCGTCGCAGGTCCCCTACCTTAGCGCCCAGCCCGAGCGAATTGCCCGTTGGCGCGCGAGCACCGGCCTGCAGGGCCTGCGCGTCGGGGTTGCTTGGCAGACCAGTGCCGCGGGTGGACTTCAGGACCGGTCCTTTCCGATTGAGCTGCTCGCGCCGCTCGCAGGCCTGCCGGGCGTGCGACTGATCAGCCTGCAGAAAGGCGCCGGCGCCGCGGACCACGCCGGTCGCGCCGTGGAACTTGGCATCGAACTGCTGAGCGCGGACTTCGATGCAGGCCCGGACGCATTCGTCGATACAGCCGCGGTAATGACCTCACTCGATCTGGTCATCAGTTGCGACACCGCCGTGGCCCACCTCGCAGGCGCGCTTGGGCGGCCGACCTGGATTGGCCTGAAGCACGTCGCGGACTGGCGGTGGCTGCTGCAGCGAACCGATTCCCCGTGGTATCCGTCACTGCGACTGTTCCGTCAGCCGCGGCGCGGCGACTGGGGCAGCGTGTTGGCTGCCATGAAGCGCGAACTCGAACGCATTACGAACTGAGCAACAACCAAAGGCCCAGCAATGGCAGGACGGGTCATCGTCGGATATCGATGCAGCCCCCAGCGCGTGGCCGGGGTCTGGCTCAACGTTGAGCGCCACTAATTAAGCACCCTCAGAAGCCTTGGCGCTCCAACATACGGTCAGAGTGAGAAGCCCGGCCTTGGCGGGCCACACGCCGCCCCGCCACGCCTTCCAACTGGTCGTCGCTCAATTCAGCCTCGTCAAGCACCGCTTCGGTCTCAGCGACTGGGGCCTGCTCGGGCTTCGGGGCTTCGTTCATGGTGCTCTTCGGTGGCGCGCCCGGGGGTCGCCGTACAGGAACGCCGCCGGTATAGGCGCAATAACTGCATGGCGGCGGAAACGGACCTCAAGATGGCCACGTCGAGCAAACCCGAGGCAGTTCCCAGGGCGCGGACCCCGCGAAGGCGCGCACGCAGCGAGACGCCGAGCCTCGCGATCAAGTCGCACCAACTTTTCCGTAAGCCACACAGCGGGCCGCACAGACATCGCGGCGGCAGGATCGCCGCTGCAGCCGGCCAAACTCGGGCCTACTGTTGCAAGCGCATCCACTGATGCTGTCTACGCCGCTCCTTAATTGCGGTGCGACAGGCGCATTGCGCGCAAAAAGCGCAGCGCCACGCCGTGATGCACAAGCGGAAAGAGCCATGTTAGTGTCGAGGCGCAGCGATGGATCGTTGCCTACAGGAGGTGTTTATGCGCATTGGAATACAGCGTTCTTATTTCCTGACAATCGCCGCCATTCTCGTCGGTGCTGCGACCGCTCCCGCGCTCGCCCTCGCCGATGAGTGGCCGATGGTCGGCGGGGATTTCTGGGAGGTGACGGACGTTCACGTAAAAGATGGCGGCGACCTCGCGTACGCCAACTTCATTGCCAGCGAATGGCGTGCCGATCAGGAGTTTGCAAAATCCAAGGGCTGGATCAAAAACTATCTCGTCCTCGGAAACGCCTACCCACGCCACGGTGAGGCGGATCTATACCTGGTCGTCATCTCTGAAAGACTGGCGACTGGCGCTGAAGCGGACAAGCGCGGTGATGAGTACCTCGCCTGGCGCAAGAAGACGAATGCACAGCTTTCGAAGGAAAACGGCAATCGTCTCGAAGTCCGAGAGATCCTGGGCAGCGCGCTGCTGCAGGAATTCAAGTTTCGTAAGTAGGCCGAGGCAGCCGGTGGCCGTTAGAGCGGACGCTCCGCGGGCACCGCCACCGGTCACTGCGGTGCGAATGGCAGCGTTAAGTGCCATTCGCGCCGCGCCACGCGAGTCCCTCCCGGCCGGACCGACCCCGACTTTGCCCTGGGCAATCGTCGATCGACCCATCGCCAACGCGGTCATCATCCCGGGGAAAGCACAAGCCCCGTCCGCAACGACGACCGCTCCACAGCGGAGCCGCGATGCAATGGACCGCCGGCGACAGCTACGCATGCCAGCGGCGTAATTCTTGCTCTTGTTTAACGCGGTTGCTGTACCGTGACCGCCCGCCCTGCGCCATCCTGCTCCCCGCGAAGAAGACCCCGAAGAACGAGCAGCCGTGACGTCGTCCCGCATCGGCTCGGGATTTTTGCCGGCATCTGAAACGCCAACACGCCACGCTGGCGCCAGGGTGGACTTAGGCCGCAGGGATAGAAGAGACGGACCTGTCTGCGCCGTCACCGCGAGCAGAATCGATTAGCTATCTCGATGGGAAGAGAACGCCGACCATGAAAGCCAACCGCAATTTCGGCGCCCAGCCATGAACGAGGTCGCCGCACACGACGCCGCCCCCCGCCTGTCGGAAATATTCCTCCAATTTTTACTGGTCGGCGCGACAAGTTTTGGCGGCGGAACCGTTGCCTACCAAAGAATCCTGATGGTCGAAAAGAAGCGCTGGCTGAGCGAGGACGAGTTCATGGCTTCGCTGGCGATCGGCCAAACAATGCCGGGGCTTAACGCCGTGAACCTCGCCGTGCTGTGCGGCGACCGACTGCGCGGCGCGGCAGGCGCGCTGACCGCCGCCATCGCGCTGCTCATACCAGGCTGCACCTTTGTGCTCGTGGTGGGCATCTTCTATCTGAATCAGGCCGACAGGCATCTGGCGAACATGCTGCTTGGCGGGGTTGCGGCAGCGGCGACCGGCATGCTTTCCGCGATCACCTATCGCCTCGGCAAGAAGCAGCTCAAGCGCCTCAAGTCCTTAACCATCGTCATCGCATCGTTTTATCTCATGAGCATTGTGCGCCTGTCGCTACCGACGGTACTTGCCATCATGTCGCCCATTGCGCTGTTCATGTATCGACCGAAGGGCTGACGGCATGATTTCCGTGCTTGTCCACCTGATGCTGACCTTCGCCGTTCTGTCGCTGCTCGCCGTGGGGGGTGGAACTGCCGTCCTACCCGAAATGCAGGCAGTATTGCTGGAGCAATTTCATATTGGTCCGGGAGCGTTCCTGCAAGCCTACAGCGTAGGCCAGCTCGCGCCGGGACCAAACATGACGATGGTCGTCATCATTGGCATGCAGGTCGCCGGCGGGCTAGGCGCGACCATCGTCGGACTATCCTTTTTTGCGCCATCGAGCGTGCTGTGCTTTTGGGTTGGCCGCTGCTGGCACCGCATCGGCGAAACGCCTTGGCGCCGAGCGGTGCAGGACGCACTCGAACCGATTTCCATTGGACTGATGTGCTCCGGCGTCTATGCGGTAGCAACATCAGCGATCAGTGGACTCGCAACCGCAGGCGTCGCGATAGCGGCCTGCCTTTGCATTACGTGGACCCGCATCAACCCCGTCTATGTCGTTCTGAGCCTTGGCGGGCTTGGCGCCGCCATCGAACAACTCCGTGGTGCAGCGCCGTGAACAGACCCGCTTCAGTGAACGCTTAGTCGGCCAACGGAAGCCGCGGCAACGCTGAATCGGCATCCAGACCACAGCCGTAGCGGCCATGCATAGGCGCTAAGCCAACTGCTTGCGGACAATGCCGTCGAGAAAGTCGCTGTATCCGGCAACCTGCCCCGCACCCACCGGGATATTGCGAGCAAGAATTCGCAGCGCTGTCAGGTAGGGGCTCTCCATGCTGATGGAGTGGAACACCCTGCCATCAACCTCAAGCCGCGCGAATTCAATCTGCACGCCGAAAGTCATACCGTGCACCCGCCTGGCCTTGGAGACCTTCAGTACACTCGGCTGGTAACCGGTCGCAGACATGATCTCGATCAGTTCGTCCGTGCTGCGCAGCTTGCCTCTTACTTCATACAGACGCGGAAACAACCGCGCCAACGGCGCCATGTTCCTGGGGAAGCGAAACTTAGCGCTCGGGGCAAAAGCGATGAAGTCGTCAAAGGCCTCAACCACTGGCTTTATCTTCAGCCCTTTTCCTCTTACTTTGACGTTATCTTTCTTGCCACGAACGAACAGGTAGCTGTCCTCCAGCAACTCCTCCTCGCAGGCGGAATCCTGTCCGAGATTTCCCCAAGCAGCCGGCAGCTCGACAACCTCCCCTTCCGGCCAGAAGGCACGCCACTCCCAGGTCGTCTTACTGCGGGAATAGTTGACCGACAAAGACTTGCTCTTGCTCTTCGCGGATGCCTCTGCTTTCTCGCTGCCGGCATCGAGCAGGTAGGTGCGCAAGCGACGGCGCATAACAGCCACCGCATCCGCAACGGCTCTTCCCACCAGATCCATGCGCCGAATGGCCTCCAGCCGTGCTGCGTTCTGCGCAAGCCATTTCTTGCAAGAGCGGCCACCGAGCACCGGGCCTGCAATGTCGCAGGCGCACAGCAGCGAGATGAGCGCCGCCTGCTCTGGAAGCGGCAATTCCTCGGACTCCACCAGTTTCTTCAGTGTCGCGCGCAGCGACACCATTTCGCGCACGTGCAGGGCTCTAAAGGAAGCCTGATGGAAGTCCCAGGAAAGAGGCGTGGAGGATGTGAGTCTGATCTCGCGCCCGGCAAGCGCTACAAGGGTAACCAGTCGCAAGTCGCCAATGCGCGTTACCAGCTCGTTAAGCGCGATATCAAGACGCACGCTCTTGCCATAGCGACTCAGCATACGTAGAGCTAACGGCTGCTCCTGATGCGGCGCTGGCTCTCGCTCGAGAATGATCAGATCGTCCAGATCACTGTCCACCTTGCCCAGAAAAGCGAGGTCCATCAGCAGCGCCCCGGCGAGCGCGAAGTCCGAATCAGACCATGCGACCAGCGCATCTGCCTTGACCGGCCATTTGGCACTCAACAAAACAAATGCCTCTGCAATGCTCAGCTCAGCTTGGGGCGGCACAAGAGGGGATTTGGAGGCGGCCATAAATTGGAGGGCTTCTGTGGATATTGGCCGCGACTTTGCGCACATGGTGACCGCAACACGGCTGCCGTAACGCCACCAGTCACGCTGACACAACGCGCGGGCGGCGAGACTGTGCCAGACATAGTGCCGCCGGTAAAATGGCGTGGCAGATCGAACACCTCGCGAGCCGCTACCCAGCAAGCCGCCACCGCCACACGGCACGCCCTACTCCTCGACGGCTGTCCTGATTAGGAGGGAGGGGGCGCCAAGGGCTCCCTGCGGGTCCAGGCAGCCGAAGACCACAAACTAAGCGTTCGGCCTTCCACCGCTGCCTGAGTACGGACCACAGAATATGTCAAATATAGCGGGCGGCCGCCCACGGCCTGGCGCAACGGCTTGCCGCGCCTTGCAACCGGCGGTTAAAACCCACGATCTGAGCTACCGCACCTCCGCGCCGCAGGCGCTCAACTACCCGCGCCGGAAGCAATTTTTCAAGCTTTTCCGCGGCACTTGAGAATGAGTATCACCGCACGTCGTAGCGTGCTAGCGTCCTTCGTTCACGGCCTGAACGGACTCACCGCCGCAACAACGCCAGCTTGGGGCTTGAAAGCACCAACTAGGCATCAATCTGGCGGCTTCGAGTTGACTCCTCCCCTCACAGCAACTGCAGACTTCGTGCGCGGCTTGGCCTTACGGGCGGCCACGCTCGACGAATTGCTGTCGGACAACTACGAGGCGGTGCCGGGCCAGAAATCAGACAGCGATCGCGCCGGCCAGCGGCTGGCCGGCTGGTGCCGCGCGGCCGCCAGCGGCGACTGGGCGCTGTTCAGCCGTCGCTTGGAGAGAGACGGGTTGTCGTTGGCCACGGTGCTGCCGCGACTGGCGACGACCCGCCGCCACCCCGACGCCGCTGCGGAGGCCTGGCTCGCCGACGCCTGCTGGGTCCTCGATGCCCTGCAAAGGCCCGCCGCAACCTCAGGCCCCGACGCAGGCTACGTCGCACAGACGCCATGCGCCTTCGAGCAACTGCTGCTCGGGCTGGTCGCCGATGCCACGTCCCGACTGCGCAGCGCGACGACCCCCACCGCCCTGCTGCACGTGACGGCCTCCGCACAACAAGACCTGTCCGACATGTTGCTCGAGCAACTGGCCGACCTGTGCACCGCGCCCCTCCTGGAGGGCTTCGCCAAGCTGCGCGTGGGCCCGCCGGCGCTCGCCGCCAGCGGCAGCAGCCTCTATGACGCCTTCATCGAGCAGATGCGCGCACAGGGGCTACGCACGCTGTTCACCGACAAGCCAGTGCTGCTGCGCTTGATCGTGACGCTGGTCCAGCAGTGGCTGGAGGTGACGCGCGAACTACTCGAGCGGTTCGACGCCGATCGGCTCGCGATCCAGCAGCAACTACTGCACTCGCCCACACCGGAGCGGCTGGTGCGTGTCGCCGGGCAGCTGTCGGATCCCCACAACAATGGCCGTTCCGTCAGGATCCTGACGCTGGAGAGCGGCGCGCAGATCGTCTACAAGCCGAAGGATCTGCAGCTCGATGCCGCCTGGCTCAGTCTGGTGGATGAGTTCAATCAAAGCGCGCCGCCCATCGACCTGACGGCCGTGAGGGTCATCGCCCGCGTCGGCTACGGCTGGACCGAGTTCATCACACACCGCTCGTGCGAGGACCTGGCCGGCGTCGAGCGCTATTTTCGCCGCGCCGGCGCCTGGCTGGCCATGTTCCATGCCTTCGCCGGCACCGACATGCACTACGAGAACCTGATCGCCGCGGGCGAGCAGCCTATCCCCATTGACCTGGAAATGGTGCTACAGGCCCCGGCTGACGAGGAGCTTTCCCACGTGGAGAGCCAGCAGGCGTTCAACGAGGCGGCACGCCGCTTCGTCCAGTCCGTGCTGTGGACGGGGCTGTTACCCAACTATGTCGCTCGACCGGGGGAGGCGCCGGCGGACGTCGGTGGACTCAACGGCCGCAAGAATGCCGACACCCGCATCGAGTGGCGCGACATCAACAGCGACCGGATGCGCCGCGTGAAGGTGAGTGCAGCCGCCCCGCCAGATACCAACATCGCGCGGCTGGCGGGACAGCCGGTCGATCTGGGCGCCCACGTCAGCTCACTGGTTAGTGGCTTTGAGTCCTACGCCACGTTCCTGGTCGCACAGCGCGACCGACTCGGGCTCGAGGCGCTGCTGCAACGCTTTCGCGGTCTGCCAGCACGACGTGTCGTTCGGCCGACACGCTTCTATTACCAGCTGCTGCGGCGTCTCAAGCAACCACGGACGATGGAGGATGGCGCGCTGTGGAGCGCGCAGATCGACTTCATGGCCCGTCTGACGGACTGGAACGCGCACACGGCGCTAATGTGGCCGTTGCAGCGCGCTGAACGCAAAGCGCTGGCAGCCCTCAATGTGCCGCACTTCGTCTCGCCGACAGACTGCAGCGAGGTGTCCGACGAGGACGGTCCGGCTGTGCCGCTGGGAGGGGTGTCCGGGATTGAAAGCACGCGGCGGATCCTGGCCGGCCTCGACAGTGCGGAAATCGCCTGGCAGAGCCGCGTCATCAGCCTGAGCACCGCGACGCTGGCCTTGTTGCAAAAACCTGCCGTCGCTACGCCGGCAGCAGTAGCTGGCGCCGTGTCCGACGCACCCCTATCCCCGTCAGCGCTGCTGGCCGAGGCCAGCTCGCTCTACCAGCTCGTGGCCTCGCAGGCGATTCGCAGTGGCTCCGGCGCCGCCTGGCTCGGCCTGGAATGGCAACCCCTGACCGGCATCGCACAACTCGCGCCGCTAGGTTCCGACCTCTACAGCGGCACGGTCGGCATTGCGGTGTTTCTGGCCGCCTATGGCCGCGTGAGTGGCGATGCGGCCGCCGCCGAGCTGGCACGAGCCAGCATCGCCGGCCTGCGCGACCAACTGCGTAACGCCAATGCCGCCCGCTTTGCGCGCGCCATTGGCATCGGTGGGATGTCTGGCTGCGGCTCACTGATCTACGCCCTGAGCACCCTGGCCGAACTGCTGGAAGAGCCGTCGCTGCTGCTCGATGCGCGACTGGCCGCTGGCCTGTTCAACGATGAACTGATCGCCGCCGACAAGAGCCTGGACATCGTCGCTGGCAGTGCCGGCGCCATCCTCGGCCTGCTACGGCTGTATCGGGCCAGCGCTGATCCGGAGGTCCTGCGTCAGGCGCGTCTGTGCGGCGATCACCTGCTAGCCCAGCCACGCGTCGGGCGCCAAGGCGCCCGCAGCTGGATCGGCGCAATGCCACACGCCGCGTCCGGCATGTCCCACGGTGCGGCCGGCTTCAGTTACGCGCTGGCGGCCCTGGCGCATGTCACCGGCCGCGACGAGTACGCCGCCGCCGCCCGCGAATGCATCGCCTTCGAAAACGCCAGCTACGATGACAGCCAGCACCACTGGCGGCCCCTCAACCTCGCCAATGAGCCCAACCCCCTGACGCCCTGCCAGTGGTGCCACGGCGCGGCTGGCATAGGCCTGGCACGCATCGGCAGTCTGCGTCGCAGCAACATCGAGGTCGACACGCTGCGCCAGGACGTTGTCAACGCCGTGCGCGGCACCGAAGACAGCGCGCCCAGCGAAATGGATTTCCTGTGTTGCGGCACCACCGGTCGCGTGGAGTTTCTGCTCGAGGCGGCAGCGCTGCTCGAGCGACCGGACCTGCAGCAGCGGGCGCTGTCGCAACTGAGCCAGACCGTGGCACGAGCCACGGTGGCACAGGACTACCGCTGGGACTTTGCCGACAAGCGCGTGAGCCTCGGCCTGATGCGTGGCGTCGCCGGCATCGGCTACACCTTGCTGCGCCGGCTCGATGCGTCACTGCCCAACGTACTGCTGTTGGAGTAACACGCATGCGCCTGCAACCTCCCACGATGCCAGCTTGCGCCGCGAGCCGCAACGAGCGACCCATTGCCCCCGACCAGCCCTCCGCGCCTTGCCCGATCACCCCACGTGTGCGACCCCGCTATGGCCACTGAACTGTTTCGCAAGTCCGCCCTGGCAGCGCTGTCATCGCCCGAGCAACTTGACCAGACGATGCAGCTGACCGAGCCGCGCCGCTGGATCGCCCTGTCGATGCTGACGGCGATGCTGGTGGCCGCGCTGATCTGGAGCATCTTCGGCTCGCTGCGCAGCCACGTCAGCGGCCACGGCATCATTATCCGCCCGGGCGGCACCGCCAACATCGTCTCCTCCGGTGCCGGGATCGTTTCCGGCATGCGCCACTTTGAGGTCGGCGAAAACATCGTCGCCGGACAGGTGCTGGGCCACATCACGCAGCCCGCGCTGGAACTGCAGATACGGGCGGCCAACGATGCGCTGCTGCTCGCGCGACAGGAACGCGACCTGATCGCGCTGACCGGCCAAACAGAAAGCCATGCGCAGTCACTGGCCTTCAGAATCCAGTCGGAAAGCCAACAGAACCTCATCAAGGGCAAGGAAGAACTGCTGGAGTCAATGCGCCGACTGGAGCCGATGCGCGCGCAATACATGAAGCAGGGATACATCAGCCTGCAGAAGTACGAGGAGCTGCGACAGTCGCTGCATGACGCGGAAAACGCGATCGACGTGGCTAAACGGACCCTGCAGGACCAGGTCGTGCAGCAGATCGAGAATGACCGTCTGGCCAAGGAGAGGTTACGCATCGCCGACGGCAAGATCGCCAGCCTGACGGATCGTCTCAACGAACTGACCGCACAGCATCAGGCCGCATCGACCCTGATCAGCGATAAGACCGGCACCGTCGTCGAGATGCTGGCGAGCAACGGCACCACGGTGAAGGAATCCCAGCCGCTGATCAGCGTCGAGGTGCAGAGCAAGGTGCTGGTGGCGGAGATCTACCTGCCCAGCACCAGCAATGCGAAGTCCCTGCAGCCGGGCATGGGCGCGGAGATAAACCCCGTCACCAGCATTCGCGAACGTTATGGCTACCTCGTGGGCAAGATCCGCGCAGTCTCCAAGTACCCCGCCACCGAGCAGGGAATGATGGCGGTCTTCAACAACTCCGCGCTCGTGGCCGAGATGATGAAGGCCGGGCCACCGGTTGCGGTCACGGTGGAATTCGAGATCGACCCCTCCTCGCGCTGCGGCTACCGCTGGTCGTCGCGGGCTGGCGAGGGCGTCGAGGTGACCAGCGGCACGATCGCCGATGGACGCTTCATCATCGCCTCGCACCGGCCGATCAGCCTGCTGCTGCCTATGCTCAAAGAATTCGTCGGCTCGTAGGCGGCACAGCAGATGCCGCTTCGACTTCTGCATAAGCTTCTCAAGCGCAAGGCCAACCGCGCCACGCGTGTACGCACGCCCACCGTACTGCAGATGGAAGCGCTGGAATGCGGCGCGGCGGCGCTGGGAATTATCCTCGCCTACTACGAACGCTTCGTGCCGCTCGAAGAGCTGCGCCTCGCCTGTGGCGTGTCACGCGATGGCAGCAAGGCGAGCAATATCGTCAAGGCGGCGCGCACTTACGGGCTGGAAGCGCGCGGCAAGCGCCTCGAGGTCGACGCCGTTCGCCGCGAGGCGTTCCCTTGCATCGTATTCTGGAACTTCAACCACTTCCTGGTAGTGGAAGGCTTCGGCGACGGCGTCGTCTATCTGAACGACCCCGGCGGCGGCCCGCGCACCGTGACCGACGACGAGTTCAACAAGGCCTACACCGGCATCACGCTGGCGTTCCAGCCCGGGCCCCAGTTCGTGACCGGCGGCCGCCGGCGCAGTCTGAGCGCCTCGCTGCTGCCACGCCTGCGCGGCACCGAGCCTGCGATCGCCTTTGTCATGCTCACCAGCCTCGCGCTCGTGGTGCCGGGCCTGGTCATCCCCGCCATCACGAAGCTGTTCATCGACAACTACCTCGTCGGCCATATGAACGACTGGGTCAAGCCATTGCTGGTTGGCCTCGCAGTCACCGCGGTACTGCGTACCGCCCTGACCTGGCTACAGCAGTCGCAGCTGCTGCGACTGGAGATGCGACTGGCACTGACATCCTCCAGCGTGTTTTTCTGGCACGTGCTGCGGCTGCCGGTGGAGTTCTTCTCGCAGCGCTTCGCCGGCGATATCAGCCAGCGCATCGAGTCAAACGACCGCATCGCCCAGCTACTGGCCGGGCAGCTCGCCACCAACTTCTTCAACGTCATCGTCGTCGCCTTCTACCTGCTGATGATGCTGCAGTACGATTGGCTGCTGACGCTCGTGGGCGTGACGGCCACAGCCGCCAACTTCCTCGTGCTCGGCTACCTGTCGCGCTACCGCAAGGACCGCAACATGCGGCTGATGCAGGACCGGGGCAAGCTGGTCGCGACCACGATGGCTGGCATCCAGACGATCGAGACGATCAAGGCGACCGGCGCCGAAAGCGACTTCTTTCTGCGCTGGTCCGGCTACAAGGCCAAGGCCACCAACGCCGGTCAGGAGCTGGAGCTGTCGTCGCGCGCGCTGGCGGTCTTGCCGACCCTCCTCAATGCGCTGGTCACGGTGGCCATCCTCGGCCTGGGCGGCGTGCGGGTGATTTCCGGCGAACTGACCATCGGCATGCTGGTCGCGTTCCAGAGCCTGATGGCGAGCTTCAGCCAACCGGCCACCAACCTGATGGGCCTGCTCGGTTCACTGCAGGAAGCGGCCGGCGACCTGACCCGCGCCGACGACGTACTGAACTACCCACTGCCGGCGACCTCCGTCGCCACGACGCCGGACCCGGCGGAACCGCAAGGCCGACTGCAGGGCTTCCTGGAACTGCGCGACATCAGCTTCGGCTACAGTCGGCTTGAGCCACCACTGATCAAGGACTTCAGTCTGCATCTGGCGCCGGGAGACCGCGTCGCGCTGGTCGGTGGTTCCGGCAGCGGCAAGTCCACCGTTGCCAAGCTCGTCATGGGCACCTATGCGCCCTGGAGCGGCGAGATACTCTTCGACGGCCGCTTGCGCGCGCAGGTCGCGCCGCAAACACTGACCGCCAGCCTCAGCGGTGTGGATCAGGACGTGTACCTGTTCGAAGGCACGATCCGCGACAACCTGAGCCTGTGGGACAGCACGATTCCGGAAGCGGAGCTGGTACAGGCGGCGCGCGATGCGCACATTCACGATGTCATCGCCTCGCGTGACGGCGGCTACGACGCGCACGTCGGCGAAGGCGGCACCAACTTCAGCGGCGGCCAGGCACAGCGCCTGGAAATCGCCCGCGCCCTGGCGACCAACCCCCGCATCCTGGTCATGGACGAGGCGACCGCAGCACTGGATCCGCTGTCAGAGACGCTGATCGGCGATCACATCCGCCAGCGTGGCTGTGCCTGCCTGATCGTCGCCCACCGCCTGTCAACCATCCGCGACTGTGACGAAATCATCGTGATGGAGTACGGCAAGATCGTCGAGCGCGGCACGCACGAAACGCTGCTGGCAAACCACGGCCATTACCACCGACTGATGGAGGCCGCGCAATGAGCACGGACCTGCCGCAAACTGGCCTGGCGGGCACTCGGCTGTTACTCAACGACACCGACACGGTCTGGCTGATCGAACAAGGCGCTGTCGATATCTTCGCCGTACCGCTGCTCGGTGGAGTACCCGCCGGGGCCCGCGAGCATCTGTGCCGCATTGGCGGCGGGCAGACGCTTTTCGGCATCGCTGGCGCCGAGGGCGGTGCGAATCTGGGTCTGCTCGCCGTGCCGGTACCGGGTACGCGACTGCAGGCACGCGAGCTGCCGCGGCAGGCCCTGCTCGCCCCGCCGAGCGCAGAGGATGCCTCTGACGACTACGAGATGAGCCTGTTCGACGCCGCGCTGACCGCCGTGGCCGTCAACGAGTGGGTCGAGTCGCTGACCAGCCGATTCACCATTCCGCCGCCGCGGGTCTACCTGCGCGCACAACCCGGCGCGGCCCTGCCGGTGAGCGCCGGCGACAGCCTCTACACGCAGCACGGCACGATCTGGCTCGAGCCCAGCGCGGCGACCGTGCAGGGCTTGCTCGACACGGCGCCCGCCCGCGCGCAATCGCTGATCGTGCTGACACCACACAGCTGGGCGGTGGCGCAATCGGACGGCGAAGTCGCCTGCCTGCCAACACCGCAGGTGATGGAGTCAGGCCGCCTCGAAGCGGCGCTGACCACGTTTCACACCGACCTGCTGGGCTTCCTGCGGCGGCGACTCGAGCAGCATGAAGCCGCCTTGTCCGCGCGCATAGACCTCAAGCAGCAGGCGGATGCACACCGCGTCACCGAGACGCTGACTGGACTGTCACAGATCCTGGCAATAGGCACCGACAACCTCGCCGCGCCGCCGCCAGCGTCGGACTCGAACTCCGCGCTGGCCGACGCCTGCGAGCAGGTGATGCGCGCCTCGGGCATCACCGTGAAACTGGAGCGCAGCGGCACCCAGGACGCGGACGGCACACCGCTGGAGCGCTATGCGCGCCAGGCGCGCGTCAGCAGCCGCGCGGTCGCCTTGACCGCCGGCGGCTGGTGGCTGCGCGATTCGGGTCCGCTGTTGGGCTTCTGGCGCGAAAGCGGCACGCCGCTCGCGTTGCTGCCGATGGACGGCCCGGGCTACTGGCTGATCGACCCGCTGCACGGCGGCCGCGAGAGCGTCACGCAGGCGCTTGCCGCCGAGCTCGGCGACACCGCCTTCATGTTCTTCCGCAGCTTTCCTGACAAAGCCATGGGACTGGCGGACATGGGGCGCTTCGGCCTCGTTGGGGCGCGACGTGACCTGCTGAGCATCGCGCTGTACGGCGCATTGGGCGGCGCGCTGGGCCTTCTCGTGCCGGTGGCGACTGGCCTGCTGATCGACGACGTCATCCCCAGCGCACAGCGCGGCGACCTGCTGCATCTGGTGGTGCTGCTGGTCACCAGCGCGCTGGGCATCGCCGCCTTCGAACTGACGCGCGCCATCGCGGTACTGCGGATCGACACGCGGCTCGCGACGATCACCGAAGTGGCGATGATTCACCGCCTGCTGCACCTGCCGGCGAAGTTCTTCCGCAACTATTCTGCCGGCGACCTCGCGCTACGAGTCAGCAGCACCTCGACGATCGTGACCCTGCTGAGCACCACGACCCAGTCGGCCGTGCTGGGCTGGGTCTTCGGGCTGTTCAGCTACGTCTACCTGTTCACCATCAGCGTGCCGCTGGCGCTGCTGGCGACGCTGATGACACTGCTGGCGCTGAGCCTGACGGCCGCCATCAACGTGTGGCGGATCGGTATCGAGCGGCGACGCTTCGACCTGCAGGGGGCGATCGCCAGCCGCCTGTTCCAGCTGCTCAACGGCATCGCCAAGATCCGCGCCAACGGCGCTGAAAAGCGCGCCTTCGCGCTGTGGGGCAAGAGCTACGCCGAGCAGAAGCGGCTGGACATGCAGAGCCGGCAGGCCGACAACGCACTGCTGGTGTTCAACTCCGGCTACACGGTACTGACCACCCTGCTGCTGTTCGGGGCCATTGCCTGGGCCGGCGACCATCTCAGCTCCGGCCGGTTCCTGGCATTCAACGCGGCGTTTAGCCAGTTCTTCGCCGCCACCATGGCCATGACCAGTGCCCTGACCGCGTCCCTCAACGTCATTCCGCTGTTCGAACGCGCCAAGCCCATCCTCAACGCGCTGCCCGAGTTCGGCGCGACACTCAAGGCGCCCGGCCAGCTCACCGGCGACATCGACATCAATCACGTCAGCTTTCGTTACTCGGCCGACGGGCCGCTGATCCTCGACAATATTTCACTCAACATCCCCGCCGGCGAGATGGTCGCGTTCGTCGGACCCTCCGGCTCAGGCAAGTCGACGCTGTTCAGGCTGCTGCTGGGCTTCGAGACGCCCTCGCTCGGCGGCCTGTACTTCGACGGCCAGGACCTGTCGGGCCTCGACCTCGCCGCGGTACGTCGCCAGCTCGGCGTCGTGCTGCAGAACGGCAAGCTGATGCCGGGCGACATCTACACCAACATCGTCGGCGCATCGGCACTGACGTTGGACGACGCGTGGGAAGCGGCCCGTCTGGCGGGCCTGGATGCCGATATCAAAGCGATGCCAATGGGCATGCACACGATGATCGCCGAGGGCGCAGGCACGATCTCCGGCGGGCAGCGGCAGCGCCTGATGATTGCCCGCGCCATCGTACGCAAGCCACGCATCCTGCTGTTCGACGAGGCCACCAGCGCGCTCGACAACACCACGCAGGGTATCGTCGCGAACAGCGTGCAGAACCTCAACGCGACCCGGGTGGTCATCGCACACCGGCTCTCCACCGTGATCAAGGCCGACCGTATCTTCGTGATCGACGCAGGTCGTGTCGTCGAAAGCGGCAACTACGAGCAGTTGATGCAACTGAACGGTCTGTTTGCCCAGCTCGCCCGACGGCAGATCGCCTGAGTGGCGACGCCCGCGCCGCTACTGAGCCGCCGCCGCACGCTAGGGCTCGGCCTGTCGGCGGCCCTCTGTGCCTGCCTGCCGGCAGGGGCTGACGCTGCCGATGAGGCCGGCGCTGACACGCTGCGCCTGCGCTTCCTGCAGTGGTCGCGCGTCGCGACAGGGTTTTCGGATCTGAGCGCCGCGGCGGCCGCGCAGTTCCTGACCGCGGCGCTGCAGTCGCAGCTGCACTGGCCGGATCTGGCTGGGCTCGATCCAGGCGTCTACCAGGGCACCGCCCTCGAGAAGCGGCTGCTGCGGCAGTGGTATGCCGGCATCTTCCCGCCGCCAGCGTCGGCGGGCCCCGCGCCGCTGCGGTTGATGTGGCGCGCCATAGGCCTAGACCCCAGCTCCGGCGCCTGCGCCAATGCCACGGTGCGCTGGGACGCGCTGCCGGTCCTGCGCTGACAGGCCCTCGCATGAGTCAGCCGAATGACATCGTCGTAGTCGGCGCCGGCGTCGCCGGCGCCCTGGTTGCCTGGAGCCTCGCCCGCCGCGGCTTGGCCGTGACGCTGGTCGAGGCAGGTCCGGACATAGACCGCAGCGTCGCGCTGGAAAAGTTCCGGCACGCGGCGATCCGTGTGCCGGAGTCACCCTACCCAACCAGCGCGCACGCCGACCGTCCGGCCACCATTCAGGACCAGTACCTCCGCCAGGAGGGGCCCGATCCGATGCGCAGCACCTATCTGCGGCAGGTAGGCGGCACGACCTGGCATTGGCTCGGCACCGCATTGCGCCTGCTGCCGTCGGATTTTGAGCTGCACAGCCGCCACGGCGTGGGAATCGACTGGCCCCTCAGTTACGCCGACCTCGCTCCTTGGTATGACCTCGCCGAGAACGAGCTGGGCGTCTCCGGGCAGCGCGAGCAGATGTACGGAGCGGCCCGCTCGCAGCCCTATGCAATGCCCGGACTGCCGCCGGCGCTGGGCGATACGCTGCTGCAACGCGTCGCCAACGCCGCCGGCTTCGAGGTGCGCGTCTCACCGCAGGCACGCAATTCCGTTGCGTACGACGGGCGCCCGGCGTGCTGCGGCAGCGCCACCTGCATTCCCATCTGCCCCATCCAGGCCAAGTACGATGGCACCGTGCACGTGCGCAAGGCGGTCGCCGCCGGCGCCCGCCTGCTCACCGACTCGGTGGCCATCCGCATCGAGGCCGCTGCCGACGGCAAGATCACCGGGCTGCGGCTGCGCCGTCCCGACGGCAGCGAATCGCTGCTCGCCACGCGCCAGCTGGTGATCGCCGCCAACGCGATCGAGGGACCCAAGCTGCTGCTGATGTCGCAGAGCGAGCGGTTCACGCGAGGGATCGCGAACCGATCTGACGCAGTCGGTCGATACCTGATGGATCACCCGGTGCAGCTGACCCGCGCGCTGGCACCGGTGCCGGTATGGCAGCGGCGAGGACCGCAGGAAGTCAGCTCGCTGCACGAGCTGCGCGACGGCACGCACCGCGACGAACATGGCGCAATGCTGATCAACATCGGCAACCAGGGTTGGGAGTGGGCTGGCCCCAATCTCGCAGCGCTCAGCCAGCAGTACATCGACGCCGGCCTGTCGGGGCTGCCACTGCTGCAAGCAGTGCGCGATCACGCCTCGCGCGAAATGACGCTGGTCGCGCTCACCGAACAGTTGCCGCAGCGTGACAACCGCGTGCAGCCCGACTACACGCGCTTGGATGGAATCGGCATCCCCAAGCCGCGCATCTTCTTCAGACTCGACGACTACACCCAGCGTGCGCTGGCGCGTGCACGCACCGTGCATGACGGCCTATTCACGGCGCTCGGTGCCACCGAAATCGGCCACCTGCCCTACGCTGAAGGCGCCGGCCACATCATGGGCACGACCCGCATGGGCCACGATCCGGCAACCTCCGTCGCCGACGGCCAAGGCCGCAGCCATGACCACGAAAATCTCTGGTTCGCCGGCGCGTCGCTGTTTCCGACGGTAGGCGCCGCCAACCCGACCCTCACAATCGCGGCACTAGCGCTCAGGACATCGGCGGCGATTGCACAGGCCATGCAGGCGTGAGCCGCCAGCAACACCCGCCGGAGAGGGCGCAGTGGGGGGCACGTCGCGCAGCACAACCCCACCGATTACTTCCCCAAGGATGCCTGTCATGACCATGAACCCAGCGCAGTCGCGCACGTCCCGTAGAAGCCTGCGGCTCGGGGTGGCGCTACTGCTGACGGCATTCGCCTGCGCCGTGCACGCGGATGGCCATGCCCGCAGCGCCAGCGACGCGACTACCGAAGAAATCACGCTGGTCACGATCGCCGACGCTCGCAGTGGCGTCGGTCAGGCGATCGCGACGGGCGGGCCGGGCGATCTGCCAGGCAACCTGTTCGTCTTCGATCAACCGCTACTGAACTCCCGCTATGAACCGATCGGCACGAATAGCGGCTATTGCATCCGCACCCTGCCGGGGAAGCATAGTCAGTGCCTGTGGACCCTGACGCTCGCCAACGGGACCATCACCGTCGCGGGCAGCGAGGCAGATGCGGGCACCTCACTGATCCCGGTCATCGGCGGCACTGGCGCCTACCTGACGGCAGGTGGGATGCTGGCCACTACCCCCAATGGGGACCGGACCTACACGCAAGTACTGACTCTACTACTGCACGCGACAGCATCAGCGCGCGAGCCCTAAACTGCCGACCGCAAGGCGCCGCTAGAACGCCCTCTCCGGATGTCTGGCACTGCCCAGGCGCGTGTCGTCGAGGCTCCTAGCGCCGCGATAGACGGTCGGGTTGTCCGCAAACCAACCGTCGGCGATCGGCCGGGTGTGCGTCCAGTCGTTGACCATCTTGCGGTAGGAAAAGCGCCACTGGCCATTGCGTTTGGTGAGACGGTCCAGGTAACGGCCGGCGAGCAGCAGCTCAACCTCGCCGCTGGGCCATTCGAGCGCGTCCAGCGGTTGACCCGTAGCCGCGGCTGCCGCAGGCGCCTGCGCTGCCGAGAATCTGTGGTAGGCGCGAAAATACGTCTCAGCGTGGGCCTGATCACCGTCGAGATCGATGATCGAGTTGAAGATGCAGTGCTGTGTCTCGACCAGCGCCGGCAGCAAGCTCAGCGTCCACGGGATCCAATCCTGGGCACGGCCGATAAATAGTCCCTCGCCGCGATCCTCGATTGCGTCCTCATGATAGATGGAGCGCAGCGTCGCCTCATCCATCCGATCGACGCCGCGGCAATAGGCTGCCAGTACGTTGCGGATCGCCTCGAGGTCCTCCTGCCGTTGCAGCCGCGCCTCAAGCTCAACCAGCCCACCACCAGGGTTCACTGTCAGGTTCATATCGACCACCTCAGTATTCATCCCGCACAGCGCAGCGATGCCGCGCCATCAGGCGCGGCTGGCGAGGGCAGGCTCTTCACGCTCCAGCTCGGCCCAGAGATCCCTGACCCACTGCCTGATGGTCAGCGCCTCAAGCCAGCGATCGGACAGTTCATTGCGATGGACATCGGTAATCGCATAAGGCGGCGGGCCCAGCTCGCACAAGAACACGCAGGTCGCATCCGCAGCGTTGCGCCGGCGCCAGCTGCGCAGACCTTCTTTCCACAGTCCCTTGAACAACTCGACCCACGGCGCATGTTGCGCAAACTCCAGCTGCACCTGAATCTGCTCGCGCGAGGCGACGCGCCCCTGGAAGCAGTCCGAACGGTCCTGGATGCGCTGCAGGAAGCCCTGGTCGCGGAAGCTCAGCGGCAACTGGAACTCCCGTTCCAGTACGAAATGCGACAGATCCGCGGTGAGCATCAGCTCCGGCACCGCGTCGAGCACCTCCAGCGTGTAATACAGGTCGTTAAGCAGACTGTCACGATGCGTCTCGAAGAGCAGGTTGATGCCCATCGCCTCGGCTTCGCTCATCCAGCGATAGATCAGAGGGATCGCCCCGGCAACGCTGACCGGCATGACCTGCGCAATGGTGTTGACCTTGACCGCCCGGACCTCCTGCGCAAATGCCAGCAGCGGCTGCATGTCACGGCTCTGGCGCGGGAACAGGTTGACCATGCTCTTGAGCTGATACTGTCCGAACAGTGGCAGCGTCGCGCGGTACTTATCGATCTCATCCACCGCCGGATCAAGACAAACACCGTCATAGCCGGCCGCCGCAATCATCGCGAAGTTCTGTTCGTGGCTGCGTTCCGGCGAGTCGGGGTGGCGGATCTCCATGGCCCACAGCGACTGGAATACTTCTAGCTTCTGCACGATGCGGGCCCGCCTAGAACGAGGTAAGGAAAGACACGGCGTTGCCACCACTGACATCGCCGCGGCAGGCGAGCTCAAGGTAGTTCTCGCCCTCTTCACTGGTGGATTCGCCGACGACCCGCGATAGCCGATAGCGATGAAAACTCTTCCATGACGCGCCGAACAGAATCAGGCGCTCTGTCGACTCGCCATTTAGCTGGCGATGCAGCGCCGGCAGCCGAAACCACGGCGTGATCGGCTGTGCGTGATGCGCGTTGTGGTAGCCGAAGTTCAGCACGAGCAGATTGAGCCAGTCATGGCGCAGCGAGAGCGGGTTGCTGAACGTATGCGCCTGCTCGTAGAGGCGGTCGCCCCGATGCGGCATCACCACGTCCTCGAAAAGCACCGGCACGCCGCCGTAGTCATGTTGCAGCGCGTCCATGAACCGCAGCACGCTCATCATCAGCAGGTAGGCAATCACGTAGCCGAGCGCGGCCCACGGGGAAAACCAGGCCAGCGCCGCGAACAGCGTTCCGCGCACAAAGATCGCAACTGTATTGCGCAGCCGTTGCGAGCGGCGCGCAGGAATGATGTACGAGCAGAACACCATGATGAAGTGCATGACAAGATCATGGGCCGGGATGTAGAACCACTCCAGCAACTGCACGAGGCGTGCGAACCGCGGGTGGGTATTGAAGAACTTGCGCGACTCGAACCACATCACATCCGCGCTATCGATGTGGTGGCGGAAGTGCTTGACGCGAATGTCCTCATACGTGCCGTAGCAGCTACCCGTCACCCAGGTCAGCAGTGCACCGAGACGCGCGTTGTGGATGTTCTTTCTGAAGATGGTGTTGTGGCCGCACTCATGCAACAGGTAGGCGGCAATGGTCATCGCATGAGCCAGCCAGAGCGTGCCGACGACCGACAGCAGTACGCCGCCATGTAGCAGCGCCGCGAGGCCCAACAGGTAGCCGGCCGCCACGTACAGCAGCGCCAGTCCGTTGTAGATCGCCCCGGTGGAATCCTTGAATCCGTACACGCTCATGATCTGCTCTCTTTGACTGGCCCGAGCCCCTGCCACCGACTGACCGTAGCCACCGCGGTGTCAGCGGGAACGGCGGCGCCGCTGCTAAGGCGAGCCGCATTCTTTCATACTCACCGGCGCCGGTGTCGAGGCGAGGCTTCGGCGAGCCCGCTACCAGCCGACAGCCGCACCGTCTTTACGATGATCCGAAGCGCCGCGGTAGACACCATGCACGGCGCTGGCATCGCTGACTGGCGTCGCAGCGCCGTCCGCGGCCGGGCTGAACCAGATCGCCTGGAAGCCGCCCATGTCGTCGCCATTGTCCGCCGTGACGGCGTGGCCGAGCGCGCGTAGTGCCGGGCCCACCTGCCCGTAGAGGGCCGTCTCCAGCCGCAGCGTATTGTTGGCCTGGGCGTGGGTAAAGCGGGCGGCATCGGAGGCGGCCTGGGGATTCAGACCCAGGTCAATCATGTCGACCAGTACCTGGGCGTGACCCTGCGCCTGCTGACTGCCGCCCATCAGCCCGAAGGCCATCACCGGCTGGCCATCCTTGGTGACGAAGCCCGGTAGCAACGTGTGAAACGGGCGCTTGTGCGGCGCGAGCAGGTTTGGGCTCGCAGGGTCCAGCGAGAACAGCGCACCGCGGTCATTGAGCACGAAGCCGAAGCCCGGCACGGTGATCCCGGCGCCGAACGTGTCATAGATGCTGTAGATGAACGACACCATGTTCCCCTCGCGGTCCGCCACCGCGAGGTATACCGTGCCACCGACCGGATCACCCTGCGGGGACGGCGCATGGGCGTGCCGCATATCGATCCGGCCGCACAGCCCCGCGGCGTACGACTTCGAGATCAGCCGTTCAACCGGCACGGGGCTCATGCCCGGATCGGCGTTGTAGGCGTACAGGTCGGCGTAGGCGAGCTTCTTCGCCTCCACCAGCAAGTGCCAGTAACGGGCCGAGCGTGGCCCGACCTTCGCAAGATTAACGCCCAGCTTCGGCGCACAGACTTCCAGCAGGTTCATCATCTCCAGCACCGCGAAACCCTGCGTGTTCGGCGGCATCTCCACGACGTCGTAGCCGTGGTAGCGGGTGCTGAGCGGCTCGACCCAGCTGGCTTCGGTCGCCGCCAGATCGGCCGCCGTCATCGTCCCGCCCAGCGCCTGCGACTTGGCTAGCAAAGCGGTGGCGATCTCGCCTTTATAGAAGGCATCGCGACCGTCGCGCTCCAGCACGCGCAGCGCACGGGCCAACTCCGGGTTACGGAAGATCGAGTAGCGAGCGGGCGGCACGCCACCCGGCAGGTACGTCCGCACCGAGTCCGGGTCGTCCGCGAGCACTTGCGCGCCGTAGATCCAGTCGTGGGCAATGCGCTCGGACACGCCAAAGCCCTGCTCGGCGATGACGGCCGCGGGCTCCAGCAACTCGCGAAACGACAACGTGCCGTAGCGCCGCAGAATTGCGTCCCAGGCATCGACTGCACCCGGCACCGTGACCGCCTCGATCCGATGCATTGGCATCCGCGTGGCGTAGCCGCGCGCCGCCAGGTGCGCAGGCGTCGCACCGCTGGGCGAGCGACCGCTCCCGTTGAGCGCGACGAGCCGGTGTTCCTTCGCCAGCCACGCGATCATGAAGACATCGCCCCCGATACCTGCGCTGACCGGCTCGACGACATTCAGTACCGCGGCGGTGGCGATCGCGGCATCGAAGGCATTGCCGCCGCGCTTGAGCACATCCAGACCGGCACTGGCCGCTAGCGGCTGACTGGTCGCGACAATGCCATTTCGAGCGATGACTTCCGAGCGCGTCTGACCGAGCCAGCCGCTGGCGCGGTCGCCGCGCAGCGGCTCGGCCGCTGGCGCCGCCCTGCAGCAAGCAGCGAGCGTCGCGGCGAACAGTAGCGCAAGCGCGCGTCGTCTGGTCATGGCCGTGCCTCTCCTCGATGAACGCTGGCAGCGCCTGTCAGTCACACCACCGACAGCCGTCAACGGAACTGCAGCTCCTCGACAATGATCCGCTCTGGCGCCAACCCCGCGGCGCGGAAGCCGGCGGCCATCTCCGCGACGAAGCTCTTGCTGCCGCAGAGCATTACCGCGTAGTCGTCGAGTTCGATGTCAGCGAGGATCCTGGCGGCACTCAGGCGTCCGTTGGTGCCCGACAACCACAGCGTGTAGTCGATCAGGGAATCAGCGCGCGCAATGTTGTCCTTGAGCTCCTGGTCGTAGACCGCGTCCTCTGGCGAACGCGCCGCGTAGTACAGCCAGATCCGCCGGAAGTCCTGGTTGCCACGCTCGAAGGCGACCATGCTCAGGAACGGCGTGATGCCGATGCCAGCGCCGATCCAGATCATGCGCCGATACGGCGCATAGTGATGCGGCGTGAAGGCGCCAAACGGCCCGTAAAGGTCGAGATCGCGCGTCTGGTTCGGCGCCAGCGATGCCAGCGTCGCCAACTGTTCGGTGTAGTCACCCACGCGCCGACACGACAGCCGCAGCTCGCGCTCGTTGGGGCTTGACGAGATGCTGAACGGATGCAGCTCACGATTGCTGCCCTTGAAGCCCGGTACGCGGAGGAAAACAAACGCACCCGGCAGATACATCATCCGCTTGTCGGTCGGACGCATGAGCAGATCGACGATATCGTGGTTGCGCAGCGTAGCGGTGACCAGCTGGTACCGGAAGCGCGGGCCGTAGGCCCTGAAAAGAAAGGCCTGATAGATCCACGCCACGCTACCGAGCAGGAACAGGATGACCACCCAGGTGCGCAGCGGCTCAAAGGCCTGCGTGACGCCGTTGAGCGTTGAGGCCGAGACGACGCCGGCCAGGAACAGCAGGCCAATGAGCCGATGCAGCCTGAGCCACCACTCGTGACGTAGCCAGCGGCCGTAGGCCAGCGCCCCCAACAGCAGCAGCGCGTAGGCCACGACAATGTCCAGGCGGCGTACGTTCGAGGCCTCCGGCACCAGCGCAAGCGCCACCGAAACGCCGCGACTGGCCAGCAAGATCGTCATAAATAGGACGTGCCCCCCCTGCAGCAACAGTGCCGCAAGCCCGAGCTTGCGGTGCAGACGCACCGCCTGGTCGAGGCCGCCGAAGAAGAACTCCATCGCGCTGGAGCGCACGATGGACAACAACGCCAGGATCGCCGTCGACGTAGACCAGAGTCCCGCGAGCTGCGCCAGCGCTCGCCAGGGCGAGAGACTCGCGCGCAGCAAGCTGGCCTGATTGGCGCCGGCCCACAGAACGGTGGTGATCAGCAACGTCGTCGCGACGAGCCAGAAGAATCGAGTGGGCCTGAAATTCAACGGTGCGCTCCGGCAGGCGTGGCATGGACCGGGCAGTTTAGCGCCAATCCCCCCTCTCCTGCGGACCGGGGCAGCCGTACCCGGACCGCTCCCAGCCCGGCCCCACAGGCGTCCCATTCCGGAACGCCCGCGGGCCCGTCGAGGTCGGCTAGAACCGCCAGTGGCCGGTCAGGTTGCTCTCGCGCGTGTGGGTCAGGTTGCCGCCGCCGATGCGGTGGCCGAGCTGCAGGTCGAAGCGCTCGCCGGCGACGACGTTCAGGTCCATCCCGAGCCGATAGCCCGCCCGCGGCAACGAGGTGCTGATCAGCGCCGGTGCCGCGGCCGGGTCGCCGCCCGCCCACCGGGACGCCGGCCCTTGTCCAGCAGTGTTACCGCAAGACCGGCGCGAGCCAGCTCAAGCCCGCAGGCAAGGCCGGCGATGCCGGCGCCGATGATGATGGCGGAACCAATGGAACGGGACATGGCGCGATTATCGCCCTGCGCAGAGCCTGCATCACCCTGTCTGCAAAACCTTGCGAGCATCCCCTCGGACCTGCGCCGCCTATACTGCTTTTCGGCACCGCTTCGTGCCGCCACCGGGACCGCCGCATGCATCGCTGGCTCGCACTTGCACTCCTTGCCGCCACACCGCTGGCGCTCGCCGCCGCGCCGTCGGACGGCTGGCCCCACGCGCAACCCGAGGCCGTAGGACTCGCTGCCGACGCACTCGCCCGCCTGGATGACGCGATGTCGGATGGCACCATCCCGCTTGCCGACAGCCTGCTGGTCGCGCGCTGCGGCAAGGTGGTGTACGAGCGTCGCTACGCACATGACTACGGCCGGCTGTTCCATGCCGAAGCGCATCGCCGCGGCCCCTTGAACGCTCATCTGACCGGTCCCTACAACTACTTCGACCCCGCCTGGCACCCCTATTTTCATGGCACCGACCTGCATTCGATGCAGTCAGTGTCGAAGTCGGTAACGGCGGCGATCGTCGGCACGGCGATCCAGCGCGGCGACTTCAAGGCCTCGCTCGACACGCCGGTCCTCAAATACTTCGACACCACGAAGGTGCAGCACGTCGATGCCGCCAAGCGCCGCATGACGCTGCGCCACCTGCTGACGATGACAACCGGACTGGACTGGAACGAAGACCTGCCCTACGACGATCCGAAGAACGGCTCGAGCCTGATGGAAGCCGGTCGCGACTGGATCCAGTTCGTGATCGACCAGCCGATGGCACACGAACCGGGCACGACCTTCGCCTACAGCAGTGGCGCCGCCGAACTGTGGGCGCACATCTTCCAGCTGGAGACCGGCCAGGACATCGAGCAGTACGCACGCCGCCACCTGTTCGCACCGCTGGGCATCACGCGTTACCACTGGAAGCGCACGCCGATGGGCGTCGTCGACACCGAGGGCGGCCTGTACCTCAGCACCGCGGACATGGCGAAACTCGGCGAGCTTTACCTGCGCGATGGGGTCTGGAAAGGTCAGCGGGTGCTCGCGCCCGGCTGGGTCCACGATTCGGTCAGCCCGCAGGTCGATGCGACATTCGGCTGGAAGTACGGCTACCAGTGGTGGCTGTTGCCCTACGGCACTGAAGGGCGCCTCGCGTGGGCAGCCGACGGCATCGGCGGGCAATACGTCATCGTGCTGCCCGAGGACGACCTGGTGATTGCAGTCACCGCGTGGCACATCCTCGATGACAAGGACTACATAGAGAAAGTGCTCGAGCGGATCCGGCCCGGGATCCAGCACCACCGCTGCGCACCCGACGACGCATGATCGGCCGCCGACCGAGCCAGTCTCGGCCAACCCCGGCGCCTCGCCGTACCCTGCGCTCCGGGTAAGTCCGCGCGACGGCGAACGACCGTTGCGCGTTTGACTATTTCGGGGCGATCGCGGACTCGGTTTGCGGTGCAACGGTCGGCGCTGCCTCGTGCACAACCCCCGCAGGGGCTGCCGCAGCAGCCGCAGGCGCAGCCGGCGACTCGTCAGCAACGCACTTCACTACCGCATAGCGCACATCGATCTTCTTTATCTGCGCGCCGAGCCCGACCGCCAAGCCAGTCGAGCCGCCGCCCCGGTAGGAACTACCGCCCACGGAAGCGCAGGGACGCGC